>Ga0172382_10007733_pt1 | contig 15178 bp, 13 predicted proteins | sample Leawel138RmetaG_FD_122245 | JGI IMG/M metagenome (GOLD analysis project Ga0172382, IMG submission 122245) | Leachate microbial communities from a municipal landfill in Southern Ontario, Canada - Leachate well 138R metaG | ecosystem: Engineered > Solid waste > Landfill > Unclassified | place...
CGAAGAGATTACCGGGGCAGATACCCGATGGATAGAGACAGACACCCTGGGGAAAAGATGATGCGCTTTCTTCATATCATGTCTTGACAGGATGCTTTCAGAGATGACGGCTGGAGGGGTGGGTTCCGGCATTGTGTGCGTATCAGGGCGGGAGGAAAATAATTATGACGCCGACTCCCCGGCCGGAAAACAAGGAAATGGGACTCCTTACACTGTCACGCCTTATGGGTCTTTTCATACCCTGATAGCATCGTGCGGGCACATTTCCTGGCAGCAGTAGCAGCGAATGCAGGCGGCATAGTCGAATTGGAGAATGTCATCTTCAATGTGTATTGCCTTTGCAGGGCAGACCTTTACACATATCCCGCATAGCTCGCAATTTTTCCGGTTCTGTTTCGGTTTCCTGACCATGATGTTACGGAGAAGTTTTTTTACAGGGGAGGGCATGTTCCAGTCAGCAGCGCATGATTTCGGCATCGGAAATGATGGTGGGACAGGGGCCATGCCAATATCGACGACCTCATAGGGCTTAAGGAGGCCGTTTGCCCTTGCACATTCGGTTACAGGGTGAAACAGCTCAGGGCATAAGCGCTGCTCGATAAAATCATCGAGGGATATTGCGTTACGGGCAAGGGCAACCAGACCGAGATGGACCGGTGTTCCGTTGGACGGCCCGTCGCCTGACATTCCAAGGATCCCGTCGATAATGCTGATAGAGGGAGATACGATCCGATGAATATCGACGAGGATGGAGGCGAACAGGGATTTATCTGTACCCGCCCTCAAATGCCATCGGCCCTTCGTAAACCCGCGTATGAACCCGAATGTGTTTTTTACGGCAAGGGTCATGCCCATCATCCCGTGTGTTTTCAGCTTTGGGACATTGAGGATATGGTCATAACGGTCTGGATCTTCACCAAACAAGAATTCACGATACGGTGACACGCCGTCGATCCTTTTAACGAACTCGCCGGTAAACGGGGTGATGTGAACGCCAAGACGATCCAGCATGTCAGTATATTGCCCGGTCCTTAAAACCCGTTCCAGGGATTCGTATCCCGGACTGTCTCCAAGATAAACGGTGCACGAACAATCTTTCAATAATTCTATAAGACCTGCCAGAAAGACTGGATGCGTCGTGACCGCCCGGTCGGGTAGTTTCCCGGAAAGTAGATTCGGCTTAATTAGGATCCGCCCGCTTATTGCGAGGCCGGTTTCCCGGAAACCTTTCTCGATAAAGGTCTTGATCTTCTGCGTGTCATACGCTTCAATTTGTCCCGCTATCACTTTTTCCATCAGGTCTTTCCCGGGAGAAACTGACGTCCATGAACCGTATGCAAAGATCCCCTTCCTCGACCTTCCAGCAGATCCTGTTCGATGGATTGTTCAAATAGTAATATACGGTATACTTGGAGCGCTCTTTGTACGGAATGGCCCTATCCGTCCGGATCAGGCCCTTGAGGGTGATATCTTCAATGATATCGTCGATGTGAATATTGAAAAGACGGTAGAATTCATTTTCGTTGGTCAGCACCTGGTCGTCGGTCCGCATTATAAAATGGTCCTCTGACCGGTCAACGGACAGTATGGTTGTGCCGAACGGGCTGTAGACCTCGAGAGAGAGCATGTGAGGATATGTGACCTTAAGCGACATGTCCCCGCTATATTGCCTGTCCTTGAGCATAACGTCAATTTCGCACAGGGCCTCCATATGGTCGAAACTGCGCGGCCATATAATGGATTCGGGATGTTTTCCAACATGGGAACAGGAAAGAAAGAGGAGGGGCAGGGCGCAGAGGATGATAGCCACCTTTCTCATCACTTCTTCTTCTTTCCTTTGATCAGATCAAGTTTTTCCTGGACGGAATTCTTCTTTGCCGGATCTTTTTCGAGTGATACGGATCTTTCATAATGTTGTGCAGCTCTGGCGTAGTCATGCAATGCAGAATATATATCGCCCAGGTGTTCCTGGATCGTCGCATCTTCAGGCATCAGGATACTCGCCTTCTGGATCTCCTCCAGCGCCGCCTTGTAGTTCCCCTTCTTGAAATAAACCCAACCCAGACTGTCAATGATATAACCGTCTTCGGGGCGTTTTGCCAAGGCCCGTCTGATCATTTCTTCGGCCTCATCAAGTTGAGCACCCTTTTCTGCAAGAGAATAACCGATAAAATTCAAGGCATTTGGGAAATCCGGGTCCTTCACCAGCACGTCCTTCATTACAGCCAGGGCTTTCTCGCTATCACCCTTCTTTTCATACAGCATTCCAATCTGGTAGAAAATATCGAGATTGTCCGGTTCGATCTTTCGCGCTTCTTCGAGGGCCTTGATCCCATTGTCATAATCATTCTTTTCTTCATAGAGCATTGAAATGAGGATATATAGCTCAGGCTTCTTTTGCATTTCCGGAAGGTATTTCGATATCGTCCTGATACCCTCATCTATCGTGCCCGACTTGATATAGATCAATGTCATCTGCTTGAGGGCCATAAGAAATTCTTCGGATCTCGGGTTTATCTTGTTGAGTTCCTCAAGGGCCTTTTTCATATCCCCTTTTTCACGCCATGACATAGCGAGGTATATCCTGATGGTATCATCGTTCTTGTTGGAAAGGGCCAGATTGAATTCCCGGATCGCATCGTCATACCTGCCTTTTTCGTAATACAACAATCCAATGCGGACGCGTAAAGAGATATCATGGCGGTCAAGGTCCGACAGTTTCTCAAATTCTCCTATGGCCTTGTCATACTCCTTCTGCCTGATGAAGATCGTGGCCAAGCGGGAACGCGCCTTTTTGTCCGTCGGGTCGTTCGCGATTATGAGCTGATAATATTCGATCGCCTTTTTCAGATCACCTTCGATCTCGTATATGGTGGCGATATCAAGGAGCGCCGGCGAGAAATTGGGCTTTATCTCCAGCGTTTTCGCCAAATATTGCTTCGCTTTCGAATAATCCTTCTTCTCTCCGTACAGCCGGCCGATATAGTAAAGAGCTATAACGTTATCATCATCGTAGGCAACTATCTTTTCGTAGATCGAGATCGCCGCGTCGTATCGTTTTTCGCCAATGTAAATCGAACCGAGGTACATGTATGCCTCGGTATCTTCCGGGTTGAGCTCGATACATTTTTCATAAAGTTCTTTGGCCCTATATGTGATGCCTTTTGCCGCCTGGACCCCGGCCATGAACATAAGCGCAGTCCTGTTATCGGGGCTTATGGCCAGGGCCTCGGTAAGGAGCTCTTCCCCCTTTGTGAGGTCTCCCTTCTTGACATAGAGCGCTGCCAGGGACGTCCTGATCTCAGCCGAACCCGGATTCCCTTTCAGGGCCTTGCTGTAGTACTCTAGGGCGTCATTATACTCCCCTCGCGATTCGCTGATGTAACCGTGGAGGAAAAACCAGATGGAATCCGAAAGTGTGGCTGCATTGAGTTGCGTCCCTATCAGCACCAGGAACGAAATGACGACTGTCTTAATTCTCATTACACTCCATATTACCATAGAACTTTTACGAAATCTAACTCGCTGGAAATACGCTGGTCTATTTTATAAGCCAGGCAATGCGGGACCATCGTATATGGTGAAGGACATTCATGGCATTACTGTCCCATGAGAAATAGATGATAAGGGCTTTTCCGACAAGGTGCCTCTCATTGACAAAGCCCCAGTAGCGGCTGTCCAAGCTATTGTCGCGATTGTCCCCCATAACGAAATAAGAGTCTTTCGGGACGACCACGGGGCTCATATTATCCTTGTCGATAAATGGCGTAAAACCACGGGCCCCTAAGTCAGGTTTGAAATGGCCCCAAGGGTCCGTTATCTTCTTGCCGTCGATATAGATGACCTTGTTCCTGATCTCGACCTTTTCGCCTTCCGTGGCTATCACCCGCTTGATATAATCCTTGCTCGGGTCTTCCGGGTAGCGAAAAACGACAATGTCTCCCCGTCTGGGTTTGCCGGTAGTAAAAAGAACGGTGTCGGTAAATGGCATCTTGACGACGTAGCTCATTCTGTTGACGAGAAGATGATCACCGACAAGAAGGGTGGGTTCCATTGAGCCTGAGGGTATCTTGTATGCCTGAATAACAAAACTTCTGACGACAAGCGCAATAAGGGCGGCGATCAGGATAGATTCTACATACTCTCTCGTCTTGCTTTTTTTCCTGTCCATCGATAAATGCTCCTTCCTGTCTCTTCCGCCCGATAAAAAGCTGTATCTACATCTTCACGGGAGCCGACACACCGATAAGGCCGAGGGCGTCCTTGATAACGTCCCGAAGTACTGCCAGTAAAAGAAGCCGGGCACGAACGAGTTCGACATCATTCCCGAGCACACGTGTTTTGTTATAGTAGCTGTGAAAACGGCCAACAAGTTCAATTAAATAAAAGGTTACCCGATGTGGCTCCAGGTTCCTGGCGCTCCCTTCGAGTACATTGTTGTAACGGGTTATCCATTTGATAAGGTCCAATTCTTCCTTGACCGTAAGGAGCGCGCAGTCGGCGTCCTTTAATTTCTCCATATCTATCCTCGTTTCCCTTGCGTTCCTGAAAATACTTTCTATTCTTGCATGGGCATACTGAACGTAGTAGACCGGATTTTCGTTGGTTGTCCTTTTCGCAAGATCGAGGTCAAATTCAAGGTGAGCATCGCTCTTGCGCATAAGGAAGAAGAAGCGGCACGCGTCACGGCCAACCTCATCCATTACTTCTCTCAGGGTAGTAAATTCACCCGCGCGCGTAGACATGCCAACCGGCTTACCGTCCTTGATCAATGTTACAAACTGGATGAGGAGGAACTTCAGGTCTTCCTTGTTCCTTCCGAGCGCCTGCACCGATGCACGAAGCCGGGGAATATAACCGTGATGGTCAGATCCCCATATGTCTACCAGGACATCGAACGACCGTTTATATTTATCGAGGTGATACGCAATATCGGATGTAAAGTATGTTTTCTGCCCGTCGGATTTTATGAGGACCCTGTCCTCGTCCTTTTCATACAGGCTCGTCTTGAACCAGAGGGCGCCATCACGCTCATAGGCGATGCCGCGTTCCTTTAGTATTTCCAGGGTCTCATCGATAACGCCCGATTCATAGAGTGTTGATTCAAGAAAATACCTGTCGAAGGTGACGCCAAAATCACCTAGGTCCTTTTTAATTCCGTCCATTATGATAGAGCTTGCATAATCTGCAAGGAAATCCACGGCCTCCTCTTCACCAGCCGGCACCGGGATATTCCCGTCAATAACCTTGCGTGCTATCTCACGGACATAATCACCCTGATAGAGATCCTGGGGATAATCCGCCATTTCACCAGCGAGTTCTTTGAGCCTGAGGTAGGTAGACCGGCCGAGTGTCCGTATCTGGCGGCCGGCGTCATTGATATAGTACTCCCTGCCGACATTATGACCGGTTCTCGCAAGGAGGTTCGCAAGAACGTCACCGACCGCCGCACCCCTCCCATGGCCGATGTGCAAGGGGCCTGTGGGGTTGGCGCTTACGAATTCGATGAGCACATTCCTGGATGACCCCACATCGGGATAGAGGCTTTGGACGCCTTCCGACGCGATCGTATGGAGCATTCCCTGCCAGAGGCTGTCCTTGAGTGAGAAATTGATAAAACCGGGACCGGCAACCGAAACGGATTTGCATGATGGATTGCCTTTCATGGATTCGACGAGCTGCCGGGCAATATCTACGGGTTTTTTTTTCAGATGCGGGGCAAGAATAAAGGAAATATTCGTGGAATAATCACCGAATCCTTCCTCACGCGGGGTCTCGATTATGAAATTCAGGTTTACATCGGCAGGGATCAACCCTTCCGAGCGTGCGTTTTGTATGCACTCATTTATTATCTTTGCTGGTATCGATCTGAGCATCCCCTTTGTCCTTTTTTATCCGAAGGTCCTTCGCGAAGTCAGGGCATCTCAGGGACACTTCTTTTCCATGGATGTATTTCTTTTTACACTCTTCGCGCCAGGCACATATGACGCAAAGGGTCGGTTCGTCTGTCACAGGTCTCCTCCGAAAAGTTCGCTGTATAACTCGGGCTTGATCCCCTTGAGAATAGGCCATTCGCGCCGGATGAGCTTCAGCCGGTCGAGATCGACGTCTGCGAGAAGGACCGTATCCGATCTGCCTGTCGGTCCGCCGATAAGCTCTCCTTCGGGATTTACGCAGAAGCTCATACCGTAGAAGTCCTGGGCTTCTTCACTACCCACCCTGTTCACACGCATGACATAGATCCCGTTTGTAATTGCATTGGATGAGATAACTGTCTGCCAGATATGCTGAGACTTGAATGCGCATGATGTCGGGGCAAAGATAATGTCAGCCCCTTTAAGTGCGAGTATACGGGAACCTTCCGGGAAGAAATTGTCCCAAGACATCTGTATCCCGAATTTTCCATGGCGCGTCTCGAATACGGGGAGTCCTGTATCGCCCTGTGCAAAATAAAATTTCTCTTCCCACAGAGGGATATCCGTGACATTCAATTTCCGGTATATGCCGATGGTGCTTTCGGCGTCTACAGCAGCGGCTGAATTAAAGTATTTCCCGTCTACCTTTTCAAAGAAAGGCAGAATAATAACTGTATCGGTGCCATCGATCTGGTCCCTGAAAAGCTTCACCGTCTCGCCGGTTATTTCTTCAGCCAGTGCGAAAGCATTTTCGTCGCGGTCCCTGGGAAACCAGTATTGATTGAAGAGTTCCTGGAAACAGACAATTTTCGCATCTTCGTTCAGCGCCACGCTCAGGAGTCTGGTCGCCGTCGCTATATTCCTGTCCTTATCGTGCGTACAGGCAAATTGTATTCCAGCTATTTTCATGAGTGTTGTTTGACAACCATCCTCAGTCTGCAACCCAAATGTCGCCGGTGCTAGGGTTTGTTATCTACTGTCTCCTTACGTCTTACGACTTACGTTTTTAAGATACCATAAAACTGTCGGTTTGTGGCGTAAATCTCCTTAATTTTTCCGGCTTTCTCTGTTCAATGCAAAGAAAGGTACCAGATGGAATTAATGTATGTCAAGGAAAAATAAGGGGTAATTTAAAGGCGCCCGGAAAGAGGATGACTTCTTTTTTCTAATGCAACGGTTCTTCGTGATTCTCGGCAAACAATTCGCAGTATGCCCGTGGATGGTCGCAGACCGGGTATGTCTCGGGTGTTTTTCGACACCTTCGGATAATAAGCATATGCAACAGGGATATTTCCTGTCGGCCTGCTATCAATGATCATTGCGTCGGTATGGCATAAATCCCTTTGAAGAGCGTGTTTTTTATGATAGTTTATCCAAAATGTTCGGCATCGGTCTTCCGGAACTCATATTGATACTTATCGTCGCCTTACTGGTTGTAGGCCCAAAAAAACTGCCGGAACTGGCACGTTCTCTGGGAAAGGCGCTGCGTGATGTCAGATCGATGACCGAAGACGTAAAACAGTCCTTTGTCGGGGATATCGATCTCGAGGAAAAACCGGATAATGTCGAAGAAAAAACTGCCAGTATACCCGTTAGTACGGAGCCGGAAATCCACGGAAAGGATGAGAAGACGGGGCCCGATAGCGCCGATCGTTCCCTCGAGAAGGTTGAGTCCGATCCATACGGGGATTTAAGGGGGTAATCAAAGGGAGACCGACCGCGTATGCGGTTTGTCGGACTTGAGATGATCAGACAGGCCCAACCAGATGAAAAGCAACCTTTCGTATCACATCTCCAGGAATTAAGACAAAGAATTATGATATGCCTGGTGACGGTCGGCATCGCATTTCTGATAACGTACTATTTCCGGGAAGGGGTCAATATTTTTCTTCTCCTGCCGTTCAAAAGAGTAATGCCCGCCGGGAGCAGTTTTATATTTACGGGCGTTACCGAGGCCTTCATCACATATTTCAAGATTTGGATCATCACCGCAGCGACAATTTCGTCGCCGGTTATTATTTACCAGGTGTGGATGTTTATCTCTCCCGGGCTGTATGAGAAGGAAAAAAAATATGTATATCCTCTGATCCTGTGGGGCACTCTCTTTTTTGCCGGGGGCGTGGCATTTTGCTACTACGTCGTTATGCCGAATCTTTACGGTTTCTTCGTAGGTTTCGGCTCCGATATGATCATCCCGATGCCTGACCTCAAGGAATATGTAAGCCTGACACTCAAACTGCTCGTTGTTTTCGGTTTTATTTTCGAACTGCCCCTCGTTGCTTATTTCCTTGCAAAAGCGGGCATAGTCAACCATCGTTTTCTGGCAAAGAAAAGAAGGTATGCCATTCTTGCAGCTTTCATTGTAAGCGCCGTGATAACACCCCCGGACGTGATAAGCCAGATACTGCTGGCCTTGCCCTTATGGGGGCTTTATGAACTTAGTATAATTATTGCGAGGTTTTTTGGTAAGAAGGAGGCGGCTGATGAACAACCTTGATATTGTTATACTTGCCGCAGGTAAGGGAGAGCGGATGGTATCCCGAAAACCAAAGGTGATGCATGAGATCCTGGGAAAACCCCTGGTCGGGTATGTGATCGATGCAGCAAAAAGCCTTTACCCCTCTCGGGTGATTGTTGTGACAGGATACGGCCGAGAGTCGGTGGACGATTTTGTCAAAGACAAGGGCGTGATAGTTGCCTTTCAGGCAGAGCAAAAGGGGACGGCACATGCGCTGTCATGCGCCCGCGACCATCTCGCCGGTAATGATGTGCTTGTACTTCTAGGTGATGTTCCGCTTATCCAGAGGGACATGCTTGCGGCATTCATCGATTATTGCCGCAAGGCACGTTCGATCGTTTTTCTGACCACCGATATCGACGACCCGACCGGTTACGGCAGGGTATTGATGGATGATGATGTCATAAGCGATATTCGGGAGCATTCCGATGCCAGCGAGGAAGAGAAGAAAGTGCGTACGATAAATACGGGGATCTGCTACATTCCTTTCGAGGACCTTGTCCTAGTGGACCTTATAGGAGAGAACAACAAGAAAGGCGAGCGATACCTCACGGATATCTGCAGGGTCGCAAAGAACGAAGGGAGGCCTGCAAGGGGCTATTTCTACACTCTGTCCGACGAGGTGCTCGGTATCAATACACTTAAGGGGCTTCTCGAGGCAAGCATAGTAATGCGGAAAAGGGTCAACGAAAGACACATGCAAAACGGGGTGACCTTTCTGGGAGATGATATATACATAGGGACGGAGGTCACGATCGGCCGAGGCACGGTGATCCATCCTTCATGTCAGATCATGGGCAGATCGGCCATTGGAGAGGATGTCTTTATCGGACCCTGTTCAATGATCGTTGATTGTGTTATTGATAAAAATGTGGCTATTCGCGGATTTGTCTCAATTGAGGGCGTCGAGGCAAATGAGGGGGTTACGATAGGCCCCTTTGAATACCGGCTTGTTAAATAGAAAATTGTATATGGGGAAAGCTAAAGCTGCAGGAGGAGGCTTAAAGTGTGTGGAATTGTAGGATATCAGGGTAATGAACTGGCATTCGATATTCTTATCGATGCCTTACGGCGTCTTGAATACAGGGGATACGATTCTGCTGGAATTGCCGTACTCCAGGACGGATCTGTCAAAATAGCCCGGAAGCAGGGAAAGGTAAGCGACCTCTGGAATGTCATCTGCAATGAAAACTTTGAAGGGTCGATGGGCCTTGCCCATACACGCTGGGCTACGCATGGTGTCCCGTCCGAACGCAACGCTCACCCCCACAAAGTGGGCGATGTTACGGTGGTCCACAATGGCATAATCGAGAACTATCTCGAATTGAAGGAGTCTCTGAAGCGGGATGGCAAAATATTTTTTTCGGACACCGATACGGAGGTCATCCCCCACCTTATCGTCGATTACCTTGAAAAGGGAAGCGATTTCGAAGACGCTGTTAGATTGGCCTTGAAGCGGCTGAAGGGTTCGTACGCCATCGGGGTCATGAGGGATGGAACGGAAACGATGATAGCGGCGAAAAAGGAGAGCCCCCTCCTGATAGGGATAGGGGATGACGAGTTCCTGATCGCCAGCGACGCACCTGCCATTATAAACAGAACGAACCGTTTTATTTTCCTTGAAGACAACGATATTGTCACTATGGAAAAAGGGACATTGAAAATAACCGACCTTGACGGCACCAGGATCGACCGGGAGATCAGAACGGTGCAGTGGACGGGTACAATGGCGGAAAAGGGCGGCTACAAGCATTTCATGCTCAAAGAGATCTTTGAACAGCCCCGGGCCCTTTCCGACACCCTGATCGGAAGGGTACGGGAGGAAGAGGGGGAGGTCCGGTTTGAAGACCTGGACCTCCCGGATGTTTCCAAGATCAGAAAGATATGGATGGTTGCCTGCGGCACGTCCTATCACGCATGTCTCATTGGCAAACAAATGTTCGAGGCCAACTTGCGGATCCCTGTCGAAACCGATATAGCATCAGAATTCAGATACCGTGATCCCATTCTCGACAAAGACGACCTAGCGATCCTGGTTTCACAGTCGGGCGAGACAGCGGACACCATCGCGGCAATGAAAGAGGTCAAGAAAAAAGGCCTGTACGCCCTTGCGATCTGCAATGTACTTGGAAGCACGCTCTCCCGCGAATCTCACGGTGTTATCTATACACATGCCGGTCCCGAGATCGGGGTCGCATCGACAAAGGCCTTTACAACACAAATTACCGTCTTTTTCATGCTCATGCTGTATCTTGGCAGATTACGAGGAGTGTTCGATAGCGAGGACATCAAAGGACATCTGGCGGAGCTCAAGAAACTTCCGGGCAATATTACCAGGGTCCTCAAGTCGTGCGAGGTTATCGAGGAGATCGCCCGGATAAATATGCATTACAATCATTTTCTGTACATCGGTCGCGGCATAAATTTCGCGACCGTCCTTGAAGGGGCCCTCAAACTGAAAGAGATATCATATATCCACGCGGAGGCGTATGCCGCGGGTGAGATGAAGCACGGGCCGATCGCCCTTATTGATGAAAACATGCCGATAGTGGTCGTTTCGCCGAAAGACCAGACGTACAAGAAAACCTGCTCTAACATAGAAGAGGTGATCACGCGCAGGGGAACGGTCTTTCTCTTTACCGACACATTCGATCATGATATGGCGTCAAAGGTCAATGCCGTGTTTGTGATTCCCGAGACGATCTATGAACTGCAACCCATCCTTTCAATAGTCCCTCTTCAATTGATGGCGTATTACATGGCAAACCATCTCGGGACAGATGTGGATCAACCGAGGAACCTGGCGAAGAGCGTCACGGTGGAATAGAAATGAGATTCTAGGTTCCAGGTTGAAACAACGTAAGTGAAAAAAGGTCTTTTAACCTGGAACTCGGAACCTAGAACCATGGGAGAGGAGGTCATCATGAAGGTTATCGCGATCAACGGCAGTCCGCGCAAGGGCGGGAATACTGAGATACTCCTGAAAAAAGTGCTGGTGCCCCTCTCGGCTGCAGGGTGGGATACGGAATTGGTTCAGATCGGTGGAAAGAAGATACGGGGATGCACGGCGTGCTACCGCTGCTTCGAGTGGGACGAGCCCCGGTGCAGCATCAAAACGGATATTTTCAATGAGGTCTTTGAAAAGGTGCTCGCCTCACAGGCCATAATACTCGGGTCTCCAACGTACTTCACCGACGTAAGCGCCGAGATGAAAGCCTTCCTCGACCGGGCAGGTTTCGTGAGCGTGGCGAAGGGCGGGCTGCTCCGGGGAAAGATCGGTGCCGCGGTGGTGGCCGTACGCCGCGGAGGCGGCACTCACGCGTTTGACACGATGAACCATATGTTCCTGATGTCCGGTGTGATCATACCCGGTTCGACATACTGGAACCTCGGGTACGGTCTCGATAAAGGCGACGTCGCCAGTGATGCGGAGGGCCTCCGGAACATGGAGGACATTGGCCGGACCATCGCCTGGCTCGGAGCCGCAATGGCCCCCCACATGGCCACCTATCCGAAGGCAATAACTGCAGAATAATGAGAAGCGTAAGTCGTAAGATGTTTTTTGTTTTCACTCCTCACGACTTACGGCTTACGCTTCTAAAAACGATCTCAGATTATTAAACGGCTGATACATGAATGTTGCTCGATACGGCATCGAACTGAAAGATCTCAAAGAGAGCGTTCACGACCTGAGGATCATAACACCCTTTCTCGGTATTTTTTCTGATCTCATTCAATGCGAAGCGGACATCCCACGGATCCCGGTACGGGCGCCAGGATGTCATGGCGCCGAAGTCTTCGGCGAGAGCGGTTATACGTGCACCGATCGGTATCTCTTCGCCCTTTAAGCCATCAGGGTACCCGCTCCCATCCCAGAACTCATGATGGTGTTTCACTATCTCGAGGAGATGATCGTTGTTGTACCCGAGACGTTTCAAAGACGCTACGCTTTCCAGGACATACTTCTCGACAAACTTGATCTCATGATCGGCCAGGCTTGCCTGACGATTAAGGATATGATGCGGAACGGCCTCTTTGCCGATGTCCTGAAGATATCCGGCCTGCAGGATAAGCAATTTTAACTCTTCATTAAGATTGAGCCTGTCGGCTAGAACGTACGACAACATCCCTACCAGATGCCCTCGGCCTACAGAGCCGTCCAGTGATTCAACCGCAAGGACCAGGTCAGAGGGCAGATCGATGGATTCTTCTACGCCACGGTATGCGTCGGATATGGCCCGGGGAATTATGGTGTGATCATTCCACCGGTTTTTTAAGCCTTTTACCTCGTATACTGCAATTTTGTGAAGCTTGCCTTTTAACTGAAATTTCTCGAACTCATCCTTTTTGAGATTGGCATCCGCATAGGCAAGCCTGATCTCCGTGCAATCGGGGTCCAGGATAAGCGCCCGTTCAAAGTAGTCTATCGCACCTGACGCATCGTGGAGGTCGAAATGTACCTTGCCCATCTTGAAAAGGAGGTTGGCGCTTTCGCCCTCCCTGGCCATGGTCGTCTCGAGGAGCGCAAGTTCTTGGAGAAGCGCATTGTCCGACTGCCGGCTGTAACCCATATTGCGGAGTTTGACGACGTGCGTGAAAGGCTCGACCAGCTTATACGTGAATTCATCGATATAGACCTTTTCCGGCTCGCATATCTCCTCAAGACGTTTGGCGACATTTACCCTGTCTCCGATCGCGCTGTATGCCTGTCGGTGGACCCCCATCATGCCAACAATGGTATATCCCGTTGCGATACCTATGCGGAGTTTCCACGGCAGCCCGATCTGGGCCATTTTCTCCTGCATTTTTGTAGCCGCGATAACGGCCATAAGGGCATGCTGCGCATAGTCGACAGGTGCGCCGAATTCGACCATAACACCATCACCCATATATTTGTCTATATGGCCCCGGAAAAGTTCAATGATAGGTTCGATGTGCCCGATGAACCGGTTGAGTTCATCGAGAACTATGTCCGGAGGGTTCTGATCGGAATATGTCGTGAAATCGGTCAGGTCGCAGAACATAATACTGATCTCGCGCTTTTCGATCCTGAGCTTGCCTTCCGTGGCTAGTCTGGCAACTACCGGGTCCATGGTCGTATAGAGCGTTTTTTCGACCTTTTCCTTCATTTCCTCGGCCACGCGGCTGCGTTTCAATTCCTCGTAAAGACGTCGGGTCTCTTCGAATCCCTTTGCCAGTTTTTCCTGCATCGATCCTATGCCCGTACTTGTCAGGACAAGAAATCCACCCCATATGACTATCATGATAAGAGTGCTCGTCAGTGTTCCGCCCACAGTGAACCATTCGGGCCTTATGATGGCGGTTACGGTGACAATGGTGATTATGTTGAGACACGCATATAATGCCTTGCGTCTGCCGAGAATATATGCAGCCAGAAGAACCGGCAGATAGAACAGGTTAAGGAAGGCAAATCTGTAGGGCAATATGAAAAAGACAGCGCATACGAGCAGTGCAATAAGAAGGACGAATGTCAGTTCCAGGTTGCGTATGATGAAACTCCTCGCACGCAATGGAAATGTAAGGCCTAACTCACCTGACGCGTTGTAATCAGGAATATCGCTAACGCTGTTGCCCATGTCGCCGCTTTTGACGTGCTCATCGCTCATCAGTCGGCTTGCACCATCACTTTTCAATATACTATCCCCCCGGACAGTTTTTTTTTAATTATCACGCCGCCCATTTTTTGTCAATTATGTTATTAGAATACAGGACATAATTTATAAAGTTTTATCAAATTTCATTGCAATTCGCCGTCAGCTATGGAATAGTGTAATTCGTTCGATTATGGATCTCTTAAGCAATCTACCCGGGCTCATCGGGATTCTTTTCAAGAATCCCGTGATTTTTATTCTTGTCTTTCCCATCCTGATATTTTCTCTCGTCATTCATGAAGTGGCCCATGGGTGGGTCGCTTACGTGATGGGCGACCAGACTGCCAAATGGCTCGGCAGGCTGACCCTGAACCCCTTGAAGCACCTGGACCCTTTCGGGACCATAGCTCTGCTTATCTTCGGGTTTGGATGGGCTCGTCCGGTCCCGGTCAATTATCTTAATTTTCGGGACCTGAGAAAAGGTATTCTCTTTGTATCCGCTGCGGGCGTGACGGCCAATTTTATCTTTGCATTCGTGGCGCTTCTGGTGAGCGGCCTGACGGACTCCTACAATTCGCAGCTTTTGCACACCGCACTGGGGATCATCGCATACATCAATATCCTCCTCGCGGCATTCAACATCATTCCGATACCCCCACTCGACGGCTCGAAAATACTTATGTCCCTCCTTCCCGATCAATACAGGTATTCCCTGGAACGCCTAGAGCCTTACGGGATGTTCATTATACTTGGACTTCTTTATATCGGGATACTGAACCCCGTTATACGTTTCTTTCAGTCTATCATCCTCGGCATAATACGAATTTTTCTCCCCTGAATTCGTGTTTCAAGATCCCGCTTCCTGCACTTTATGCCCTGTCTCCCTTATTACCCTTGACTTTAGGCCATTTATCCTATATTTTATTCATTCGATAGCGGGGTGGAGCAGTTTGGTAGCTCGTCGGGCTCATAACCCGAAGGTCAAAGGTTCAAATCCTTTCCCCGCAACCAAAAAAACAAAGGGTTACAATACAAAGTAACCCTTTTTTATTATCCGTGATCTCATCTAAGGAAAGCTAAACGTTTTCCGGTCATTATCGTCATTTTACTTGAAAATCTCCATACTTATTGTA
>Ga0172382_10007734_pt1 | contig 15174 bp, 17 predicted proteins | sample Leawel138RmetaG_FD_122245 | JGI IMG/M metagenome (GOLD analysis project Ga0172382, IMG submission 122245) | Leachate microbial communities from a municipal landfill in Southern Ontario, Canada - Leachate well 138R metaG | ecosystem: Engineered > Solid waste > Landfill > Unclassified | place...
AAATACGTGTTGCATAATCTCAAATGATATACTTTCTCGGGTCAAATGAGAATAGAAATCCTACCTGTCTTGGGTTGACTTTTTGACAATAATGTAATAAAAAGAAACGCACGGGCGATTAGCTCAGATGGTTAGAGCGCTGGTCTCACATACCAGAGGTCGTTGGTTCGAATCCAATATCGCCCACCATTCCTATCCTCCGGGGGCACAATGTCAGGACACAGCAAATGGAGTTCCATTAAACACAAAAAAGGTGCGGCTGATGCCAAGCGTGGAAAGATTTTTACAAAGTTGATCCGAGAGATCACCACGGCCGCCCGCATAGGTGGGGCCGACCCTAATGCGAATTCACGACTTCGTATGGCAATTGAGAGTGCCAAATCCGAAAATATGCCGAAAGACAATATCGAGCGGGCAATTAAGAAAGGTACCGGTACGCTCGACGGCGCCGAGGCCTACGAAGAATATAGCTACGAAGGATACGGGCCCGGCGGCGTTGCCATCCTTATCGAGGTCCTGACCGACAACAAAAAGCGTACAACCGCCGAGGTGCGGCATATACTTTCACGGCTCAACGGCAATCTCGGAGAGGCGGGTTGCGTTTCTTGGTTGTTCAGTAAAAAGGGTTTCATGTCTTTTGACAAACAGGCTGTCGACAGCGACAAGATCATGGAGCTTGCCCTTGAGGCAGGCGCGGAAGATATCAATGAAGATGAAAGTGAGATCGAGGTCTACACCGACATCCAAAACTTCGAAGCGTTGAAAAAGGTCTTCGAAGAGAACAAGATCCCCCATATAGTCGCGGAGATAAGTATGGTTCCGCAGAATTACGTTAAACTCGAGGGAAAAAATGCGGAAACCATGCTTAAATTGATGGAAGCACTTGAAGATTCCGACGATGTTCAGAAGGTGTATGCGAACTTCGATATTGATGCGGCCGAAATGGAACGATTGGCCGGGTAATTGATCAGGGTATCTTCACCCTTTTTGCCGTGTATTTATTTTTTCAGGAGACCTTAACCCGTTTTACTTCGCCGCTTTTTCCGGTGAACTCCACTTCCTTGCCGTTCAAGTTCAGTTTTACACCGCCAGCATTCCCGATCAGGAGATCGAAATTGTCCCGGGCGTTAAGCACGACCATTTCTTCGGGATTCAGCATAAATTCTTTTTTCTCGTTATCGTCAATGACGACACTCACCCAAGTCCTCTCATTACACGTGATCATGAGCTTTTTGACATCTGAAACGGTCAATGTCTGGGTCTGTTCCACGGCTCCCGGTTGGTGCACAGCGGTTGTCGAAGGCGTTTCCCTGACGTTTACCGTGGCCGGTTTTGTCGACTGCGTGACCTGTTCGGACGTCGACCGAGAAGCGGACCTTTCCTTGTATATCTGATTCAATACAAAAAATGCTATTATCAGCACAAAAACAAGCGGGATCACCATGGCCCTTCGGGCGATATGCCGGGGACCATGTAGCATGGGTCTGGCAACAACCGTTTCGGGCTGAACGGCTCCCTCTTCCTCTACCCGTGGCTCGAGACCAAGTGTTTCTTCATTGATATCAAGGATATGTGCATATTTCTTAAGGTAACCTCTAATGTATACTTCATGGGGAAGGATTGCCGTATTGCCTTCTTCCAGTGCTTGGACCAAAGATTTTCGGATGCAGAGAATATCTGAGATCTCAACGATGCTGAGCCCTTTTTCCAGTCTCTTTTCGCGAAGAAGATTGCCTATTTTTTGGAAATTTGATTGCATAAACATCCCCCCGATCGTTTATGGCCCAAATTCTTCAAGAAAACTGCTAACAATGGAATCCGGTTAAGAATATTGTATATATTCCGACTCATAATTCAAGTATTTTTTCTCAGAAAAAAACGCGCCCGTGTGATCCGCGGGCGCGTCGTATGCTCATCGCCGGATCATTTCATCTCGCTGTAGTTTTTCAGCTCCTGCCAGTCATGATTGACCTGGTCCTGTATCTGGGCGATCAGATCGTCCGTCAAATGGCGGAACCTGCCCTGCCCTTTTATATATTCGGTCACCGGCCGCAATGGTTCCGGGCTGTATGTTATCCTGTAATGTCCGTTTTCCACTTCATAGAGGGGGAATACGCCCGTTCGCACCGCCAGCCTGCCATAATGGATAGCCTGGTCCGAAGGGATCCGCCATCCTGTCGGGCAGACCGACAGGACATGGATGTATGCGGGGCCCTTCGCTTCCTTCGCCTTTTTGATCTTGGCAAGGAAATCGAACGGATATGACGGGCATGCGGTAGCAACGTACGGAATATTATGGGCTACCGCTATCTTGGGCATATTTTTCTTCTGCGTTTTCTGACCGAAACTCTTCTTTCCCGGAGGACTTGTCGTCGTCATTGCGCCAAACGGCGTCGACGATGAACGCTGAATGCCGGTGTTCATATATGCTTCATTGTCCACACAGATATAGGTAAAGTCATGCCCTCTTTCCATTGCGCCGGAGAGCGCCTGGAGGCCGATGTCGCTCGTGCCGCCGTCACCGGCGATCGCAATGACACTTATGTCTTTCTTCGCTATCTTGCCTTTCTCCATCTGGATCTTTATTCCGGCCTCGATACCGGATGCGACCGCTGCCGCATTCTCGAAGGCAACGTGTATCCAGGGAAGCCGCCATGACGTGGTTGGCAAAGGAGTGGAGATGATCTCCATACAACCCGTAGCCATCGCAATGATCGAGTCTTTGCCGAATACTTTCAGGCCAAGCCGTAAGGCCAGTATCTCGGCACAGCCCTGGCAGGCCCTGTGACCTGAGGTCGCGTATTCAAAATCGGGAGTGTCTGTATATCTCTCAAGGCTTTTCATTCTCATGATCTCACCCCTATTACGCCATAATTCTTGTTGTCAGCGTGAGTTATTTTTGCAGAAGTACTGATCTGTTCGAATACGTCTATCAGTTCCTCCGGTTCGACATCTCTTCCGCCGAGCCCGAATATGTAATTCTCGAGCTGGAGATCAAGCCCGTTCTGTACGGCCATGCTCGCTATCTCGTTGTACAGGGGGCCGTTCATTGCCCCGCCCGGCATCACACGTTCGAAAACCGCAAGTTTCTTTTTCGTTTTCAGGACCTCAACGAGTTCATCAGCCGGGAACGGCCGGAAAAGTCGCGGAGCGACGAGACCCAGTTCTTTTCCATTATCTTTGAGAAGGTCTATTGCGGTCTTGATATTCTCATTTATCGAGCCGAGCGCCATAAAGACCGTATCGGCCTTCTCTATATTATATGTCTCTACGATGTTGTATTTTCTTCCGAAATCCTTAGAGAACTGTTCCATCACTTCCTTGATGACCGCCTTCGAGTTCCTGATCGCTATTTCCTGGCTGTATTTTGCCTCGGTATAGAGTTCGGGCATCGCGTAGGCGCCCATAGTCACGGGCTTGTCCGGATGCAGCGTATACAGGGGAGCATACGGGGGAAGGAAGCGGTCGACGTCTTCCTGCGAGGGAAACTGAATGGGCTCGATAACGTGGCTCAAGGAAAAGCCATCGAGGTTCACCATCGCCGGCAAAAGGACCCTTCTGTCTTCCGCGATTTTGAATGCCATGATAATGGAGTCGACAACCTCCTGGCCGTTCTCGGTAAAAAGCATAATCCATCCGGTATCCCTGGCGGCCATGACGTCCGAATGGTCGCCCCAGATGGAAAGCGGTGATGACAGGGCCCTGTTGACGGAGGCCATGACAATGGGGAGCCTCATGCCGGATGCGATAAAGAGTATCTCGTGCATGAGTTCCATTCCCTGGGCGCTTGTCGATGTGAATGTACGGGCCCCCGTCGCCGAGGCCCCCACACATGCCGACATCGCGGAATGCTCGGATTCAACGTTAATATAAGCGGCGTCTAATTCCCCGTTCGCCACGATCTCAGCCAAATGTTCGACGATATGGGTCTGGGGAGTGATGGGGTAAGCGGCAACCGCTTCGACTCGTGCCAGCTTGGCTGCGACCGATGCCGCTATGGATACTTCCATACCTTTGTCTGCGCTCATCTTTCCTCCTCCACCATTGTAATTGCACCTGGTTTGCATTCTCTTGCGCAAATCCCGCAACCTTTGCAATAATCCAGGTCCGCATAATAATAGCCTTCATCGCTCTGGTGAATGGCTGCGTCGGGACAGAAAAGCCAGCAAAGTCCGCATTTCGTGCATTTTTCCCGGTTCCAGACGGGTTTTGAGGACCGCCAGTCGCCTGTCTTGTACTCCATGGCGTTGCCGACCTCTTCAATAACGCACCCTACCGTCAGTTCATGCCATTTGTATTGATCCATAGGTTTCGCCATAGATCCCCCTTTAAAAGAATAAGATCTTTTGTTTTCTTTGTTTCAGTGATTCATATGTGAAACAGTGAACAAAATAGTTCATATAATGTCGCCGATACGCGAAGTGGTAGATATTAGCACATTTCATATTCTCAATCAATATCATGTTTTCACGCTACATTGTGAAAAGGGTCACTTGTCAACCTTCCCCACCGGCCATCCTGCACATTTAATATTGACAAAGCACAGAGTATATTACAATCTATATGTATATTACAAATTCTGGGGGTTCGTTGTATGCCAATCTATATTATGCTCAGCACACTGACAGATGAGGGCCGCAAAACAATCAAAAAACATCCCGAAAGGATCGAAGAGGTCAACAGGGAGATCGAGAGCATGGGCGCAAAGGTGTTGGCCCAGTACGCTCTCCTTGGCGAATATGATTTTTTGAATATTCTCGAAGCACCCAATAATGAAGCAATTGCAAAGCTGTCGATTGAACTTGGCTCACGGGGTACGGTCCACATCATAACCCTGCCGGCAATACCGGTTGAAGATTTTATCGCCCGGATGATTTAACGATAAGGCTTCACTGTAAGGGCTGCCGCTCCATCCGGCATTTTCGGAACAGATCATTTATGAAGAGATATTTCGATTGACAATCGAACAGGATTGATTTTACATTAGAAACTGTGAAAACCATAACGTACAAGGATTCCGGAGTCGATATCGCCAAGGCAGACCGCCTTATAGACACGCTCAAAGACCGGATAAAAGCGACCCACAACGTCAACGTTCTCAGCATGATCGGCGGGTTTGCCGCCCTCACCGAGGTGCCGAGATCGTACAAGAACCCCGTTCTTGTCAGTTCCACGGACGGTGTTGGTACAAAGCTCAAGATCGCCTTCATGGCCGGCAAACATGATACAGTCGGTATCGATCTCGTCGGCATGAGCGTCAACGATATCCTGACCTTGGGCGCAAAGCCCCTTTTCTTCCTTGATTATTATGCCTGCGGAAGAATTGATGAAAAGGTCTATCCGGCTGTTGTGGGCGGCGTTTGCGACGGTTGCATGCAGGCTGACTGCGCGCTGGTGGGCGGAGAAACCGCAGAGATGCCTTCATTCTACAAGGATGATGAGTATGACCTTGCCGGTTTTGCGGTCGGGGTTGTGGAGAAGGATGCCATCATTGACGGCACCACAATATCCGAAGGGGATGCCGTGGTCGGTCTTGCGTCCAACGGCCTTCACAGCAACGGGTACTCCCTTGTCAGAAAGCTTTTCTTCGATGTAAAGAACTACCGCGTCGACGATGAAGTTCCGGGGATACCTGGTAAATTGCACGAAGAACTTCTCAAGCCAACGCGGATCTACGTGATACCGGTACTGGAAGTGCTCAACAAATTCACGGTCAAGGGAATGGCCCATATAACGGGTGGCGGCCTTCCAGGAAACATTTCACGCATCATCCCGGACGGGCTCGGCCTCACCCTCCCCGTCGACCTTTCGAAAGTCCCACCGGTGTTCCACGCTCTCATGGAGGCGGGCAACCTGGATCTGAACGAAGCCTGTAAGACCTTCAATATGGGAACCGGATTTGTTCTGATCGTCGAAAATGCCGAAGCCGATGCTGTCGTACAGTCGCTGAATGCCGGCGGGGAGACAGCAGAACGGATCGGGACGATAGAAAAAAATGCAGGCACTGAAAAGGTCGTCGTAACACCAGCTTAATTTTTGGCCATCAAACCCGTCATATACCCTGAAACCCAGAAGCTAAAATAAAAAAACAAAACCTTGAATCCCGGTGTCAATCACTGGGATGACGGTGCGAGTGTTAAGTCGGTACCTATAATATATCTGCTTTGGACGCTATTAACGAATTGCGACACAGCCTCTTAAGAGCCGAAATCCAAGGTTTTTCTTTTAAATCTTTTTACTAGGTATGGAATCGGACAAGAATAATAAAAACAAAACCATGGCTCCCGTCACCCAGGTTACCCGGCCAGGGATGACGGCGGATGTGGATCTGACCCCCCCCTTCAATAACTAACTATCGCATAGGGACACGAATGAGGATCTTACTGAAATAATTCTAGGCCCCTTTCAGCTGGCATTCCTCGCATTTCGGGATCTTGAAGCAGGAGCTCTGGCCGAGCGCCACGATTAATGCGTGGTATTCATTGAAGAGGTACACATCGGTCGGAAGGTTGGACATGAAGAATTCCTGGGCCTGTACGTACGTGCACTTTCCATCGTACAGTCCGTGGTTTGCAAGGAAGCGTTTCGTATAGGCGTCTATGACGAAGATGGGTTTGTCGAGTGCATAAAGCAGTATGCTGTCTGCCGTCTCTTCTCCGATGCCCTTAACGGCGAGGAGTTTATCACGTAGCATAAATAATTCCTTTCCTTTTAGTTGTTCGATAGATGAAGCGTATTCATCATGTATAACTTTAATTATATTCTTCAATCTTTTTGTTTTTAAATTATAATATCCAGATGAACGGATCTTTTCAGCGACAACATCATCCGGGGCCTCATACAATCGATCGATGTCCATGAGCCCGGAATTCTTGAGGTTGGCTATGGCCTTTTCGACGTTTTTCCATGAGGTGCTCTGCGTAAGCACGGCCCCGACAATGATCTCGAGCGGTGTTTCTCCCGGCCACCAGTGCCTCTCTCCGAATGTTTCGAGAAGTATATCGAATATGTTAAGGAGTCTTTGCCGCATACCCGACTATACAGGACGTCATCTTCAATATCGCGAGGACCTGGTTCTTGCCGTTGGTCACGGTGATATCTACCGTATCTACTTTTTTTCTCAAATGAACGAGCCGTGCCTCGGCGTACAAGACCTCCCCTTCCCTCGCACTCTTTTTGAACCGGGCTATGGATTCCACGAGCAGGGCCGTGTAATCCATGCTATTCCCGCAGGCGCCGCCGACCTGATCGGCAAAAGCGAACAGGATGCCCCCGTGGATCCCGCCAAAGATATTGATATGGTCCCGTCTAACGACCATTCTGCCGCGCGCGAGGCCCTTTTCCACGTGATCGATGGTTATGCCCAGCAAGGCGCTGACATTACATTCGTTGAACTTCCGCTTGATCTCTTCGCACCTGTCCATGGCCTATACCTTATCAAAACACCTTAAATGTATCAACACAGAAGATACCGGACGGAATGTTTTGATTTCATCACAATTCTATGGTACAGAATCCCTATACTCGTTACAGTTCAGCCTGCAAGGGAAGTGAAGTGCAAATCTTCCACTGTCCCGCAACTGTGATGGGATCTCAAGCAGCGCATGGCCTTAAAGGGCCGGCCACTTTTGTGCCGCATGCACGATGGGAAGGCGCGCTGGCTTTCATTCCCTTAAGTCAGGAAACCTTGGGTTGAACATTAAAGACAATCCTTACGAGGCATAAGGAGGTTCTCGTGATCCGCGGTTTTCTTCTCTTTTTATTGTTATATTGTGTGTTTATCCCAATCGATTGCTCCCCTCAGGAATCACCGCACACACTGGAAAGTATCATCGTGACCGCGACACGCACCGAATCGAAGTTAAAAGAGGTCCCGGCAAATGTTTCGATAATCGGCAAGGAACAGTTCGAGGAAAAAGGTGCCCGGACGCTTTCGGACGTGTTAAAAGACGAACAGGGGATATATGTCCGCGGTCTCCTCGGTAATCCGAAATTTTCCGCCGTAGACATCCGCGGATTTGGAGAGAACGCGGCGCAAAATTCCCTGTTCCTGATAGACGGCAGGCGTGTAAACGATATCGATATGTCATGTCCGGAGCTCATGCAGGTGCCGATTGAAATGATCGAAAGGATCGAGATCTATCGCGGCCCGGCAAACGTTCTTTATGGGGACAACGCCATAGGCGGCGTGGTCAACATACTGCTCAAGAAAGGGGAAGGCAAACCGTCCGTTATTGCCGGCCTTTACACCGGCAGTTACGACCTGTACAACCCGTACCTGGGGGCCTCCGGCAAACAGGGCGCAATTTCGTACACCCTTCTCAGTTCGTCGTACGACACGACCGGGTACAGGCATAACAACGATCTCCATGCAAAAGATCTGCTTGGCTCATTCTCTTACGAATTCCCCTCCCGCCTTACCGTCAACCTCAAGGCAGGGCACCACAGGGACACGTATGGCCTGGCCGGGCCTTTATCGGCCTTACAACTGCGTACAGGCCTTTTCGACAGGAAGGATTCCACCACTCCCTCCGATGAAGGAAATACCGAGGATAATTTTGTCGATCTCGAGGCCGTCGTAAAGGCCTCGGAAACCATACAGTTGTCCCTTGGAGCCGCATACCGGAAGCGGCATACATCGTTTCACTATGATATGAATAACATGCCGTGGGATTCCATAAGGCGTTTTGAAACAACGTCTCTGACGCCCAGGATCACGATAAAAAGGGACATTTTTTCACTCAGAAACACCCTCGTCGCAGGGATCGATTATTATTATTCACCGAGCCGCAGCAACGATCTCGGGTTGGGCACGGACTTCACGACGAATATCAATAAGACAGAGTGGGGTTTTTATATCCATGATGAACTGTTTGTGCTCAAGGACCTTCTCTTCACTACGGGATACCGCCTCGCAAAGGTAAAGTATGATTTCGACTATACGGACAATACCGGGGCCCTCTCCGCCATCGATGATTTTATGAAAAAAGACAAGGATGCCTGGCGCATTGGGCTCAATTACATTATTCCGGATAAAGGGAACATATTCGTGAACTTTGCAAGAGGCTTCAGGTTCCCAGCGACAGACGAACTCTTCAGCCCTTTTTCAATTCCCCCTATCAATGAGGACCTTGAGCCGCCCACGGTGGAAGAGATCGATCTCGGGGTAAGATACAATTTCGCGAAGAATATCGGCGCCAGTGTTACCGGGTTTTACGGCCGCCACAAGAACGAGATATTTTACAATCCCCTGACCTTTCAGAACTCGAATTACCCGAAAACAAAACGACGGGGCGTAGAGGCCACCCTTTTCTGGGTCATCGTTCCGAGCCTGAGACTTGATCTCGGCTACACGTATCTTGATACGGTATTCGACGGGGATGACCTCGACGGGAAAAAGATACCGTTGGTCCCGTCCAACAAGTTCAATGCAGCGATCTCCTGGGTGGTGGACGCACTTACCATGACATTCTCGTCGCAGTATGTCGGCAGCAGGTACATGACGAGCGATGTAACCAACAGTTTCCCGAAAATGGGCGGTTTTACGGTATACGATCTGTCCGCGGTCTATACGTGGAAAGGCTTGAAGGTAACAGGCGCTGTCAGGAACATCTTCGACAAGCAGTACAGCGAATATGGGGTTGTCGTGAACAGCACCGGGATGCAATACTTTTATCCATCACCCGAACGCAATTACCTGTTGGGGGTGCAGTATACGTACCAATTTTGAACAGGTCCCGGGCATGGGATCGCTCAACAATCATTTCGATGCGCGTATAGCGGACAACGTGCTTCACCACAGGATACGACAACACGGGCGGGGATATTCCAAGGCCTGCGGGTGGGCAGGAAGGAGTTTACCGGTCCGGTCCGATGTTGACCAATTCTTTCTCGATATTCTCAGCCCCTCGATACGGGGTGAAACATGATCGCACCCGCGCTTTTCAGGAAAATCGTCATCACGGTCGTATGCTCTTCTTTTATTGTTGCAGCATGCCTTGCGGCACCCGCTCACGCTGCCGGCAGCGGCCCCGGCCGCCCGATGCGCATCGTCTCCTTAAGCCCTCCAATCACTGAATCCCTGTATCTTCTAGGACTTAAAAACAATATCGTGGGCGTCACAATATACTGCGACCGGCCAGCCGAGGCAAGAACTAAACCCGTAATGGGAACGGTCATCGAGCCCGATATCGAGAAGATCGTACAATTACGGCCGGACCTCGTGCTGGCCATGAGCCTTACAAACCCGAAGGTCCTGACTAAAATGAGGTCGCTCGGCTTAAAGGTGCTCACACACGAGATACCCGACACCTTTTCCGGTATCTGCGATATGTTCGTGTGGATAGGAAATGCGACCGGAACGTCTCTCGAGGCCCGGCGCATTGTCGATACCGCGCGCTCCGAGGTGGATGCCATCCGGAAAAAGACTGCACGGTTCAAGAAACCCAGAGTCTTGATCGAACTCGGTACAAAACCGTTCTTCGTTGCAACGAGGGATTTTTTTGTCAATGATTATCTTGAGTTCGCCGGTGCCGTGAATATTTTCCAGGACGCGTCGTCAGGCAGCGTGGGACGGGAAGAGGCTATAGTGAGGAACCCGGATGTTATTTTGATCGTTACGATGGGGTTGAGCGGCGATAACGAGCGCCGGGTTTGGAAAAGATACTCCTCGGTGAACGCCGTAAGGAATGGAAGAATATATATCGTCGATTCGAACAATGTATGCAGCCCTACCCCTTTAAGCTTCGCCAGGTCATTGAAACGCATAACCGGGCTCCTGCACCCTGATGACGCCGGGGGGTGGAAATGAGACAAAGGGGCATGAGGTGGATTCTGCCGGGTGCGGTCCTGTTTTTGACCGCAGCAGTCATTGCCGCGATCATAAGCGGATCGGCCGGCATCCCCTTGAGGAGAATATTTTCGGTCATTGCCGGCGGAAACACGACACCCGAATACAGCATTCTGATCGACATACGGCTTCCCAGGATAATACTGGGATTTGCGGTGGGCGGCGCGCTTTCGGTCGCGGGGGTCATTCTCCAGGGCATGTTCCGAAACCCGCTCGTGGAACCATATACGCTCGGCATGCCCGGGGGTGCCGCTCTCGGGGCTGCCCTGTGCATCATTTTGAAACTCCAGGATATTTTCCCGGCTATCGTGCTGCCAGTCTCCGGTTTTATCGGTTCATGCCTCGTTATCCTGCCGCTCTATTTTGTCAACATGCGCCGGAACGTTGTCCGGATGCAGGGTATTCTCCTGACAGGTGTTATGACGAGCTTCATATCCACGTCGCTCGTCGTCCTCATCCTCGCAATAGCAAAGACAGAGGAGGTGCACAGCATCGTGTTCTGGATCATGGGGTCGTTAGAGGAACCAAGCTGGGCGCTCATCATTATTATCGGTATCACTGCCGTTCTCGGCCTTTTCCTGTCTTACCTCATGGCATCCGTCCTCAACGCTCTGTCTCTCGGGGAGGAGGAAGCCATACATCTCGGAATCAATACAGAAAGGACAAAGAAACAGCTTTTCATCCTTGCATCCCTGCTGACGGGAATCAGTGTGTCGCTCACGGGGATCATTGGCTTCGTCGGCCTTATCGTACCTCATTTTGTGAGAATTATGACCGGCTACGACCACAGGAAACTTATTGTAATATCTTTTCTTACAGGCGCGGGTTTCCTGATCTTCTGTGATACGATAGCGCGGACCGCATTTGCCCCTGTCGAGCTTCCGGTCGGGGTCATCACCGGAATTCTCGGGGGAAGCATCTTCATCTATATCTTGAGCCGCCGTCACCTGTCGGGGCGAACAGACGGTGCCTTGTGATCGAGATAAAGGGGCTTTCATGCGGATACGGTGAAAAATTGGTTCTCAAAGATATCGACCTTTCGATTGAAACAGGTCAATTTTTCGGCATCATAGGGCCAAACGGGTCGGGCAAGACGACAATGCTGAAAGCCGTTACACGTCTTATGCACATTGTCAAGGGAGAGATATTCCTCGATGGTGCCGACATGAAGCACCTGCGCGCAAACGATATCGCACGGTCACTCGCAGTCGTTTCACAGACCACGCCATCACTTCCCATGACGGTGAGGGAATTTGTCCTGCTGGGCAGGATACCTTACTACAAAAAGTTGCAGTTCTTCGAGACGCACAACGATAATTCCATTGCGGAAAGGGCGATGGAGCTGACGGGCATAATACATCTCAAGGACGCGCTCATGTCCGAGATGAGCGCCGGCGAAGTCCAACTGGCATTCATCGCGCGCGGCCTCGCCCAGGAACCAAAGGTCCTTCTTCTCGACGAGCCGACATCGCATCTCGATATCACACACCAGGTCGGTATTCTCGACCTTGTCAGGCGGCTCAACCGGCAGGAGGGATTGACGGTCGTCATTATCCTTCACGACCTCAACCTAGCGTCGGAGTATTGCGACACGATAGCTCTTATCGATAACGGACGCGTAAAGAAATGCGGGCAACCCAGCGAAGTTCTCAATTACAAGATCATTGAAGAGGTCTACAAGACCGTGGTCATTGTTCGTGAGAGCCCACTTTCCGGCAAACCCTTCTTACTGATCGTGTCCGAGGAGGTTAAGGAAAAATGTCAAAAAGAGTCCTGATCCTGGGCGGTGCGCGCAGTGGAAAAAGCTCGTATGCCTTGAGGGAAGCGTCGGCAATCACAGGCAAGAAGGCGTTTGTCGCGACTGCGGAGGCGCTCGATGATGAAATGGCCGTGCGGATAGCCCGGCACAGGAGTGAACGCTCTGCCGAGTGGGACACGTTTGAGGAGCCTGTGGAACTGCCGGCGCTTATTTCCCGGATCGTTCCTGGCCATGACGTCGTCCTCGTCGACTGCCTTACTTTGTGGGTCTCCAACATACTCATGCGTGAATTGCCATTCGACCGGTATAGCGATGAATTCTTACAAGCGGTCACACGGCAAACACCGGCAGACCTTTTTATCGTATCGAATGAAATCGGCCTCGGGCTCGTGCCCGATACGCCGATCGGCAGGGAATACAGGGACTTTCTCGGCCGCCTGAACGCCGGCATCGCAGCAATTTCGACCGATGTCTATTTCATGGTAGCCGGAATCCCGCTCAAGATAAAGGGAACGAGGCAATGACACTGAAGGACATGCACATCTACCCGATCGACAGGAAGCTTTTCAACGTCGCTGCACGGCGGCTCGACAGCCTGACCAAGCCCAAGGGAAGCCTCGGGAGGCTCGAAGAATTTGCAAAGCGCATTGTCGCTATAACGGGCACGGAGATACCGGCGCCCTTCTACAAAAAGGCAATATTTACATTTACGGGCGATCACGGCGTGGTGGAAGAAGGGGTCTCAGCCTACCCCAGGGAAGTCACCGTCCAGATGGTGCTTAATTTTCTCAATGGTGGGGCCGGCATTAATGTGCTTGCCCGGCATGCCGGCGCCGATGTGGTTGTTGTCGATATCGGGGTCGACCATGATTTTGACGATCATCCCGTCCTCATCCGGAAAAAAATAGTCCGAGGCACGCGCAACATGCGTAAGGGACCGGCAATGACCCGCGAAGAGGCCATGCATATTGTCGACGCGGGCATCGAGCTTGCCGGCGAGTATGCCGACAGGGGATACACCCTGTTCGGAACGGGCGACATGGGAATTGGAAATACGACGCCCTCGAGTGCCATCGCCTCGGTCATGACCGGTACGCCTGTGGCCGAGGTGACCGGGTACGGCACGGGCATCACCGACGAAGGACTCGCACACAAGATCAGGGTCATAGAAGATGCAATAGCGGTCAACAGGCCCGATCCATCCGACCCCATCGGTGTTCTGGCGGCTGTCGGAGGCGCAGAGATCGGCGGGATAGCCGGGCTTATCCTCGGGGCCGCATCGCGCCGCATCCCTGTTATCATTGACGGTCTCATATCGACGGCAGGGGCCGTCATTGCATACGGCATCGACAGGTCGGCAGCCGGCTACATGTTCGCCGCGCACAACTCGGTGGAACCGGGCCAGTCCATAATGCTTGAAACAATGGGCCTCGAGCCCATACTTGACCTCGGTCTCCGGCTCGGAGAAGGAACGGGTGCGGCGCTTGCAATGCCGCTTATCGACGCAGGATGCAAGATCTACCGCGAGATGGCCACTTTCGACGAAGCGGGGGTGGATAAGAAGATAGGTGATGGATGATGGGTGATATAAATCCAAGGGACCGGTGAAGGGTTATGAAAAGGATCATCGCGGCATTTCAATTCCTGACGATCATTCCGATACGTACGCGCCGCCCCGTATCAACCGACGACCTGAGGTGGTCGGCCGTATTTTTCCCCTTCGTCGGCTTCTTCCAGGGCCTCTTTCTCGCCGCTGCCGCATTCCTTTTTCTTAAGCTCCTCTCGCCGTCGGTGACATCGGTCCTTGTCATAATACTGTATCTCGCCATGAATGGTTGTTTCCATCAGGACGGCCTGTCCGATACATTCGATGCGCTGTCCGTGAGATCGACCGGGGACCAGGAGCAGGACAGGCAAAAAAGGCTCGCAGTCATGCGCGACAGCACATCGGGTCCTGTCGGTATAACGGCTATTGCCGTCTTTTTGCTCCTTAAGTATGCCCTTCTCAAAGAGATGCTTCAGATGCCGGCTTACGGGTTGAATCCCGTAATAATGCTCATGCCCATGATCTCGGCATGGTCCATGACGATGATGATGCCCGGCGCAAAGAGCGCCCGCAATGACGGCCTCGGGAAGATATTCCTCGGCAGGATACATGCGCCGCATGTTATCCTTGCCTGTACCCTCATTTTTCTCCTTTCGGGTATCATTTATCTCGTGAGCTATGGTGCCTGTCCATTTACGATGCGAAATTTCGTCCCATATTTCCTCGCCGCGCTCCTGGCTTCATTGCTCGCAGGTTACACCATGCGCGCACTTTTCAACACCCGATTCGGCGGCCTGACCGGGGATAGCTTGGGCTGCATTAATGAAGTATCGGAGGTGATCGTATTGCTCATCGCCGTAGCGCTCCTCGAGCGGCCTTGAGGCCAACGCCATGCTGCACAAATTTATATTGTACGATAACGCCGGGTTATGCTATATAACAATCAGCGCCGACGTAGCTCAGAGGCAGAGCAGCTCACTCGTAATGAGCAGGTCGCGGGTTCGATTCCCATCGTCGGCT
>Ga0172382_10007735_pt1 | contig 15172 bp, 30 predicted proteins | sample Leawel138RmetaG_FD_122245 | JGI IMG/M metagenome (GOLD analysis project Ga0172382, IMG submission 122245) | Leachate microbial communities from a municipal landfill in Southern Ontario, Canada - Leachate well 138R metaG | ecosystem: Engineered > Solid waste > Landfill > Unclassified | place...
GTCTTTCCTCTAGCACCTATTAAAATACCAGGCCTATGTGCTTCGATCTTTATAATTATTTTACCGAAATACCAATATGTTTTAATACTTGTAATATTATCAATGACTTTTTGCAAATTAAAACGAAAATATTGATAAATATGTCTCCTATATAACATAAAAGGAATACGAACACTTAAAAGATTTCTAATAATTTTTTTAATTTTCATTAAAATACTCCTCATCTCCTTCAATCAATGCTGCGATAGCTTCTTCTTCATTCTCTGTAACTACCAGTATTCGAACTTTCTTAGCATAAGGTTTCTTCTCCATCACCTGCCAGCTGTCACCGTTCCAAAACATCCATCTTCCCCCGCCGTAAGAAACTCTTATATCAGGTCCTTTCTGTAAACATTCTTTTATAGTCATTATCAAACCTCTCTATAAATATATTTATCAAACTCATTGTTGTATCCAACTCTTTCGTATCTACTATTCTTTAACTGTCTTAACCCTCTCTCTTTTCTAAAAATTGCTGATAATTCCCAAGCATTGTCAGAAAAAATTACACAATGAGTCTTTTCATTAATAATATCTTCAAATTTTATTCTTCCAAACCAAATTAACTTTTCTTTTTTCCATCTCTCAAGTATTGCTCTATCCTCTTTATTAGTATGCACTAAATTTATTTTTCCTGATTGATTTACGATACAATCTTCTAAAAACAATAGAAGAGATTTTTCGGCTTTATTAAAATTTTCAATATTATTCATCTTATTCTCTAATTAAAAAATCTATTATACTTTTTAAAGTTTTATCTACCTCTGTATAAAAATACAATCTTTTTAATTTTGAATTAACTTTACTTATTTTCTTATTTAAAACCTTTAATTCCTTATTTAATTTAAATCTTTTAATAAAATATTTTCTTGGTAATAAAATTAAAGAAGTTTGTATCTGAATTTTTTTATCAATTAAACTTTCTAGTTCTGTTTCTAAATATAGTATTTCACTTAAAATATCTTTCATTCCTCAATCTCCTCTACAATAAAAGGAAAATAATTTTTCTGTATGCGTTTATTAACTTTTTCTTTGTAATTGTTAATAAACCATCTTGCACGTTCTACTGATTCATATCTCCTGTAAAAAGGATAAATAATATAAAAATTATTATAACCATTTATATCTTGCCATTGCGATATAAAATACTTGCCTTTTTTAATAATTCTATATTTGCTTTCTAGCATTTTTATATCTCTTTCTTTACTTATATTATACAATAAGTTTACAAAAAAAAAAGTAAGTAAAAATACAAAAAACTACTTAAAACTTAAAAGTTATATTCTTTATAAGTATCTAAGAAAAATCGGAGTGCGCGAGATTGGGATTCATGCATAAGTTGAAAGGCAAGGCTGAAGGGAGCCCAAACATAGAGATCAACTTCAGGAAATTTATCATCAACCATCTCATTACAAGTTAAACGAGGAGGCATTAAAGTATTTTCAATGAATAACACAAAAGGATGTAATCGTTTTTTAGAAGATTTATAAGCGACAGATGGTAATGCTATTTTAGTATCTCCTTCCTTAACAATAACGCCGGTTTCGTTATATAATTCTTTTACCGCCCTTTGTATAGGACTTTCATCTTTCTCTAATTCGCCTTTTGGTATACTCCATTGAAGGAGAGAAGCATTTGTAGGATGGCAGAGAAGAACAGTCTTATCATTTTTATTAATTAAAAATATACCGCAGGTAGTTTTCACTTAATCTCCTTATTGTACTTCTCTTTAATTAATTCTATTAATTCTGAATCTCTGTACTCATAACGATCAGGTATATTTAAACAAATAATAGGCTTTATTTCAACTTGAGGAAACAAAAGCAATAATTGTTGTTTTTGCTTTACTTCCATACATACAATTTCATCTGCCCATTCCAATAATACTTCATCCACCGGAATTAATGCAAACTCTGGGGTTAACCCCGCACTTCTAGTATTGTAATTATAAGGTTCTTGTGAAAGAACTAATGCAGCTGTAGGAGATCTTAATAATCCTGCGCTGCAGACGCATAATACTTTTTTATAATTACCTTGAAACCTATTATGACAATTAGCTAATCTGTTCATTAGGAATTGAGACATTTTTTACCTTTGGTTTTATTAATTTCCAAATTGTTTTTTCTACTTCTGCTTCATTATTATCAAGCATATTAAATAATACCCCCCTATACCTCTTTGTTTCTTTATTTATTTTTGCTGCTGCATCCTTCCTAGTAAAAGAAAGTACATCACTATTAATAATCCAATTTTGACAATGATCATAAATTTCTTTGAATTTTTTATTTAATTCTCCTGCAACATTATCAACCCATGCATGAAACTCTTCCGGTAACTGAAGTTTTAAATCTTCTATATATTTTCCTTCTTTTAACCATTCCCAAATAGTTTTCTCATTCAATTCTGTAATAATTCTATGTAATTTTATATACTCTGGAAATTTTATTTTTAATTTGAAACCATTTTTCCATTTTAATACAAACCCTTCTTTATTTTTTAAATTCAAATTCTGTAATTCTTCAATACTTTTTTCTTTCCCTCTCCACCTCTTGACAACTTTAATAAAATCATATTTACGAAAATTATCTAAGTCAAATTCATCACCTGTCGGTGTGTCAATAACTCCAATTAAAGTCAGTTCATCCTCTTTATACCTCAATATAATTCTACTACTAGGCCCGGTTAATTCAAAAAGCCATGTAATTTTCTCAGAAGTAATAATAGTTTGTAATAGTTGAGGATTATTAGATATAAGTCTGTTTGCAAGAAGTGCAAAATCAGATTGAAAACTGCCGCGAGATGCAACTATTAATTCTTTTTTATAACTAAAAGCTATAATTAATACGCCATCAAGTTTTTCATATATTTTATAATTATTATCATCTGGTATATTTTCAACCTCACCATAATTAAAAAACTTCTCAAAAGGTCTGGCAATAATGTTTCCTTCACTATCTAACACCAAACCTCTGCACATTTTTGTTATCTTATCCCATTTTCTTTCATATTGACATTCTCTAGTATAATTATATATCCATAAATCAAATTTTGGATGTTTTTGTTTTCGTATTAAACCTTTTTTAATATATTCTTCTAATATATCAAGCGATATTTTCATTTATTAGCTTCTACTTTTGTTGCTAGAGGTGAGGTAAGTATATAATACTTTCTTGTTTTATGTTCCGGGTTAAATGCATCATATTGGTCTATTGATTTTGCACAAATCTCTCTTTGTTTCTCACACATCTTTTCCGCATATTCCTTAGCAAATTGATATGCTTCAGCAGTCGTAACTACTTCTGTATCAGGATCAAAATAAGACACTTTATTTGCAGTTATTCCTATTTTAAGAGCTAATTCTCGCTCTTTATCAGTTTCTATTATTACAGACATTGCAAGACTATCCCTGTATCTAATTTTTATATTTCTTTTTTAGTATTCTATAAATTTGATGAAAAATATATGGGGGCAATTTTAAAAACTTACTTTTTTGTATTCTCTCTAAAAAACGATATCCTTTATACTCAATTTCAATTAGTATTAACTCAGTAAACCCCCAATAATCTTCAATATTTACTTTAATCGAATCATCCATAAAAGGTATAAATAAAGAATCATTAGGGTTGCTCGTATGAAAATCAGCAGTAATTGTACAATATTGAAACGCATTGTATACAGCACTGTCAAGAGATATATCTTGAGAAAATACTATTACATTTATAAATAAAAAAAGTATTAAAATTCTCATAAATCCTCTAAAAACTTAATATCAAAACAAATAAACAAAACTCTATAAATACTAACCAAAACCCTATTCTAATAATTTCACAAAATTCTTCTTTAATTTCTTTTAACATTAGGTAACAACTCCTTTTTTAAATAATAATCTTTCTTTAATTCTTTATAAATTTTAACAGGAGAATTTTTCTCCTAATAAACTGTCCCTCCTACAGAGGTTTTAATAGAAGAAGTTTTACCAAACTTCTCTTTCGCAGTTTTTAAAGCTTCTTTTCTAAGTCTTTTACAAATTCTATTATTCATCTTCACTCCGCATATCTAAATATTTATTATACAATATATCTTTGCATACTTCGTATTTACTATCTAGTTTCGTTTTTTCGCAAGCGCCGTATAAATAAATTTTATCGGTACTTAAAAACTTTTTAACATAGTCTAATTTCTTCTTAGTTCTCTCAGGCAATATGTGGTATATACTTCGAAAATACTTTGTTACATTATTTTGCTTTACAAAGGAAGTAATTTCCCTATCAAACCACCTCATGTTTAATACATAAATAATCCAAGGAAGCCCTTGATAAATTACCCTTGTTTTCTCCTTCTTTGCACTAAAATCAATTACTACAACTTTTCTACCTAAAGCAAGATCAAAAAGAAATTGATAATCTAAATCCTCTATTATAAAACTCCAATCTTTTTGTTCGCATTTAGTAGATTGAATTCTTACAAATTTAACATCTCTGAATTTCATTTTCTGTAAAGCTTCAATACCATTTGTAAGGTTAAGATAGATTACACTGTCTTCCTCTTCCTCTATAAGTAATTCCTCTAAATAACTTTCATCAAATTTTAATAATTTCGCATCACTAGGTAATTCATTTACTTCCTCTACTGTTATTTTATAATCATATATTCCTTCTTCTCCTATTTCCTCCTTCCATCTCTCCATTTGATATTCCATATTAATGTCAGGAATTAACACATTATCAGGTAATGTAGCATAATAACAACTGCCCCCTTTTTGATATGTTTTATGTATTTTAAAATATTTCATTTTAAGGGCACTCCTAATAATCTTGCAGCCTCTTCAATATCTGTAGTTTTATTAAACCTCTCTATTCGTTTTCTCTCCATTTCACGCCTGGTCTCTCTTTCTAAATATTCAGCTCTTCTTTTTTTCTTTTTACTGCTGTATTGTTTTTTACACACAATCTCCTCCTATTTCTTTGCCCTAAACTTCTCGGGGGAATTTACGGACAACAAATATAGTATTATCATTTTCTTTTTTTATATCCATTAAAACATATTTTATATTTGTAATTTTATATTCTTTATCTTTTCCAATTACAACAATCTTATTATCCTTATTAACCTCTACTTGCTCAACATTAAGAACAGGAAACGAACTTTGTATATCACAAATCAGCGTAAATTTTCTAACGTGTTTAAGTCTTTTACCTCTGTAATCTTCTAAAAAAGTATTACCTGGGTTAATTTTGGAATACATCTAAAACCTCTCTTGATTGTTTATACAATATTGCGGGGTGTAATAAGAATTTGATTCTATAATATTATTTACCTCTATAACTTCCATATTCCATAAATGTATTTGATAATCAATTTCTCTTCTATCCCATAGATATTTAAATTTTTTATACCAATATCCGTATTGTAACAACAAAGCATTATTAAAATCCCCTCCTCTTAAATCCCCTATCTCTTTTAAATAAATAAATTGTTTTTTCCTTAAACCAAGTATTTGAGCCAAATAATATGCTTGACCTATATCTCCTGCCCATATTATTATCTTCCGGCCTTCAATAATTGCTTTCTTTATTTTGTTTTGTAATTTATTCATATCTATATTATACAATAAAATTACTTCTGAACAGTAACAACTTTGTTGTCTTTCACGACAATTTCAAAATCTTTTACTGGATATTTACAATTAGTAAGAACTTTTACTTTTTTCTTAACATCGAAGGGGCAAATAGTATTTCGAATTTCTTCAATATTATAACCTAAAACACGTTCAAAATACCTGACTACAGCATGATCAGAAACAATAACATCTGAATTTATTACTTTAATTTGTCTCTTTATCTCATCTAATTCATCTTGAATATCTTGTTTTTTTCTTCTTAAATTACCTAATTCTTTACAAATTTTATTAAATTCTCTTTGTAATTCCTCTTCTTTTTCTTGTAGTTGTTCTAAATTCATAACTCACCTTATTTCATCTAAGTCTTTTATATATCTATTAGGTACTCTTCTCATCCATCTCTCTTTGATTACTTTCCCTTCTCTATCAAAAAGTATTAAACGGAATCTTTCATGACCATTTTTATGTTTGTTAAGACTCAAATAAATACCAGGTCTATTAACTTTCCAACCTCCTCTACTCTTACCATCTTTAAAATATACATACCTATAATGGCAAGGACCTAATCTATTATCAACATATTTTTCAACCTCACCTGCCATACCTTTTACTATCACAGGGCCTGATTTAGGGTAACAAAAACACATAGTGTAGGGTTGCGTACCGAAAAAAGAAGCTTTACTCCTTTTAAATTTAGATAACTCAATTACTTTCATCTTTTGCATTTTTAACCCCTGAACCTCCTTCAGGAGGATTCTCATGATTAAGATTACTATAGTTTGGTTGATAACCTTTATTTAAAACGCGATTTTGTTTGGTTTTTTCTAATTCAGATTTTTTAGATTTATACTTAGAATTAAATTTTATTAACTCTTGTAAAATTTCATTTAAGATACCCATAAAAGAGGTAATAATAAAACAAAATGCCCAAGTTTTAAAAGATTGTAATCCGAAAAGAATTGCGGAAGGAATAAAAAAGACAATAAAGTAAGCTAATAATCCAATTAATTTTGATCTAAAATATTTCATAACATGCCTCGGTATTAAGTTTATTAGTGTCACCGACAATGTTAGAGAGAGTTAATAGAAATATTATTTAAGAAGAAATTCATCTTACTTAAATCTCGTGTTTTCTATTAACGGTATTAAGGTTCGTATAATCACCGACTCCCTCAAAAAATTAAAAGAACTTTGTTTTCTTTTTTGCATAATTTCTCCTATCTCTATCTCACTCCTATCTATAATATACAAAAGATTTACAAAATTATAAAAAACCTTTAGTTTTAAATAGGTTTACTATATAATAATTTTCGACTACTTATCGTATCTCTTATAATCTTACCATTACTGCTAATAAATATATCTTTAGGAATCACTGTACATCCTGCAAGATCTTCAAAATCGAAAACTCCTTCATCTTCTTCCGTCACTTCTGCTTTTCTTTTTACACATGATAAAAACCGGTTTTCATTTGTTGAACTACATTTTGCTGAGTGAAATTTTGTAGGGCGTGACATTTTTACTTCTCCAATAAATGTGAATAGATATATTATTATAATACAATCAGCGAAGCCTATTAACAGGATTAATATCCCCTCTTGTTAAACTTCCAGCTCTTACAATTTTAGGGCCTCTTTTAATTTGCACCGGATATCCATGATCTTTATGAGACTTTGCAACACTTTGACGCGTAGGTGTAGTGAGAAGACAAAGCCTGTGAATTAAATTACTTACACAATCAGGATAGTCGTCGTTTTGTACGGGCCCTGTTTTAGGATGTTCATAAAAAGTATAATTGCCTTGAGTAACTCTTTGTAAATATTTATTCTCTACCTTCCACCTTTCTATACTTCCGTCAATATCAATACCATACATATATACCTGACCTGCTATTAACTTCTGTAAATAATTACCGTACATCTCGCTTTTATATTTATTAGAAAAGAATGTTTCTACGGCAGGTACACCTAAACTTTGAAGAGTAGCAATTGCGGCAGTATTTTCAAATTGATCGTATACAATTTCTGAAATAAAATTTCTACCTCCTAAATCTTGTATCAATTCTAATACAAAATCAAGTACGTCATTAGGATTTACCGGTTGTTGTGTGTATTTTCCATTACCTTGGGAAATAATTTTAGCATTCCATCCCTTCATCCCATCAACCCAATACTTAATGTTTTCCTCATTTTCATACTTTCCTTGTAAATCACCTTCCCAATGCCCCCATGCACATACATAAGTATCTGCTTTCTTTTTCTTCGCCTTACCTCCCGGGTCAAGAGATATAACAAACTTATATTGTTTATAATTAGTTCTTAGCATCGGGACATTAAGCTGCGGTACTCTATTTATCCATTCCTCCTGAATAAATGAACCTGCAGGATTTCCAAAATGCCCTCCGTATTCCATATTAGCACCGACAGGATCTTTAGCAAAATCTCCTTCGAAAGTTTCATAATTATAATTTTCTTCATTAATACGTGCCTGCCAAGTAGATAACTGTATTAGTGCATACTCAGGATCTGGTTCTACTTCTTCAAAATTATCCTGCTCCATACCTCCGGCAATACAATACTGATGATACCCTTCTCCTCCTTTTTCCCGAGGAGAAGATTCTAACAATACTTTACCATCCTCCCCGTAATCTTTCACAGAAGGTGTGAAAGCTTTCCATACAGCGTAGTCTGTTTTAGGATTTTCTGATATAATTAAATCATCCTTATCCCCTCCTGTCTTTGCTCTTTCAAAATGGCAAAATTCTGAAAATATAAGACACTTAATAGATTTACCTCTGTGCGTTGCCGCAGATGTAGTAACAGATTCAATGGTTAAAGAACCTGGAAGGGTCGATTTTTTTTGAACTCCTGAGCCTCTTACAATCAAACTATTTTCGTACCTAATTTTGTCATTTAACCTTTTGTCATAAGGAGTAAACAATCTTAATTCAGTACTACTATCTTTATCAAAGTCAATGTAAGGTTCAAAAAACTTTACTTTTCTGATATTATTTTTTGTAAACGTAAATACATCTTCTGCTTGATCTCCTGCAGCGGCTACGTGCATTATATGAATAGGATGCCTATCTCTAATACCGTAGAAAGCTTGAGGGTTATCCTTGCAAATAAGAGAGTAAGGTTCATAAGTTGCAATAAAAGATATACTAGTACTTTTCGTCGATCTTCGTCCTAATATTAACACAAGAAATTTTACAGGGTCTGTACGTGCTGTATCAAGATTGATTCGCCATTCATCTCTTAGTATATTTAATATTAGTTGTTCATCGCGATCTGGAGGATAGTAAGGCCAAAGGTTATAAAAAGTTTTTATTATTATTCGCTGTATTGGAAGAGGGTCTTCATTAAGGAACTCAGAAGAAGTAAGAAAATTAAAAGCATCAACCTCTTCTATAGGTTGATAATTTTTCTCAATATCTCCAACAAGTTGACTGGCGTATTCATTAAATAATCCCATAAAAGAAATATAATAAAATTTATAATAATTTTATATAACCTTACGTAGTTTTTCTCTCGATTTATTAAGTCAATTACTTACTATCATCGTATTCAAACTCATCAAAAAAAAACTCTTCTAGCTCTCTAGATTTTAATCTATCATATTATCCAGGATATATTCTTTTTGCCTCATCAAAATCAATAATACTTCCATATAAAACATATTCTAAATCTTCTATCAATTTTATATCTTGTAATGCTCCTATTATATCTATTCAATTTCATCTACTTGATCAAAATAATTATAAGGGTCATTTAAATATTTTAACCATTCTCTGTTCAAATATTCCTGAATTCTTTTTGCATGTTTATTTGCCAAAGACATTGGAGATTCTATTCTATCTGCAGGGTATACATAAAAAGAAACATCGAATAAATTATTTGTCGGATTCTTTATATTAAATATATAATGATTCTTATAAAGAGTATTAGGTATATACATTTCTATTACATTATAATTATACAAATAAAATAAAGACTGTACAAATTCTTCAGGGGATAGTATAAACTCAGGTAAGTCTGATAATTCCCTCCAACCTAATACTTCTCTCCAGTTATTCATTAAGAATCGAATCCCCCATTGTTCAAAAGAATTTCCATTACTTCAACTGCTTCCGCATAAAACCGATTATCTATTAAATATCTTACAAAAGAACCCGCAACCTCTCCGTGGCTTGGGTTATTTTTAACATACATTTTTATTAATTCTTTATAATTACCAGTTTCATATAAGTATTTTAAAGAATTTAAATAATCTTGACTTTCTTCCTCATCAAAATAAGTTTCATCTTCCGCATCAAGTATATCATATGCATACTTTTTAATATCAGTAATAGGTACATCATTAAAAAATTCAGCAAAAATTTCACCGTGATTTAAATCTGAAACAGATAAAAGAAAAGACTTAAGATATTTTTTATCTTTATTAAATTTATCCTCTGACCATCCTAATACTTCTCTCCAATTAGTTTTCAAAATCTTCCTCCCACGTTGTTTCAAGGTCTTCTATTTTATCTAATAATTTATAGTAATATTCATCCATATATTCAATTTCTTTAGGAGTAAGAGGTCTTTGTATTTCCTTTTCTATTATTTCTTCTTTAGGAACTCCTCCATATTTTCCTTGCATAACAGCATCATGCACTACTTCACATATCAAATTCCTTACATACCGTCCTAATTCTTCATAAGGAATTCCTGGATTTTGCCAAGATAATATTTGTCTCCAGTTTTTCACGTTAATTCATATTCAATTGCTTGTTTAATTTATTAAGCGAAGGAGATAAATGCTGGTCCATAAATGAACTGATTTGTGCTACCACTTCTTTACCTTTATCAATATCATCATGGAATATATTATACAAAAGATAAGGTACTAAATCATTCATAAAATTCTTTAAACTTCCTTCAAATATATTCACAAAATTTTGATTAATATAAGTATTACCTGGACCCATTTCAACTTTTTTCTCTTGGACTATAATTCTTTGTATATCTCTTTCTATCTCATCAATCTCATTTGTTAAATCCCGTATTTCATTTTCTATTCTCTTTAAATTACTCCTTCTAGGTAAAGTCATCTCTTTTTTACTTTCCTCTGCATACTCTTTCTTCTTATCATCAAGTATATCTCTAAGAAATTGAATAGAATTAATACGTGCAAGATAAAGTGTTTTAAGGGTTTCATGTTTGTCGAATACTCCTTGAAAACGTTTAGCATACTCTACAGCAGCATGATCTCCCGGGGTAATTGCTTCACCTTTCTTTCTTAAAACATCTTCAGCAATTAAAGCAGGATCACTATGACGTTTATGACTGTTAATATTACTGCTTGAAAGAGGTGGAACAATATCAGGAAGAAGTTTTGAATAATGTTCTTTTATCTCATCAATAGTTTTTCTATTTAATAAAATATCAAGAGTAATTTCATTTAATGTATCATCATCAAAAGATGTGCATATTTTACACATAGGATTTCTTTTTGTAAGACCAATTAAAGCCATATTATTTCTCTATCATTAATAATTCATAAATTTTATCAGCATACTCTGAATTATGTGCTCCGATATGCCATTCAGTAATATCTTCTTTATTCAACCCTTCTTCTCCTAAATAATTTTTCCCATCTTTCCAATTATAAATAGTAACTACATTATCTACATCAGGAAAATAAATTACCCATTCTGCATCTGTTTTATAATTATCACCATCAGGGTATGTCGGAGGTCCAAGTTTTTCAATTAACGTACTATAATCAATATCAATTTCATGTACGAAATGAGCCCCGTTCGCTTTTTCTAACCTAGGATCTTCTTTTCTTAATACATAAAAATCAAACATTTGCCAAGATAATATTTCCCTCCAATTATTCATATTACTCTCTAAATAAATCTATTAAACCGCTTTCGTCGAATATCATCTCTATTTCTGCAGGCAACATAAACAGTTCTTCAAGTGTTAAATTATCCCAATCTTCGTTCTCAATAGCATCTATAATCAAACTAAAATAATTTATACCTTCCTCAACATTAAAATTTTCTATTTGAAATAGAGCTTGTTTATTATTCTCTAAAAACTTTTTAATATAAATTAAATCGCCTTTTAAAGAATCTAACATACTATTTAATCTTTTATCGATAAGTCCAGCTGTTACAAAGTTATAATAGATACGTTTTAACCCTTTTAAAACCCTGGAATCTAAATTGTGAATATCAAAACTCTGCCATGTAAGTTTTTGTAAATGCATAATTAAAACCAATTTCTTATTACGGATAACTCTTCCTCTGTTGCCCAAGATACAAGTTCTTCATTAAACTCTTCACCTACCTCAGATACTTCTATAGCATGATTCCACCCATATCTAGATTTATCATTTTCATCATCTGCATACCTAATATAATATGTATTCGAAAACCCTGGACTTGTCTCATTTTCATAACTATTTTCTATAACTACTAAAACATTTGAATATCTTTCTCTTATTGCATCAGCCTGGGCATCTATTAATGCTTTATTAAATTCTTCAATATTAAATGAAGGGTGCCCATATTCTTCCCAATACCTTCTAACTAATTCTTCTGATAATTCTTTATCTCCAAGTCGTGTAGGAAAAAATTGTATAAAACCAGTATCGTCTTCAGAGGCAATTAACTCTCCATCAAAATAATAATCAACTCCAACCCATCCTTCATAAACATTATAAGCATCTTCTACAGTAATCTTGTCAACTCTATCTAAAATATCTTGCCAACCTAATCTTTGTAAGCTCATTTTTATTTTATAATTCCTTCAAGTTTAGAATATAGATCATTAAAACCAAAATATGCTAAAACTGCGGCTGTAAGTAAAGCTATTTTAATTAAATTATCAGCCCACCAAGCAGCGCTTTTAACTGTAGTGCGTAATACTCCTTTATCTTGCTTTTTTGTATCTAAGTCTTCTAATATCTTTTTAACTTTTTTAATATCGTCATGGTGTTCAACGATAACATCATTAATTTTCGCTTTCTTTAAAGAACCGTTATTAAACTCTACCTCTAATGATTTTTTAATATCTTCAAGAGACGAAAATACTTTATCAAAACCGCCATCTACTTTATTGTTTAACGAGTGGAGGTTATCATCCATTTTAGTACGTAAAGAATGAAGATTGTTTCTTACAAGAAACATATCATATGCAGTAACATTAATTTTTAAAAGTTCTGCAACATCATCAGAGGTTAACTCTTCACCTGTATTATTTAAAAAATAATTACTTTTTGGAATATCTGCCACTTTTTGTACCTCAATTTATTCAATTGGTTAATTAATATCTAAAAATTAATGTTATATACCAATTTTTATTATCTGCTTGAATAAATTTAACAATATTTATTCTTCTGCACCCAAGATCATCTAACATATTTTTTATATAATCTACACTTTCTATTATATTATCACTAAATATATTTATTTGAAATGTGTACGTGTTACCGTTTAATTCTAAAGAAAAAACTTGATATCGAAGTCCTTTACAATATTCTTTTATATTCAATAATATTTCTAATATTTCGTCCATAATACATATTTTATTACCCCTCCTATTACAAATCCGAATCTTACCCTCCCTACACCAAGCCATTCAAAATCTATAACTAAAATTTGTACTTTCGTAAAATCCAATGTTATCTCACTATTTCCTTTTCCATCAAAGGTATCAATATTCCAGTTACTTTGAGGAATTCTGGTATCTATCGGGCTTCCAGAAGAGTAAGATCTTTTAACAAAGCCGTAATTGTTCCCGTTGTCGTCAAAAAATAAACCATTATTACTATCAAAATAGCCTATTCTCCTTGTAATACCTGGGGTTGGAGAAGAGGAAAAGGAAAAAGTATGTAATACTAAAAGAGATTTACACGGTTGATAATTAAATCTCATTTTAGTCTGCCGTATTCTGTTAGCAGCTACATTACTGTTAACACCTATTGAAGTACTTGCAGTATTAATATTAAAAGTCGTAAAACTACCACTTCCGGATACTTCTTGATTATCAAAAAATAACGGAAAATTCTCTTCATTATCTGTTAAATCAGGATCTTTAAATATTTGTTTTGAATCAAAAAGAGTTAAAGGATTAGAAATTCTTAACCTTCCAAAAGAATCTATTGCGGGAGAATCTGAAAAAAGAAGCCCTGCGTATAAATAACCTTCATCATCTGTAACACTTTGAAGGGTTCTATTAGTATTTTCAACTGAAACATCAGTATTAAGCTTCTTTAAAATTCTCATAATGTTTCATTTATTTCCTGTAATTCATCTACAATACCAATTAATTCACTTACGAGTAAATCTAAATCTCCATCGAATGCAGACTCTGAAATCTTTTTCTTTTGTACATCGCTTACAGGATATTTATACAAGAATTGTTCTAATACGAGTGTCGTATTATCTGATTCTATTAATGCTTTAATTTTATTAATTTCTTCCGCTACCTTAGGATTTAATTCTTCAGCTTTCTTTATAATCTGTGCGAGAGTAGCAGGTTTAGCTTTTGCTTCCTCTCTTGATATTGCGGCATAAATTTCATCTCCTAATACTGCAACTTTATCTTCAGTTTTTTCTAGCTCCTCGTAAACTAAACTAAGCGTAGATGAAAGAAGAGCGGCGCTTTTCGCTAAGTCTGCTTGTAAATCTTTCGTAGCCTCCATAATTGCTTTCTGGAGAGGTGCAGTTTTTTCATTAATTTGATTCTGCAATTCTTGTATTTTCTCTTGAGTTGATTTTATCATCTCAATCGCTGTTTTTACATCAGGAGGTGCTTCCTTTAAAACATCGGGTTCTGTATATTCTTCAAGTTTTGGCGCCCTTTTTACTTCTTTATATCGTACGGGAAGCTTAGTTGGTTGAGAAGGATCTATCTCATCTGCAGAAGTTTTACTTATGCCTAATACTTTATTTAAAGCTTCGTCTAAAGCTGCGTATCTTTCCCTCTCTTCATCACTTTCCCATTTAGGTTTATAGGTTGTTGATTCCTCCCTCTTCTTAGTATAGTCAGGTAATAATTTTTCATTATCAAAATGAGGTCTTTCTTCTTCAAACTTTTCATCCATCTCCTTCATTGTCATCTTTCCATAACCTTCAGGATTTTTCTCTTTATCTGTATCCTTCGGAAACTCAGTCATACCTACTTCCACGTGTTCATTATTAACTATAGGTAATCCTGTCTTCCTGTCTCTTCCAATATTATCTATATCCTCTCCTTTGTAAGGATTAAAAGCTGCCTTCTTTTGTTTTAATTCCCTTAATGCACTATCTTGTCTTTTTTCATTGTAGGTTGGAGATTGACTAATTTCTTTTTCAGTCATGCTGGATCTAGTTTTTAGCTTTTTTCTAATTTCTGCCCATCTGTTTGCCTTTTGCATTGCTATTACTCCAGATTTCTTTTTTCTCATTTGTGGTATTTCAGGTAATTCTTCTCCAAGTAAATTTGATACAATCTCATTTGCAATATTCTCTACAGA
>Ga0172382_10007737_pt1 | contig 15169 bp, 12 predicted proteins | sample Leawel138RmetaG_FD_122245 | JGI IMG/M metagenome (GOLD analysis project Ga0172382, IMG submission 122245) | Leachate microbial communities from a municipal landfill in Southern Ontario, Canada - Leachate well 138R metaG | ecosystem: Engineered > Solid waste > Landfill > Unclassified | place...
CAGCCAGTCGATGAAACCATGCGCCCGCAGGTTCTTCAGCGCCCGCACGATCGTATCGCGCGACCGGCCGAGCCGATCCATGATCGTGGTGATTGACGGCTCTAGCCGGCCGGTGCGGAAGTCTATGAGATTGACGAACAGCCGCAGCACGTCGAGCGCCACCGATCCTAGCGGGCCGCTGCGCTCGCCCTTCTCGTGCAAGCCGGCCTCGTTGTAGATTTCGGCCGCCTTCAAGATCGCCTGAACGTCCTTGCGCGTCGTCGGCCGCCATATCCGGCCCTCCGATCGACCCCGGATATGACTATGCCGGCGAACTGGCGTCGGGCACCGCTCGGCCGGGGGCGGAAAGACCAGACCTAGCGCGGTCTGTCCTGATCCCCGCAGGGCGGCCCGGCGCTCATGGGCGAGCGTCGTAAGCTCCCCGGCCTCGTCGTCGGTGAGCTGGCCCGCGCCGTACCGGGTCCAAACCTCCCGCATGATCTCGTCAAGCGCGTTCCCGCGCGCGCAGCCGATCACGGCCGCGATTTGCGTCCTCAACATGCCTCTCGTCCTTCCATTTGAAGGACATGACGGCGCGGACGGCAGGCACGGCTTTCCCGTTTCCGCAAGAATCAATCTTGCGAATTGGAGTGCTCTAGCGTAGATAGGGGGAGACTTTGATGGCCCCGGCTCTACGGTGTGTCTGACGGCCTACAAAAACGCTCGACCGCGCCAACGGTCGGGCGTTTTGCCGTTATGTCCCTTGCTTCGCTTCGATATAGAACCTCAACGCTTCCTCGATGATCGGCGCGCGCGATGACGCGCCCCGTTCTTCCTTGATCCGGTCAAGTCGCTCGACCAGCTCAACGGGAAGATCGGTGTTTACGAAGGTGCGGCCAGCCTCTCGCAACCGTTGTCGGTGCGCGGCCACGTCCCTCCGAATCCTATCAGAATCGCTTTTCATCGTTACTAGAAAGACCCGAAACCGCCCGATTCTGCAACCCTTTGCGTAAGGGGGCGAGAAAGGCACTACTTCTAGGGCCGGCAACTAAACGTGGTTACGTCAATGCGTATTCACGTCATTGCGTTCTATAGCTCGGTAGATCGTGGCGCGGTGAACGCCCAAGAGCTGCGCGACTTCCGCCACCGGCTTCTTGTCGTCATGGATGAGCTGGCGAGCGTGGGCGATCTGCTCGGCCGACAGGGCAGGGGATGGGCCGAACCGGACGCCTCGGGCCTTCGCCGCGATCCGGCCGGCGCTCGTGCGCTCCGCGATCAAGGACCGCTCGAAATCCGCGATGCCGGCGAACACGGTCAACACCATGCGGCCGGCCGGCGTCGTCGTGTCGGCCCAAGGCTCTGCCAGCGAACGCAGGCCCGCGCCGGCCTCCTTGATCCGCTCCGCGATCGCCAGTAGGTCGGCCGTCGATCGGGCGAGGCGATCTAGCCGGGTGATCGTCACCACGTCGCCGGCGCGCAAGTGGTCGAGCATCCGCGCCAACTCCGGGCGGTCCCGCTTCGCCCCGGATGCCTTTTCCTCGAAGATGCGGACGCAGCCGGCCGCGCCAAGGGCGGCCCGCTGCTGGTCGAGGTCCTGCCCGCGTGTCGAGACGCGGGCATAGCCGATGAACACGCGGCCGGCGTCGGAATCTGGTTGGCGGTTCACGGCTTCCCCCTGTCGCAAATCATGTCGCAAGTGTTTTACCACTTGCGACAAAGACATGCGACAAGAAAAGCCCTGATTTTCCGGGGGTGGCCGATCTGTCGCGCGTTTTAGGATTTCTGCGACTACAATCAAGATATACCTATTGGGAGCCGTGAGAGCGGAACGCCGCGCCGGGATGGAATTTGTCAGATGCCTTCAGTCGTAGCCAGATGGTCGGGCGCGTGTGCTGACAGCAAAAAGCACGACGAACTGTCGCGCTACCTGAAAGTGCTGGCCGAGATCAATCACGGGTACTGGACCGAACACCCAGCCCCCATCGCCAGGATCAATCAGGTGATGCATCGCGCTGCCGGTATTGCGCCCCTGACCGGGCCGACATGGCGCGAGTTCGATCTCCCGGTCGAAGGCCGCATCGTAGTCAATGGCGACATCATCCGTCGCGGATTCGGAGACGCAAGAGAAAGCAATGCGGCGGTTGCGCGGCGACTGCGCGAGAGTGGACTGCCTGTCTTCCCGGCGGAAGAACCGCATGGCGTCTGTCATACGACGCTCACGCGGTGCCGCCTGAAAGGCGTCGACCTCACCGTTTTCGATCCCCGGCGGCTTTATCCGGGCAATGACCGGCTCAGTTTCGTGCTCCTTTCCGAAACGGGAAGTCCCCTCCTGGACAATAGGCTCGTGGAGGTGCAGGAGCGCGGCATTTTCGCGGTCGTCCCGGACAGCCAGGACGAGACAGCAGATTGCTGTCTCGACTCCCCGACACTGCACCTGCGCTACATGCATGAGGCTTTTCTCGACTGCCTCATGGCTTGGATCAAGTGGCGGTTCATGGACGACCTCTGCTATTGGCGTAATGAGCATTGGCCGGACGCTGTCCTTTACAAAGGCTGGTTTGAGACCGTTGAGGAACAGCGCCCACAAGATGCCTGCGATGCGGTCTTTGCTAGGCTGTGCGATGAGTTTACTATCGAGTGCGATACGTGGATCGCGCGGGCAGAACGCAATTTTCAAGATGGTGAGCAGTAAAGAAACAACGTAGCGGACCAACCGTTCGCCATGCCGAAACGAAAGGATTGGTAAATGCTCAGGATCATTTTTCTGCTTGCATCTTTATTGCTGTGGATTGTGCCCTTTGTCGTCTCAGCCCAGGCTGCAGGATTAAAGCTTTACTGCGCGGCGGTGACAACGGAGCTCGGCTGGAGCGGCACGCTTCCCTACACCTTTCAAATGTGCCCGCTCAATCTCGACAGTTGCGATGCGGAGAAGCGCTCCTATTCGCTCCAGCCCGAGTCAGGCCGGGCGGATAGCGGCACGCATTGCTGGTTCGCCGATGAACCGGTCAAGTTCCGCATCGGATACAATGCCGACTACAATGGCGGACGGGACGATGTCGTCCAGGAACTCGTGCCGATCCAATTTGACTGGCGCGGTCTCTATCCCGATGTCTGGTGCCTGGAAGATGCCACGGCACACTTTACCGACATCGACGGCAAATTGGGATTGCGATCAGGCTATTTCAAAAACGTGAAGCGCCAGAAATGCGCCTGGAATGCGCCTGACGATCCAACGCTACCGCCCCCCAATTCCGATCTGCCGCCTGAAGTCGTCGGTTCGTGGGTGCCGAAAAACAAGGAATGTCCCGGTTTCTTCGACGTTGCCTCGCGAACCAGCGATGTCGTGTGGGTACAGCCGCACGCCATCGAGCGCGCGACGGGCGCCTGCCTGCTCACGGGGCTGTTCCCGCTGACGCCGACGCTTTCCGTGGATACGCTGTGCCAGAGCGCGAGGGGCAACAAGCGGGCGACGTTCACTTTCGATCGCGTGGATGGCGACACGATGCGCCTGCGCGAAGGGCGAGGAAAGCGCATCACCTACAAACGCTGCGAGAAGACCTGGCTCGTTGATCCCGAACAGTGGAAGGCAGCCGAAACGCTCAAAGGACAGACGCTGTCGTTCATTCTCGACATCAAGGCTGAGATGCGCGGGGTCGAGAACAAGCAGACCGTCGATGGGTCGCACACACGCAAGATCGAACTGCAGGTCGGCGACGACGGGATGCTCACCGACCGCATGCAGATCGGCGACGACGCCACTCCCAAGACCTTCACGGCACGGTTCGGCGAGGTCGCCGTCGATACCGATGGTGATCGGGCGAGGTGGCTTGTCGAAGACGGCAAGCTGAAGCGCACACGCGAGCGCAAGGGCTATTACGAGATACTCTCCTGGCCGCTCAATTTCGACGGCAGGTCGGTCAACTGCGAAGCGGAGATGGTGCTTGCGCCGACACGCAGCGACGGAAAGCTGCGCACGGTGAGTACGGACGCGTCGCAGTACGACGTCATCACGGCCATGATCACCGGTCAACGCTGCCCGACCGAGCGGCAGTCGTTTGCCGTTGCCGGGACGGACCAGGAAAAGGTGCCGGCGGCCGACACCTGCATCGTCAACAAGACGATCGGGAAAGCAGCGCCTGGGGCCAAATCCAGTCATTACATAGCGGTCACCAACGACTGTCCCTTCGAACCCATCGTCGCTGTTCGTGGCCCGTGGCTCGCACGGCCACTCATCACGCCGGTTCCCTCCAAGGATACCGGCCTTTCCATTGGCTACAGCTTTGACCTAAACCTGCCGGCGGGAGCCGATCCTGATGCTCTTCTGAAACAGCTGGAGTTTGCGGCGCTCAGCGTGGAAGAGTATCGTCGTAACTGCACGGAGGTTATGGATAACGACCCAGGTCTGCGTTTCCAGTGCTTCAGCAACGCATATGACGACAAATACGGAAAACGAGATTGGTCAGTGCCGCTTTGGGCAAAGGAGGGTTTGGATGTTGCCGACAAATTGGCTCAGGAAAAGCCATCAGCGGACACATGCATCAAACACTCCGTCGAGACTATAAAGGAAGGTCAAATTAGTGCCTACAACATCGTTGTCGAGAACATTTGCGAGTTCGACATTGTCGTCAGGCTCGAAGGGCGAGGAGATCCTGATATTACCGCCTTGCCAGCATCGGCCACTGCACGAGCGCCGTTATTTCCATACCGGAATTTTGACCCTGAGGAATTCGATAGATCGATGACCTATTCGGCGCTCACCGCGGAAGAGTACAAGCGCAATTGCGGCAAGCTTGATTTCAGCGACGACAATATGGACGCCGCGCTCGCCTGCTTCGGCAAGGCATATGTCGCCAAGCACGGCGAGCCGGATTGGGCAAAGGATGCGAAAACGGCCGGCGGCTGTGTCGACGCCGACCCGGACATCGCGATCAAGGCCTGCACGGCGGATATCGAAGCTGGCAAGGCGACCGCGAACACACTGAACAACCGCGCCTTCGCCTATATGGAGAAGGGCCAATACGATCTTGCGCTCGCCGATCTCGACAACGCCATCGAACGCGATCCGAAGCACGACAGTGCGTTGAACAACCGTGGCATCGTTTGGATGAAGAAGGGGGAGTATCGCCGCGCGATCGAGGATTTCAGCAAGGCCATTGACCTGACGACGATAGAAGAGCTGCGGCCCTATAGGCTACGGGCCGAAGCCTACGCGGCTCTCGGCAGGCATGACGAAGCCATCAAGGATGCGGACGAAGCTCTAAAGATCGATCCGGACGACGATAAGGCACGCGCCGTGCGCGAGGCAAGCATGAAGAAGCGTAAGGCCAAGTCTGATGAGACCGATGCGAAACCCCAGAGGTTCGACATCTACGAGAAGATTCACATACGCCATATTCTCCTGAACTCAGAGACCGACGCCGAACTGGTGGCCAAGTTGCTGAAGGGCGGCGCTGATTTCGCACAGACGGCCAAGTCGCTGTCGATCGACGAGGCAACGGCACCGAAGGGTGGCGATCTCGGCTGGGTCGGCATAGGCACACTGGTGAAGGAATTCGAGGACGCCGCGTTCGCGCTGAAACCCGGAGAAGTCTCCGCGCCGGTGAAGACGCAATTCGGCTGGCACATCATCAAGCTGGAGGAAAAGCGCAGCCAATAGCGAGGAAGCATCCGTACATCATCAAGGAGGGCGTCCACGAGTTCCGATGGCGCACCGCCAAAAGGGGTCTTGGAATGCCACCAGATGCGCCCTGGATCGAACGGGCTGTATTTCATGGCCTCCATCTGCACAACAGTTGGTTGTTCCTCCCGGTCGCAAGCCTTCTTTGCTTCCTTGCACTCCTGCTGCTGATGCGGGACAGCGCCAAGGCCAACGTTTACCGACCTTTCGTGCTGTCGTTCGGCATTCTGCCGCTGCTTGTTTACAGTGCAAAGGATGTGAGCGTGATGGTCGCACGCGCGTCTCAAGGCTCCATCAACGCCCTGAAATATGCCTATCTCGTGCTTGGTGTTCCGACGCTGCTGCTGTTCGTCGTGGCCTTGGCGCTGCTTGCGCATGACAGGCGATGCGTTCTGATCCAGATCGCCGCCGGGGCCGCTCATGGGAGACCCGGAGCCGCAGCCCGATGGAAAATGATTGCTGTCGCAGTACTGATCGTCCTTGGCATTTTTCAGTCGCTCTGGCTGTTTCAAGCCGATGCGTCACTCTGACGGTTTTATCCGACGAAACCAATCATCGCGGGCGCAGCGGCCACAGGAGGGTGTCGCGGACGAACACGCTGATGCCACAGGCGTCCGGATCGCTGGCCCTTTGCTCGGATGTGCATTCCCCGCTGCGTGGCAAGCCGACTATCAGCCATCCGGCCAAGACATAAAGCACAACAAAACCCACCAGATAGCGCACCTTACACCACTCCCAACGCATACAGGCTGGGAAAAACGGGCACACAGACTATGACGTTGCTTTGGCTATTCATCATCTGGTGTGTGCTCGTGCTTTTCGCCATCCGATTGTTCCCCAAAGCGGCGGAACTTCGTCGTCGAATGCGTCTGTTTTGGCTTCTAATTGTTCCGTGGACCCTCACGTTCCTTTTCAGCCCGCTGATTATCGATCACCATGCCGCCAGCGATGAGCTGCGGGGATGGATGCTGACAGCGCAGTATACGGCGATTGTGCTTTTCTGTGCCATTATAGCCGCCGCAATTTTCCGGGCTAGTGGTGCAAGAGAAAGCGCCATTGCCATCGGGGCGGCGAACCTTGTAGCAGCCATCATTTTCATACCGTTCAACGTGCTGGTCATCAACGCGAGTTCTTGAGGAAAATCATGCGTATTCTCAAAGCAATGCTGACTGTCCTCTTTGCCTGGACCTCCGGACAAACGTTCGCGGACGATCTGGATGCGTTCGATCAAGACATGATCCAGGTCTTGCAGCAGGCTTGCGTCGATAATCCCGATAAGTTTCTTTCCGTGATCACCAATCCGGAAATGAAGGCGAAGATTGAGGGCCGCAGATACAAGCCGTTCTGCACATGCATCGTGAACCTGAACTTCCGCCTCTCGTCGGACCTTGGTCGGGTCCATATGGGCAAGAAGCCTCGGTTTTACCCGGAATTTGCGCAGCGATATGAAACCATGAAGAGTGACGATATCGACCTCCTGACTTACCGCCAATGCGTCAGGCTGGTCGTTGAAAAGATGCCCTGATCGACCGTTTTCATGGTGTTGGTTGCACCGTACAGAGCCAATAACCTTTTAATGTACTTGCCCATTATTCCCGTGGGCTTTCACGGTGATGGTGCATCGCTGATCCGCGCCGGCCGTGCGCGCGGCCTCGGCGCATTGGCCGATCACCTCGGCGTTGTCACGCGCGAGCTGCGAGGCATTGACCACGCCCCACCAGCCGCCGGGGTCGGCCGTCTGCATCATGGTGACGCCGGCGTTCCAACGATCCTGACCTATGACGATCGCCGCAACATGGGTATCGGCCGCAAAGGGAAGGATGCGCGGCAGGAACAGCACCAGGAGCGCGCCGGCGAGAAGGCCGATGCCGCCGGCGAGCCACATGCGCAAATCCTGCGAGCGGCGATCATAGGCGCTCTTGGTGTAGGCGGCCAGGTTGTTCGCCTCGCGCTCGAGGTCGCGCCCCTTCCCCTCGAGCTGCTGCGCGGCGGTCTTCACCAGGCTCTCGCCGCTGCGCTCGAGCGCGCGGGCGTAATGCTCCGCACCGTTGCGCAGGATGGGCGATTGCTCGACGGCCTCTAGCCGTTCCTCGACCACGGCAAGGAACTGGATGATCTTGCCAAGGTCGGGGCCGTAATCGGGCGGCTGTCTGATCTTCTCGGACTTGTCTAACGCCAGCTCCACGCCGCGCCGGATGATCGTCATTTCCGCGCCGAGCTGGCCGCCCTGCTTCTCGATCGTGCGCCGCAACGCCTCGAACGCGGCGGCCGGGTCGCCGGCGTCCTCGGGCGCTACCTCCGGCTCGAATCCTTCCCTGTCGTCCTCGGTCATGGCGTCTCCTATCGTTCAAGCCCGATGCTGCGGCCGCGCGTGAGGCTCTGTTGCAGCTCGTGGGATATGCCCTCGCTCTGGCGTATGTGCTGGCCGATCCCGATTTCCTGCCGGCGATTGCGCAGGATGGAATCAACCTGCGGGTCGCGCTCAAGGCTTTGGGCCATGCCCTGCATCTGGCCTTCGACCTTGCCGCGCGCCTTGTCGTGCTGCCAGCCGCGAAGCTGCTGGCGCTGCCCCTGTAGTTCCTGCCAGCGTTCAACGAAGCGGTCGGCCCTCACATTGGGGTCGGCCTGCATGGCCCGTTCGTGGTCCAGCCGCCCGATGACCTGGCCGACGCGCTCCCGGCCGGAAAGCTCGGTCAGGCTGCGCCGCATGTCCGGGTCGTATTGCAGCGCCGAACGCATCAGCTCGCGCGCGCCCGGCCGCGCCTGGTCGAGCTCAAGGCCCGCCTCGCGCAAGTCTTGGCGCTGCGCATCGAGGACCGGAAGCCCCTCGCGCCGCTGCCGGTGTGCCGATTCATAGGCGCGAGCGTAGCGGTCAACGGCCTGCTCAAGCGGCGACTGCGGCCGCAAGCGTTCGGCAAGCCGGTCCTGCGCCGGCGCCGGCCGCAAGCTCTCTTCCCTTTCCGGCCGCTCTCCCGGCTCCTGGGAAGCCCCACGGCCGGCATTGAGCCGCAACCCGTCGAACATACCGCGCCGCTGCTTCTCGGCCGCGTGCGGGCGATCCTGGGCCAGCTCGTCGCGATCCGGCACGGCCGGCCGCTCGGCCGACGCGCCCCGCGACAATTTCAGGCCCTCGAACCGGCTGCGGCGCTGCTGTCGATCGCCGGCAAGATCCTGCGCGAGATCCGCGCCCACTTTTTGCGAGGTTCTCCGATCAAGCGCATCCCCACTACGTGGGTCCACGGCCGTCGACTTCCGCTCTACACGTAGCCCGGCCGTGCGCTCGGTCGGAATCTCGATTTCGCTGCGGACGCCCATTTGCTCCGCGATCCCGCGCCGCTCGGCAAAGTCGCTTGTATAGTCGAGCGTGGTTTCCTTCACGCCGGACCGCGACAGCCGGCTTTCTAGCTGGCTATAGGCCAGCTCGCCGGCGTCCCGCACCTTCCACGCATGGCGCTCGACCATCTGGCCGTCTGGAAGGCGAACCGGCTCCGATCCGCGATGCTCAAGGCCGATCCTGTCCCCGATCTCGGGCGCGCGCTCCGCGCCCTTCATGGCCCGCTCAAGATCGACGCCCCAAATGGTTTGTCGCTGGCCCTTGTCGTTTTCCAGCGTCACGAAATAGCTGTCGCTCTTGCCGGGCTGATGCTCATAGGGTGCGGCCCCATGCTCGACCAGGCGGCCGGCCTGCCGGTCGGTGAACTCGTCCTGCGCCGCGTAGAGCTGCGCCCCGTCGCGATGCCGGGTCATGGCGACATAGGTTAGATGCCGGTCCATCGTCCCCGACGCCAGCACATAGGCGCGATCGACGGTCGCGCCCTGGTTCTTGTGAATCGTCGTCGCATAGCCGTGGTCGATCGCCTGATAGTCGCCCATCGGCACGGAAACACGGTCGCCCCGGTCCAGCGTGGCGACGATCCGGCCAGGCTCGACATGACCGACCGTCGCGAGCATCCCGTTTTTCACGCCAAGGTCGCGGTTGTTTTCGAGGAACACGATGCGGTCGCCCGTCGCAAAGTCGCGCTTGCCGTCATTGGTCTGGAAGGTCAGCGCCCGGCCCGGTCCCTCCTGCGCGTGGTCGACGTCCTGGGCGACGTCGCCGGCCTCCCTGACCCGCGCCAGCTCGCCCCGGTCCTGTAGCTCGGCCCGGATCGCCTCGTTGATGGCGCGAACATCGGCACGGCGATGCGCCATCGCAACGCGCGTGCCGTCCGGACGCTGCTCGCGGTCCTCAAGGTAATCGCGCACGATCTGGCCCCGCGCGTCCTCGCCCGTTTCGGCAAAGCTGATATTGCCATGCTCCTGATAGGCGACCAGGCCCTCGGCCGTCCGATGCGTGGCAAAGGCAACGGACGCCTCCCGCTGCCAATCCACGCGCTGCCGGCGTATTTCGGACAGCTCGGCATGGCCGATTTCCTCTGTGATCGCCCGGAACGGTGCGCCGGCCCCAATCGCCTGTAGCTGCTCGTGATCGCCTACAAGGACGATCTTCGCCCCGCGCGCCTCGGCCTCGCCAACGAACCGGGCGAGCTGCCGGCTCCCGACCATGCCCGCCTCGTCGATCACGAACACGTCGCCGCGGCCGAGTGCATAGCGGTCCCCACTATGTGGGTTCTCCCAACTGCGGGACCATGACGCGAGGGTGCGGCTCTGGATGCCGGAACTTTCCTCCAAGCCCTCGGCCGCCTTCCCCGACAAGGCCGCGCCGTGGACCTGATAGCCCTCGGCCTCCCATGCCTCGCGCGCGGCCGCGAGCATGGTGGACTTGCCAGCGCCGGCGAAACCGACAACGGCCGCGATCCGCTCCCGGCCGGTGACATGCTCGATCGCCGCCCGCTGCTCGTCGGAAAGCCGGGCGGAAGTATCGCCGGCGCTGCGCTGAATGGCGGCGTCCTGGGCGGCTATGGCGCGATCGACATGCCGGCGATCGACACCATGATTGCGCGCCTGGTGCATCCGCTGCGCGCTCTCGACCATGCCGGATTCGATCCCGACCATTTCCCGCGTCGAATACCGCGCAAGCTCGATCTCGCCCGTCTCCGCGTTCGACCGCTCGGGCTGCAACTCGACCAGCGCCGGCGAGGCCATCACCTTCGCAAAGGCGTCCCTGAACTCCTGCGGATCGTCGTTGATGTAGCGATGCAGCGCCCGCGCAACATCGTGCCGGTCGAACACGCTTTTCTCGCCGGTGATGAGCGTAAGAACCTGCTCGGGCTTCTCGCGGATGAGGTCCGCGTTGCGCCGGGCCGCATCCTCGTCCAGCCGCGCCCGGTCAACCTCCACGCCCTTGCGCTGCATCTGCGTGGCATGGACGCCCATATGTTCGGTTGGCGCGATCTCTAGCCCGCGCTCCATGTGCGAACGATGGTCGATCCGAATATCAAGCCCGGCCCGCGCCAGATGCTCGTTGGCGACATGCTCCCAGGACTGGCGAATGTCCCGGAGCTGCATTTGCGTGGTCGGCAACCCCTCGCCTAGCAGCCGCACATTCTTCCATTCGATATAGGTCTTGTCGCCAAGCCCCTCGGCCTCGACCCTGCGCGTCGTCATCAACAGGTGCGCGTGATGGTTCCGAACGTCGCTCGCATCGTGGGGCTGGTGAATGGCGAAATCTATCGCCCCGCCGTAGCGGTTCGCCAACTCCTGCGCGAAATCCCGTGTCAGCTCTAGCCGCTGCTCGGCCGACAGCTCATGCGGCAAGGCAATCTCGAACTCTCGCGCAACGCGGGCGTCCTTCCGCTTCTCGGCAAATTCGGCGGCGTTCCAAAGGTCCGAACGGTCGCGCGCCCAATCGGCATCTGAACCCTCGGGCAAGACGATCTCGGCATGTTCGACGCCCTGCTTGCGGCTGAAATCATGCGTGATGCCGTCGCGCTCGTTGGTCAGGCGTTCGCCGGCACGATAGGCGGCGGAAGCAACGGCGCTTCTGCCGCTCGACCGCGAAACCGGCTTCATGCTTGCATGATAGATCGCCAACGCGCGTTTCTGCCTTTCCGATCCATGATCGGCGCAACTGACTTGCGAAGCAAGTCGTAAGTGCGCCCTTCTCAACTCAATCGCTTCGCTCTTTAGCTGCTCAGTGTGGCGCGTGGGGCAAGGTCGGTGCGATGAACTGAGACGCCGATATTGCCAAAAATTCCTCGAAAATTCAAGGCGCGATCAACCGCACTCCCATAGACGGCCCGGAAGTGATAGGCTCGACGGCAACCGGAAACAGGGAGCCGACACGATGGCGCGCAAGACGATTGAACAAAGGTTGGCCGAACTGGACGCGCAGCGCGCCACACTCAAGGCCCGGCTCGGCAAACAGGAACGCGCCAATGATACGCGCCGCAAGGTTCTACTCGGGGCGCTCGTCCTGCATCGCCTCGAAACCGGCAAGGATGAAATCTCGCGCGCCCTGCCCGACTGGCTGCGCCGTGAGCTGCCCGGCTTCCTGACGCGCGACGGCGACAAGGAACTGTTTGCCGATCTGCTCAAGCCGCCAGCGGCCGGAGGGACAGACGCATGAGTCAGGCAAAACTTGCATGGGCCGCGCTCAAGAACATGCTGCGGGCGTCCGCGCGTGATCCCCTGTGGGCCTTTGTCTCGCTGATCGCCGCACCTTTCCGGGTCTGGAAACCTCTGCTCGGCGTCCTGTTCATCCTCATCGCCGCGCTGTTCGTGATCGGCTTCGGCGGGCGCTTCTTCCTCGAACAAATGGGCTTCGGTCCCGGCTCGGTCCCTTTTATTGCGCTCGATCTCGTCACGCTGCTGGTGCTGGCCGCCCTCGCCTTCCGCTTCATCACCAATCCGCTGATTGTCCATTTCGGGGATATGGACGGCGAAACCCACGGCTCGGCCCGCTTCGCCACCGACAAGGAAACGGCCGCCCTCGCCCGCGCCGATTCCGGCCTGCTGATTGGCCGCGACGGCAAAACCGGAAAGCTGCTCCGCTATGACGGCCCGGCCCATCTGCTGACGATGGCCCCGACCAGAACCGGCAAAGGCGTGGGAACCATCATCCCGAACCTGCTCACGGCCGACCGCTCCGTGATCTGCATCGACCCCAAGGGCGAAAATGCCAAGATCGCCGGCCGCGCTCGCCAGACCTTCGGCCCGGTCCATGTCCTCGACCCCTTCGGCGTCACCGGCCAGCCCTCGGCCGCCTTCAATCCTCTCGACCAGTTCGACCCGGCCGGCCTCGATGTCGCGGAAGATGCAACCACGCTGGCCGACGCCCTCGTGTTCGATGAACCGGGCATGGCCGGCGAAGCGCATTGGAACGAGGAAGCCAAGGCGCTCATTGCCGGCCTGATCCTCCATATTGCCGCCAGCGAGCCGCGCGACCGCCGAAACCTCGCCACCCTGCGCGATTATCTCACCCTCGCCCCTGAAGCCTTCGCGGCGCTCCTAAAGGACATGCAGGCGTCAACCGCCGCCGCCGGCCTGATCGCCCGCGCCGCAAACCGTCACCTCGGCAAGTCCGACCGTGAGGCGGCCGGCGTCCTCTCGGCCGCGCAGCGCCATACCCATTTCCTCGACAGCCCGCGCATGGTCGCGGTCCTCGGTCGCTCGGATTTCCGCTTTGCCGATCTCAAGCGCCGCAACGTCTCGGTGTTCCTCGTCCTGCCGCCCGATCGCCTTTCGACCTATTCCCGTTGGCTGCGCCTGCTCGTCTCGCAAAGCCTGACCGACATGGCCCGCGATCCCGCCAAGCCGGCCGCCCCGGTCCTCTATCTGCTGGATGAGTTCGCCGCCCTCGGCCATCTGGCCCCGGTAGAACGCGCAATGGGCCTCATGGCCGGCTATGGCGTCCAGCTCTGGCCCATCCTGCAGGACGTTCACCAGCTCCGCGCCACCTACGGGCAGCGCGCCGGCACCTTCCTGTCAAACGCCGGCGTCCTACAGGTGTTCGGCGTCAACGATCACGACAGCGCCCGCCTTGTCTCCGACCTGCTCGGGCAGGAAACCGTGGTGTTCCAGACCATGAGCCGGGCGCTCGATTCCGACAAATCCGGCATATCCTACGGCGAGCAACACACGGCCCGGCCGCTGCTGACCCCCGATGAGGTCCGCAACCTGCCGCAGCATGTCGAATTGCTGTTCCTCGCCGGGCAACGGCCGATCGTCGCCGGCAAGCTCGCCTATTATGCCGATGCAGAGTTCCGGGGACTGTATGACGCTGCCTGAACGCCTCGCCCATCTGCCCGACCGAAAGCGGCGTGAGCTGGAACATGCGGCGCAAGTGCTGTTCGGTGAATTTGACGATTCCCTGAAAACCAAGCTCTCCGAGAAAGGCAGACGCGGCCGCATCCTCAAGCTGATCCTGTTCGGCTCCTACGCGCGCGGCGATTGGGTCGAGGATCGCAAGAGCGGCTATAGCTCCGACTATGATTTGCTCGTTGTCGTCAACTACGGCAGCTTTGCCGAACAATATGAAGCATGGGAAAAGGCGGCCGAACGCTTCCTGCAAGAACTGACGATCACGCGCCGGCTCTCCACGCCGGTCAACTTCATCGTTCATACCCTCACGGACTTCAACGACCAGCTCATGCACGGCCGCCCCTTCTTCGTGGACATAGCCCGCGACGGAATCGTGCTGTATGAGCTGCCCGGCCATCCCCTCGCCGCCCCCAAACCCCTCGCGCCAGAGGAAGCCCGCGCCGAAGCGCAACGGCATTTCGACCATTGGTTTCCGAACGCCGCCCACCGTTTCGAGCTGGCGCAGGAAGCCATGAAGCGGGGCTATGACAAGGAAGCCGCGTTCGATCTACATCAGACCGTCGAACGCCTCTATCATTGCGTCCTGACCGTCCTGACGCTCTACAGCCCGAAATCGCACCGCCTGTCCGTCCTGCGCTCCCATGCCGAACGGATTGCGCCGCAGCTCATTGCCGTGTGGCCCCGCGACAGCCGTTTTGCCAAGCGATGCTTTACCCGCCTCGATCGCGCCTATGTCGGCGCGCGCTATTCCCCGGCCTATGAAATCACCGGCGAGGAACTGGCGTGGCTGGTCGATCGCGTGACGGCGCTGCAAGAGGCCGTCGCCGCGATCTGCGCCGAACGTCTCGCCGACCCCGCAGCGGCATGAAAAGCGGACCCGGCGCAGAGCGCCGGGACTTCTTACATGCGGCCCTCCGGCTCTCTACGGCGCTATTGGGGAGCGCGTTCGCCTCCGGGCCGGCGCGGCTCGCGCCGCGATCTACCTGACGACCTGGTGCAAGCTCTATTCAGGGAAGGACCACGGCCGCGACGGTAGCCCCCCGCGCAAGCGTTGCGGATTAAGCTATTTACGTATCCACGTATTAACGTGCGTAAGGCTCGATCGGCGGCAATCCATGTTGCGCCAGCACCGCCGACAGTCCGGCCTCGGCCATCGCCTGAATCGTCGTTCCCTCTGCATCCGCGAGCTGGCGAAGGCGTTGCCAGTCCGATCGCCGGACCTTGACCGTTAGCGCGACAGTCTCGCCCCCTCCCCTCTTTCGCCTCGGCGTCGGAATCTCCACGGCCGGCCGCTCGTCCTCGATCGCTGCA
>Ga0172382_10007738_pt1 | contig 15168 bp, 9 predicted proteins | sample Leawel138RmetaG_FD_122245 | JGI IMG/M metagenome (GOLD analysis project Ga0172382, IMG submission 122245) | Leachate microbial communities from a municipal landfill in Southern Ontario, Canada - Leachate well 138R metaG | ecosystem: Engineered > Solid waste > Landfill > Unclassified | place...
CACCGTGGCAATCCACCGGACCCCGCGCCCGGGCCATGGATGGATTCGCCCGCAACTCGCAAAGACGCACGGGAGCGCCGGTGCGGCCGGTCGAGGCCGGCGCATCGCTCATCCGGCGCCGGGGAACAAACGTCCGGCCCCTCTCCCCGTCATTGCGAGGCGGCACAGCCGCCGTGGCAATCCATCGGACCCCGCGCCCGGGCCATGGATGGATTCGCCCGCGGCGCGCAATGACCCGTGGGAGCGCCGGTGCGGCCGGCCGAGGCCGGCGCATCGCGCCACTCGCAGCGTATCGACGAGAACCGGCCGTGCGGTCCCGCCCGGGCGGTCGCCGGCCGTGCCCTGATCGCAGTTCCTGCCAACATGCGGATCCGGCCTCCGCGCCCGCCCCGGCCGGACGGGCCGGGCGCGGCGGCGGCATGCTCGTCCGGCCCGGGGAACAACGCCCGGCCGCTCTCGCCCGTCATTGCGAGGCGGCGCCCCCGCGGCAATCCACGCCCGCGGCATGGATCGCTTCGCCGGCGCCCGCAGTGACAGGAGCGCGGGAGGCGGCAATAGTCCAAATTTCCGGCGCCGCCCGGCCTCCAAATTTCTCGAAATTTGGAGCGCCAAGATATTGAGAAATCGTTAATATCCGCGTCGTCCCGTGCGATTCCGTGTCTGTGTGGCATGACGGCCCGGTGACGGGCCCGCGTTCCGCCTCCGTTTGCGGCGCGAAATGATGAAGGGCGCGCGGCCGGCGCCGCACGGACTGCCCGGGGTCCGGGCCGCGATCCCCCCGGCCACCATCCGGCACACCACGCTCCGGCCGGGGCCCCGACCGGAGCCCCGACCGGGCGCCCGCACCTTGGCACCGCCCCCCCGCTGCACTATCCCGGACCCGGAGCGGAACCGGGACGGGGCGGATGGCGCAGCACGGGGCATGGCGGGCGGTCACGGACCGGGCGACCGATCTGGTCCTGCGCGGCCTGATCGCCGGGCTGCGGCTGCTGCCCTATCCGCAGCGGGTGGCGCTGGGCGGGGCGGTGTCGCGGCGGGTGGTCGGGCCGCTGGCGGGCTACCGGCGGCGGGCGCTCGCCAATCTGGCGCTGATCCATCCCGGCTGGCCGGCGGCGCGGCGGCGGGCGGTGGCGGATGCGACGCTCGACAATTTCGGCCGCACCCTGATCGAGAACTATTCCGGTACCGATCTCGCCCGCCGCCTTGCCGGCACCCGGCCCGCGGGTCCCGGACTCGCCGCGCTCGAGGAGGCCCGGGCTGCGGGGCGGGCGGTGCTGTTCGTCACCGGGCATTTCGGCAATCACGAGGCGCCGCGCCATGTCCTCGCGGCGCTGGGCTACCGGGTCGGCGGCATCTACCGGGCGATGCGCAATCCCCATGTGAACGCCCATTACGTCGCCACGCTCGGCGCGGTCTCGGGCGAGGTGTTCGAGCAGGGCCGCCAGACCGCGGGCTTCGTGCGCGCGCTTCGGGCCGGCGGGATGATGACCATCCTCTTCGACGTGCACGATGCCCGCGGCATCCCCCTGCTCTTTCTCGGCCGCACGGCGCTGACCACCACCTCGCCGGCCGATCTGGCGCGGCGCTACGATGCGGTGGTGATTCCCTATTTCGGGATCCGGCGCCCGGACGGGCTCGATTTCGAGGTGGTGCTCGAGGCCCCGGTCGCCCATGGCCCGCCCGAGGCGATGATGCGCGAGATGACCGCCCGGCTCGAGGCGCGGATCGCAGAGCATCCCGGGCAATGGCTCTGGGTGCACCGACGCTGGAAATACCGCGCTGCGGACGGGGCCGCGGACGCGACCACGGACGGGACCACGGACGGTGCGCAGGGCGGCCCGCCGGCCGGCTAGGGCAGCTCGCCCGCGGCGAGGATCGCGCCAGGGCCCGGCTCCTGCAGGATCACCGCGCCGGGCTCCTCGCCGGTCAGCAGCACATCGAGCGCGAGCGGCGCCGCCCCGTCCCATTCGCCCAGGGTCTGCCAGCCGGTGACGATGTTCACATAGTCGAGCACATGGCCGGCATTCTCGCCCAGGGTGATCTCGACCCGCGCCTCGGGCAGGAAATGCACCAGATGCACCGCCACCGGCCGCACGAACGGCAGCGGCGAGCGGGCGGCGATATGGATGCCGCCCTCGATGCGCTCGAGTTCGAGCGCGACCGGCACCGGCCGCGCGGCATGGGCGCTCACATAGGCCATGACCGCCACCGGATCGCTGCCGAGCACCCGGTCGCGGCCGCCGATGATCATCTGGGGCGTGTAGATCATCCGCTCGCCGGCGGCGCGGGCATAGGCCTGCTGGCGGGCGGTGAACAGCGGCGAGCCGAAGGTGTCGCGCCAGCCGATATAATCCCAGTAGTCGACATGCAGCGCCAGCGGCAGCACCCCCTCGAGCCCGGCGAGGTCGTGCAGGATCGCATCGGCCGGCGGGCAGGAGGCGCAGCCCTGCGAGGTGAAGAGCTCGACCACCACCGGGCTGCCGCCGGCCGGCCGGTCGAGCGGCCGCAACACCGACTGCGCCCCCGCCGGCCCGGCCAGCGGCACCGCGAGAAGCGCGAGCCACAGGCCGGCCATCAGCCGGGGAAAGGGAATCGTCCGTCGCATCTGACCGTTCATCGCAGCGCCATCCGGCCCCGGTCTAGGCCGCGGCCCGGGCAAATGCCAATCAATGAAACGCGACGGGGGCGGGCGGGGGCGGAGGCGGAGGGCCCGTCATTGCGAGGCGCCGAAGGCGCCGCGGCAATCCACGGGGCAGGTGTCCGGCATGGATTGCTTCGCCTGCGGCTCGCAATGACGGGGGAGGCCGGGCCGGCGCGAGGCCAGTGCCTCGCGCCGCTCGCTGCACTCCCGCAAGAACAGGCCGTGCGCCCCGCGCACGGCCAGCGCCCGCCCTGCCGGGGGCGGGCGCTACACGCACCCGCCGGGGGGGCCCTGGCCGTGCCCTGAACACCGTTTCCGCTGACACGTTCCCCGCCCTCCGCTCGCGCTGCGGGCGGCGGGCCGGGCGGGGCGGTGCCCCGCTGGTCCGGCCCGGGGAACATGGCCGGCCGCCTCTCTCCCCGTCATTGCGAGGCGGCACAGCCGCCGTGGCAATCCACCGGCCCGGCGCATGGATTGCTTCGCCTGCGGCTCGCAATGACGGAGAGGCCCCGATACCCCCCGATACCCCGCGCGCGGCGCAGCCCCCCGCCCCCTCCGCCACCCGGCCGCCGGTTCCGGGTGGCTGCCGCCTGCCCCCGCACCCTTGGCCTTCTCTGTGTGCAATGGTATACAGCCCCCGACACCGCCGGGCTGCTGCCGCAGTTCCGCCTGCGGTCTTTCGAGCCAGATGCCAGAGAGGTTTGCCCATGTCGATCACCGTCGGCCAAGACAGTGCCAACGCCCGCCGCACACTCGAGCTGGGCGGCAGGAGCTATGCCTATTACTCGATCGCCGCCGCGAGCGAGGCGGGTTTCGGCGACTTCTCGCGGCTGCCGGCGGCGCTGCGGGTGGTGCTCGAGAACCTGCTGCGCTACGAGGACGGCTTTTCCGTCACCGCCGACGACATCCGCGCCTTCGGGGACTGGGCGCAGAACGGCGGCCGCAACCCGCGCGAGATCGCCTACCGCCCGGCGCGGGTGCTGATGCAGGACTTCACCGGAGTGCCCGCCGTGGTCGATCTCGCGGCGATGCGCGACGGAATCCTCGGGCTTGGCGGTGATGCGCAGAAGATCAACCCGCTCAACCCGGTCGATCTGATCATCGACCATTCGGTGATGGTGGACGAGTTCGGGACCCCGACCGCCTTCCAGTTCAACGTCGGCCGCGAATACGAGCGCAACATCGAGCGTTACCAGTTCCTGAAATGGGGCCAGAAGGCGTTCCGCAACTTCCGCGTCGTGCCGCCCGGCACCGGGATCTGCCATCAGGTGAACCTTGAATACCTGGCCCAGACGGTCTGGACCGATACCGACCAGCACGGGGCCGAGGTCGCCTATCCCGACACGCTGGTGGGCACCGACAGTCATACCACCATGATCAACGGCCTCGGCGTGCTGGGCTGGGGCGTCGGCGGGATCGAGGCCGAGGCGGCGATGCTCGGCCAGCCGATCTCGATGCTGATCCCCGAGGTGGTGGGCTTCCACATCTCGGGCAGCCTGCGCGAGGGGGTGACCGCCACCGACCTGGTGCTGACCGTGGTGCGGATGCTGCGCGAGCACGGGGTGGTCGGCAAGTTCGTCGAGTTCTGGGGCGACGGGCTCGATCACATGACCCTGCCCGACCGGGCCACGATCGGCAACATGTCCCCCGAATACGGCGCCACCTGCGGCTTCTTCCCGGTCGACAACGAGACGCTGCGCTATCTGCGCCAGACCGGCCGCGACGAGGAGCGCATCGCGCTGGTCGAGGCCTATGCCAGGGCCAACGGCTTCTGGCGCGACAAGGATTATGCGCCGGTCTATACCTCGACCCTCGCGCTCGATCTGGGCGATGTGGTGCCGGCGATCTCGGGGCCGAAGCGGCCGCAGGACTATATCGCCCTCGACGGCGCGGCCGCGGCGTTCCACGACTATGTCTGCTCGACCCGCAACGTGCCCCGGGCCTCGGCCGATACCACCGCGCGCTGGACCGGCGAGGGCGGCACCGATTCGCCCAACGGCCTGCCCGGCCATCGCGGCCATTACAATTCCGGCAAGGTCGAGGGGCGGGATTACGCGCTCCATGACGGCTCGGTGGTGATCGCGGCGATCACCTCCTGCACCAATACCTCGAACCCCTATGTGATGGTCGGCGCCGGCCTCATCGCCCGCAAGGCCCGCGAGCGCGGCCTGACCAGCAAGCCCTGGGTCAAGACCTCGCTCGCGCCGGGGTCGCAGGTGGTCGAGGAATACCTGCGCAAGGCCGGGCTGCAGGAGGATCTCGACGCGCTGGGCTTCAACCTCGTGGGCTTCGGCTGCACGACCTGCATCGGCAACTCGGGGCCGCTCCAGCCCGAAATTTCGAAGGCGATCGCCGAGAACGACCTGATCGCGGTCTCGGCGCTGTCGGGCAACCGCAACTTCGAGGGCCGCATCTCGCCCGACTGCCGCGCCAACTACCTGATGTCGCCGCCGCTGGTGGTCGCCTATGCGATCGCGGGCGACATGAACATCGACCTCGTGAGCGATCCGCTGGCGATGGACCCGGAAGGCAGGCCGGTCTACCTGAAGGACATCTGGCCCTCGACGCAGGAAATCGCCGACCTGGTGCATTCCGTCGTCTCGCCCGAGATGTTCAAGGCCCGCTATGCCGATGTCTTCAAGGGCGACGACCGCTGGCAGGCGGTCGAGGTCTCGGGCGGCGAAACCTACGACTGGCCGCCGGAATCGACCTATATCCGCAACCCGCCCTATTTCCGGGGCATGGGCCGCGAGAAGGGCCGGATCGCGAATATCGAGGGGGCGCGCATCCTCGCCATCTTCGGCGACATGATCACCACCGACCACATCTCGCCCGCCGGTTCCTTCAAGGAGACCACGCCGGCCGGCAGGTATCTGGTCGAGCACGGCGTGAGCCCGCGCGAGTTCAACTCCTACGGCTCGCGGCGCGGCAACCACGAGGTGATGATGCGCGGCACCTTCGCCAATATCCGCATCCGCAACGAGATGCTGGACGGGGTCGAGGGCGGCTACACGCTCGGCCCCGACGGCGCGCAGGTCTCGATCTACGATGCGGCCATGGCCCATGTCGCCGCCGGCACCCCGCTGGTGGTCTTTGCCGGGGTCGAATACGGCGCCGGATCGAGCCGCGACTGGGCCGCCAAGGGCACCGCGCTGCTGGGCGTGAAGGCGGTGATCGCCGAGAGCTTCGAGCGCATCCACCGCTCGAACCTGGTCGGCATGGGGGTGATCCCGCTCGAGTTCACCGAGGGCATGACCCGCATGGACCTCGGGCTGCGCGGCGACGAGCTGGTGACGGTGACAGGGCTCGACAGCGTCACGCCCATGGGCCGCGTCACCGCGACCATCACCCGCGCCGACGGCACCAGCGAGGAGATCGCCCTGCGCTGCCGCATAGATACCGCGGTCGAGGTCGAATATGTCGAGAACGGCGGCGTGCTGCACTACGTCCTGCGCCATCTCGCGCAGGAGGGGTGAGGCCGGGGTCCGGGGGCGGCTCTCGCCCCCGGACCGCGCTCCGGCCGGTGATGCCGGGCTCAGCCCTCGATCTTCGCGAAATCGGCCACGCCGGCGCAGATGCCGCGGATCTGGCCCAGCAGGTTGAGGCGGTTGCGGCGGATCACCTCGCTTTCCGCATTCACCTGCACCGCCTCGAAGAAGGCGTCGATCGGGGCGCGCAACCGGGCCATTGCCGCCATCGCCGCGGCGAAATCCTCGGCCTGCATCGCCGGGGCGATCGCGGATTGCGCGGCGTCCAGCGCCGCGAACAGGGCGCGTTCCTCGTCGGTTTCGGCGAATTTCGGATCGGCGCCGAAGGAATATTCGACCCCGTCGCGTTCTTCCGCCTGCGCAAGGATGTTGTTGGCGCGCCGGTAGCCCTGAAGCAGGTTCTCGCCATCGTCGGTCCCGAGGAACGCGGCCAGCGCACGGGCGCGTTTCACCACCAGCACCAGATCGTCGCTGCCGGGCAGCGCCAGCACCGCATCGATGACGTCGTGGCGGATGCCCTGCTCGCGCAGATGGACCTTGAGCCGGTCGTGGAGGAAGGCGAGGAGGTCGTCTGAGGTAAAACCGATTCTCATATACTCGGCTTGCTTCGGTCGAGCCAAATACATCTCGGCAATATTTCTGGTGCTATCAGCGCTTACCTCACCGCTCTCCACATCCTTTTCCCACGTTTTCCAAAGTGCGGCCATGCTTACGAGGTCACCCTCAAGCTCCGCTTGATAGGCTTGGACAATCCTCTTCGCTTCCTCGATGTCATTTACAAGCCGCGAGCCAAGCTCCATTTCGTGCTGGGAGTAATCGGCCTCAATCCGGTAACTCATTGCTTCATAAAAAACCGATCGAAGTGCCAACCGCACCTCGTTCCCCAGCACCAGCCGGATCACCCCCAGCGCGGCGCGGCGCAGGGCGAACGGGTCCTTGGACCCGGTGGGCTTCTCGTCGATCGCCCAGAACCCGGACAGGGTGTCGATCTTGTCGGCCAGCGCCACCGCCACGCTCACCGGCGCCTCCGGCACCGCGTCCGAGGGCCCGAGCGGCGCGTAATGGTCGCGCACCGCATCGGCGACCGCCGCCGGCTCGCCGGCCTCGAGCGCGTAGTAGCGGCCCATGACCCCCTGCAATTCGGGAAACTCGCCCACCATGGCCGAGCGCAGGTCCAGCTTGGCGAGCCGCGCCGCCCGTTCGGCCTGCGCGGCATCGGCCCCGACCGCCGGCGCGATCTCGCACGCCAGCGCCGCGATGCGGTCCACCCGTTCGGCCTGCGAGCCGAGCTTGCGGTGGAAGGTCACGGCCTTCAGCCCCTCGGCCCAGTCGCCCATCCCGGCGCGGGCCACCCGCAGGTCGTTGTCCCAGAAGAACCGCGCATCCGAGAGCCGCGCCGCCAGCACCCGGCCGTTGCCGTGCAGGATGGTGCGGCCGGCATCCGCGGTCTCGATATTGGCGACGGTGACGAAGCGTTCGATCCGCCCGGTGGCGGGGTTGCGGACCGAAAAGAACTTCTGGTGCTCGCGCATCGAGGTCTGGAGCACCTCGGGCGGCAGGTGCAGGAATTCCTCGCCGATCGCCCCCATCAGCACCACCGGCCATTCGACCAGCCCCGCCACCTCGGCCAGCAGCGCCTCGTCGGGGACCAGTTCCAGCCCCTGCGCAAAGGCGGCATTGGTGGCCTCGTGCAGGATCGTGCCGGCCCGGGTCTCGCCGCGCAGCACCACCCGGGCGGCCAGGAGCTTCGCCTCGTAATCCGCGAACGAGCTGACGGCAAAGGGCGCGGGCGCCATGAAGCGATGTCCGCAGGTGGTGTCGCCGGCGGCGATGCCGTCGATCGCGAACGGCACCACAGCGGCGCCGCTCTCGTCGCTGAGGATGCAGAGCACCGAATGCAGCGGCCGCACCCAGCGCAGGCTGCCCGCGCCCCAGCGCATCGACTTCGGCCACGGAAAGTCGCGGATCGCGGCCCCGAGCACCTCGGCCACGATCTCGGCCGCCGGCCGTCCGGGCCGGGTGGTGACGGCGAACCAGACCTCGCCCTTCGGGCCGGGCCGTTTCTCGCGCTGATCGAGCGAAAGCCCGGTCGCGCGCAGAAACCCCTGCAGGGCCGCCTCGGGCGCGCCCGCCGCCGGGCCCTTGCGCTCCTCGCGCTGCGGGCGCGAGGCGGCGGGCAGCCCCTCGACCGTCAGCGCCAGCCGGCGCGGAGTGGCGAAGGCGGCGGCCCCGGCATAGGCGAGCCCGGCATCCACCAGCCCGTTGGTGACCAGCCGCTTCAGGTCCGCGGCCGCCCGCGCCTGCATCCGGGCCGGGATTTCCTCGGAGAGAAGTTCGATCAGCAGATCGGGCATCATTGCAGCCTTTCGGGCAGGGGCGGGCAGTCCTCGGGCAGCGGCTCGCCGTTGAACACCACCTCGCCGCAGCGGTTGATCTGGTTCCAGCCGAAGCTGCGCCCGTCCGGCAGCACCGCGATCACCCGGTCGAAGCCCCAGACCACGTCGCGCCGGCCGAGATAGGCCTGCGCCTCGCCGGACTCGAGCGCCTCGCCCAGGGCGCGCGCGTCGTAGCAGTCGAACCAGCGCGGCGCCACCAGCGGCTCGGCCCCCGGATAGGGCTGGTAGCCGCGGGCCAGGGTTCCGGCCGGCAGGCCGATGTCGAAGCACGACCGATAGCCGATCGGCGCCGCCACGCTGTCGATGGCACGGAAATTGTCATAGGGCACCGCCTCGGGCAGGCCGGTGACGTCCGAGACGAGGGTCAGCGCCTCGACCGGCGCCGCGAGGCGGTTGTAATAGGCATAGTTCTGCAACCACCACAGCCCGCCCCCGGCCACGGCCGCGAGGACGAGAAGCGCGACGATGAGGATGCGGCCGAGGGTGCGCCCGCTCATGCCTGCGCCCCTCCGGCGAGGCCGTGGCCCCCCGCCTCGGTCCGCAGGAATGCGTCCGCGCACATCCGCGCCAGCGCCCGGACCCGGCCGATATAGGCCTGCCGCTCGGTGACCGAGATCACGCCGCGGGCGTCGAGCAGGTTGAAGAGATGGCTGGCCTTGATGCACTGGTCATAGGCCGGATGGGCCATGACGATGCGCCTGCCGGTCCTCGGGTCGTCCTCGGGGGCGGCGAGGAGGCGGGCGCATTCGGCCTCGGCATCGTCGAAATGGCGCAGGAGCCGGGCGGTGTCGGCGCCGTCGAAATTGTGGCGCGAATATTCCTCCTCGGTCTGGCGGAAGATGTCACCGTAGCGCAGCGGCACCGGGGCGTCGGGGGCGTTGAAGGGCATGTCCATGACATGATCGACGCCCAGCACATACATGGCCAGCCGCTCGAGCCCGTAGGTCAGCTCGCCCGAGACCGGGTGGCAGTCATGGCCGCCGACCTGCTGGAAATAGGTGAACTGGGAAATCTCCATCCCGTCGCACCACACTTCCCAGCCCAGCCCCCAGGCGCCGAGCGTCGGGCTCTCCCAGTCGTCCTCGACGAAGCGGATGTCGTGCAGCGCCGGGTCGATGCCGATCGCCGGCAGGCTGCCCAGATAGAGCGCCTGCAGGTCGGGCGGCGAGGGCTTCAGGATCACCTGATACTGGTAGTAATGCTGGAGCCGGTTGGGGTTCTCGCCATAGCGGCCGTCGGTCGGGCGGCGCGAGGGCTGGACATAGGCCGCCGCCCATGGCCGCGGCCCGAGGCTGCGCAGGGTGGTGGCCGGATGGAAGGTGCCGGCGCCCACTTCCATGTCGTAGGGCTGGAGCACGGCGCAGCCCTGCGCGGCCCAATAGTCCTGAAGGCGCAGGAGGATGTCCTGGAATGAGCGGGGCCGGGCCGGCATGGCGCACCTCGTGACGGGATCGCCGATTCCTTAGGGCCGCGGGCCGGGAGGGTCAACGGCGGGGCGGGTTCCGCCGTCGCGAGGCGGCGGGTCGCGGGGCCGGGCATGGAGTGCGTCGCCGGCGCTCGCAATGACGGGAATGGGGCCGCATGCCGTGAGGGGCAACGCCCGGGCAGCACGGCCGGCGCCCGCCCCGGTGTGGGCGCGGAAGCGCCCGCCCGGGGGGCGGGGCGGGCGCCGGGCGTGCGTTGCACGCCCGGGGAAGCACCCGGCCCCGCTCCCGGATGATCTGGCATCGTGACGACAGGGCACTCACCCGCCCCCCGTCACCCGCGAGGCGGCGCAGCCGTCGTGGCAATCCATGGGCCCGGGCCATGGATGGATTCGCCCGCGCTTCGCAATGACGGCCGCGCAGGGGGGGTGCCCCACGCCCGGCCGGCACAAGCGCCACAGCACCGCCCCGCCTGACGCGAATGTGAGCATTTTGCCGTGCGCTCGCGCTGGGGTTATCCTAAGGACGGCGCAGCAACGCCCTGTTCCCGGACCGGAAATCCCAGATGCGCCTCGTTCACGTCCTGTCGTTTCTCGTTGTCGCCGCGCTCGCCTTCACCGGGCCGCCCGCCGGGGCGCAGGAGCGCGGGGTCTGGGTGCAGATCGAGGCGCGGCCCAGCCTCGTCGAGGCGCAGGAGCGGGCGCGGGCCTATGCGGCGCGGCTCGAGCATGTGGCGGGATTCGCGCTCGGCAACGGCTGGTATGCGATCGCGCTCGGGCCCTATGCGCGGGCGGATGCCGCGGCGCTGCTGGCGCGGCTGCGCGCGGCGCGCGAGATCCCTTCCGACAGCTATCTGGCCGAGGGCGCGAACTTCCGCCAGCAGTTCTGGCCGATCGGCACCGGCGCCGCGCTCGTGCCGCAGCCGCTGCCCGGGGACGCCGGCGTCCCCGCGCCGGGCCTGAGCGAGGAGCCGGCCCCCGCCGCCCCCGCGCGCCCCGACGAGAGCCGCGCCGAGGCGCTCGCCTCCGAGGGGCTGCTGACGCAGAGCGAGAAGGAACAACTCCAGATCGCGCTGCAATGGGCCGGCACCTATGCCGGCGCCATCGACGGCGCCTATGGACGCGGCACCCGCGCGGCGATGGAGGCCTGGCAGCGCGCGCAGGGCCATGACGCCACCGGGGTGCTCACCACCCGCCAGCGCGCGGAACTTTTGGCCGGCTACAACGCGGTGCTCGAGGGGCTCGACCTCGCGCCGGTGCGCGACGATGCGGCCGGGATCGGGATCGTGATCCCCGAGGCCGTGGTCGCCTTCAGCCGCTACGAGCCGCCCTTCGCGCTCTACGAGGCCCGCGACGGCGGGGTGGCGCAGGTGATCCTGATCTCCGAGCCCGGCGATGCGGCGCGGCTGGCGGGGCTCTACGAGATCATGCAGACGCTCGAGATCGTCCCGCCCGAGGGGCCGCGCCAGCGCGGCAACAGCGCCTTCACGCTCGAGGGGATCGACGCGCGCATCCATTCCCATGCCTTCGCCGAACTGGACGGGGGGGCGATCAAGGGCTTCGTCCTGGTGTGGCCGGCGGGCGACGAGGACCGCTTCGCGCGGCTGCTGGCCGAGATGCGGGCCTCGTTCACGCCGCTGGGCGGCACACTCGACCCGGCGATCGCGCCGGCGGACGAGGCGCAGTCGATCGACCTCGTCTCGGGCCTCGCCATCCGCCAGCCGCGGCTGAACCGCTCGGGGATGTTCCTCAACCCGGCCGGCGAGGTGCTGACCACCGCCGAGGCGGTGACCGGGTGCCGCGAGATCACCCTCGCCGGCGGCCATCCGGCGCGGGTGACCTTCACCGATCCGGCGCTCGGGCTGGCGGTGCTGACCCCCGACGAGCGGCTGGCCCCGGCCGCCATCGCCGCCTTCCAGACCCAGACCCCGCGCCTGCAGTCGCAGGTGGCGGTGGCAGGCTTTCCCTATGGCGCGGCCCTCGCCCGGCCGGTGCTGACCTTCGGCACCCTCGCCGACCTGCGCGGCCTCGAGGGCGAGCCGGGGCTGCGGCGCCTCGATCTGGACCCGCGCGAGGGCGATGCCGGCGGCGCGGTGTTCGACAACGGCGGCGCGGTGCTGGGGATGCTGCTGCCGGCGCCCGGCGACAAGAGCCGGCTGCTGCCCCCGGGCGTGGCCTTCGCGCGCAGCGCCGCGGATATCGTCGCCGCGCTGCAGGGCGCCGGGATCGAGGTCACGACCACCGACCGCATCGCCTTCGTCGAGGCCGCGGCGCTGACCCGGCAGGCGGCCGGGATCGGGGTCGCGGTGTCCTGCTGGTAGCGCCGGGCGGGCGGCACCCCCGCCCCCCGCGAGGCGGTGCAGCCGGTGCGGCAATCCACCGCCGGGGCCATGGATTGCTTCGCTGGCGCTCGCAATGACGGGGGAGCGGTGGCCCGGCCGGCGCGAGGCCATCGCCTCGCGCCGCTCACCACCGCACCAGCCACCCCGGCCGTGCGCCAAGCGCACGGCCAGCGCCCGCCCTGCGGGGGGCGGGCGCTTCGCACCCGCCGGGCGGGCCCTGTCCGTGCCCGGAGCGCCGCCCTGCCCCAGGCCTTCCCCGCCCTCCGCTCGCGCTGCGGGCGGCGGGCCGGGCGAGGCTGCGCCTCGCTGATCCGGCCCGGGGCCGGATGCCCGGCCGCGCTCTCTCCCGTCGTCGCGAGCGCGAGCGAATCCATCCACGGCCCGCCCCATGGATTGCCGCACCGGCTGCACCGCCTCGCGGGTGACGAAGGGCGCCGCCCGGGCGTCACAACATCGCCAGATTGCCCGGCGACACCGGGCGGATGAGCGAGGACGAGACCACCGGGCATCCCTATCTGGGGCTGCCGCCGCGCGCCTTCTGGAAAAGCGCGGTGGCGCAGGCCGACCGCGACCGCTTTCCCGGCCTTGTCACCCCGCGCTTCGCCATCACCGCGCAGACGCGGATCGCCACCGCCGGGAGCTGCTTTGCCCAGCATATCGCCCGCTGGCTGCGCGGCGCCGGCTGCCGGGTGCTCGACGGCGAACCCGCGCCGGCCTCGATGCCGGCGCAGGTGGCGGCGCGCTGGGGCTACGGGCTCTATTCCGGGCGCTACGGCAATATCTACACCGCCCGCCAGTTGCGCGAACTGCTCGAGGAGATCGCCCTCGGCGCCGCGCCCGATCCGCGCCTCGTCTGGCAGCGCCCGGACGGGCGCCATGTCGATGCCCTGCGCCCGACCATCGAGCCCGAGGGGATGGAATCGCCCGCCGAGGTGCTGCTCCACCGCGAATGGCATCTGGAACGGGTGGCGCAGGTGCTGCGGCGCACCGACCTGCTGATCTTCACCCTCGGCCTGACCGAAGGCTGGGAGGATACCGCCACCGGCCGCATCCTCCCGGTCTGCCCCGGGGTCGGCGCCGGCCGGTTCGACCCGGCCCGGCATGTGTTCCGCAACGCGGGCCATGCCGCGGTGCTGGCCGATCTCCATGCGGTCCACGCGCTTCTGCAGCGGTTCCGGCCGGGGATGCGGCTGCTGCTCACGGTCTCGCCGGTGCCGCTGACCGCCACCGCCTCGGGCGAGCATGTGCTCACCGCCACCGCCTGGTCGAAGGCGGTGCTGCGCGCGGCGGCGGGAGAGTTCGTGGCCGGGGTCGCGGCGGCGGACTATTTCCCCTCGTTCGAGCTGGTCACCCAGCCCGCCGCCGGCGGGCCGTGGTTCGAGGCCAACTGGCGTTCGATCAGCGCGGCCGGGGTGGCGCGGGTGATGGGCATCTTCCTCGCCGCGCACGGGCTGGCCCCGGACGCGGCGGCAGGGCCCGCGCCGGCGGATGACGATGCCGACGAGGGCGGGGCCGACGAGGGCGGGGCCGACGATCCCGTCTGCGACGAGCTGCTTCTCCAGGCGTTCGCGCCATGACGCGGCGGCTGCTGGTCCTCGGCAATTCGCATCTCGCCGCGCTCGCCGACGGCTGGCGGGCGCAGCCGGGGCGCTGGCCCGGGGTCGAGCTGCGATTCGTCGGCGCCCATGGCGAGCGGCTGCTCGAGACCGAACTGCGCGACGGCACGCTGCGGCCGGCGAGCGCCGCCGCCGCGCAGGATTTCGCCCGGCTCGGCGGCGGCGAGGGGGTGGCGCTGGCCGGATACGACGGCATCATCATCGCCGGGGCCATGGTGGCGCTGGCCTCGGCCGCCGCGCTCTGGCGCGAGATGCGCTGGGTCGGGCTGCCCTCGCTCGCGGCCGAGCCCGATCTCGCGACCATGGCGCCGGCGCTGGTGTCGCGGCAGGCGGCGCAGGCGGCGCTGGTGGCGCGGCTCTCGGCGCGGCTCGGGCTGCGGCTGGCGGCCCGGCTGCGCGCCGGCTGCGACCTGCCGATCTGGATCGCCAGCCAGCCGCGGGTGAGCGAGACCATCCTCGACCGCCCCCGCCCCGCCACCCGCGCCCATGCCGAGGCGCTGCGGCTCGGCGACGGCGCCGCGCTCTCGGCCTGGTTCGACACGGCCGCCACGATCGCCGCCCGGCAGGCCGGGGCCGCATTCGTGCCGCAGCCGCCCGCGACCATCACCCGCGACATCCTGACCGCAAGGCGCTTCACCCGGGGCGCCACCCGCCTCGCCGCCCGCCCGGGCCTCGCCCAGCCCGGGGACGACATCCTGCACGCGAACGGCGCCTGGGGGGCGCAGATGCTCGACGCGGTGCTCGGGGCGGCGGGGTGAGCCCTGCGCGCGGGGTGGATGGATTGCTTCGCCTGCGGCTCGCAATGACGGGGTGATGCCCCTCACACTCCCCCACTCGTCATTGCGAGGCGGCGCAGCCGCCGCGGCAATCCACCGGCCCTGCGCGCGGGCCATGGATTGCCTCGCCTGCGGCTCGCAATGACGGGGGCGATGCCCCCTCACACTCCCCAACCCGTCATTGCGAGGCGGCGCAGCCGCCGTGGCAATCCACCGGACCCTGCGCCCGGGCCATGGATTGCTTCGCCTGCGGCTCGCAATGACGGGGTGATGCCTCCTCACACTCCCCCACTCGTCATTGCGAGGCGGCGCAGCCGCCGTGGCAATCCACACCCCCGGAGATGGATTGCCTCGCCTGCCGCTCGCAATGACGGGGGTGATGCCCCGGGTCCCCCCGGGCGATTGACCTTCCCGCCCCCCGGCGCTAGCGCAAAGGGGTGATGCGGGGGATGGAATGACCGACGACAGCAACAGGCTCGAGCGGCG
>Ga0172382_10007742_pt1 | contig 15165 bp, 13 predicted proteins | sample Leawel138RmetaG_FD_122245 | JGI IMG/M metagenome (GOLD analysis project Ga0172382, IMG submission 122245) | Leachate microbial communities from a municipal landfill in Southern Ontario, Canada - Leachate well 138R metaG | ecosystem: Engineered > Solid waste > Landfill > Unclassified | place...
GATGGTAAAGTCGTAGATTTTGATGCGCGTGTTGAAAAAGAAGCACTACAAAACATTTTAGACTTTGATGATAACTCAAGATATATTGGCGAGATTGCATTAATTGCACATAACTCACCAATATCAAATACAAACATTTTATTTTTAAATACTTTATTTGATGAAAATGCAAGTTGCCATATGGCACTTGGGCGTGCCTATCCAATGAATATTAAAAATGGTAACGACACATCAATTGAAGAACTTGAGAAGAAGGGTTACAATAACTCAATGACACATGTTGACTTTATGTTTGGTTCAGCAGACTTAAAAATAGTTGGTAAAAAACAAGATGGTAGTGAAGTGTTATTATTTGAAAACGGCAACTTTGTAATTTAACACACAAATTGTCTTTATTAAAGCATAACAATTGAATATATTTCGGTTTCGTAATATTATGGATTATATACAATATAGATAAAAAGGAGAAACACGAAATATGTCATTAAAAATAGGAATTATATTAGCTTCAATTAGAGAAGGTAGAAACGGTAAGGTCGTTGCAGATTGGATCTTAGACAGTGCTAAAAAAAGAAATGATCAAGATGTTACATATGAACTTGTGGATCTAAAAACATTTGATTTACCATTTTTAGGTGCTACACCAAATGAAAGTCAAAAAACTGCGTTAACCAATTGGAGTGAAACGATGGCTCAATATGATGGTTATGTACTTGTTACACCAGAATACAACCATGTAGTACCTGGTGCACTACAAAATGCATTCCAATTCTTAAATAAAGAAGTCAACAATAAAGCATTAGCATTTGTTGGTTATGGATTCTTAGGCGCTGCACGTGGCATCGTAAACTTTAGAGCACATTTAGCTTATCAACAAGTAGCTATGACACAACAACAAATCAATATCTCATTTACAACAGATTTCAAAAATGCAATGACACCAAACCAAGAATTTACACCTGGTGCATGGCACGAACCAGAACTTGAAGCATTATTTACACAATTATTAGGTTGGTCTAAGGCATTACGTTTATTACGAAACAGCGATATCAAATAATATTACATGCACAAAACGAATCCAACAAGGATTCGTTTTTTTGTATTAAAATAATGTGTTTTAAAGTGAATGTGACTACAATATTATGATGATTATAACATTATAATGAAAATGGTGTTTTTTTTATAGATGCATTATACATATTTAGTGATATAGTGAAAGTGTCAAATCTTTTAAATAAGACATCGAGACAGAGAGGACCAAATTTATGAATCTACTATTATGGATATTGTTTGGGGCAGTTGTAGGTTGGTTAGCAAGTATCATTATGAAGCAAAATAGTCGTATGGGGATTATTGCAAACATAGTGGTTGGATTAATAGGATCAGTTATTGGTGGCTGGATAGCATCCAGTATTGCAGGTTATTCGCTTAATATGTATTCGTGGCAAGGATTTGTTTTTTCAATTCTAGGTGCGATCATACTCTTAGCAGTACTCAATGTACTGACAAGAAATAAGCGACTTTAAAAAGGAGAACTAAAAATGAAAGAAAAAATTAATGGCATAGCGTTTATAACATTTATTATTGGCGTTGCTGCATCAGTTATGATATTTTTACCGGCGATTAGATATGAAAATATCGATACAGTATATTCAGGTTTTCAAGCGACCTTTGGGGTCGAAATTGTAGATGTAGGCATAGCAACCGGGCAATTAGAGTTTAATTTCCTAGCACTACTAGCTTATGGTTTACCGGTAATTGCAGGTATATTATTAATGTTTAGTAAAAAAGCTGCACTGATTTCAATGTTGTTATTTGTAGCAGCAGCGATATTACTTTTCACATTACCTCTGTATGTATACGCTACTGCAACAGGTTTTGGTGGCACAACAGATATAGAAATAGATTGGGTGATGCAATATGGTTTAATGATTGCAGGTAGTTTATCTATTTTAGGTGTATTTTCAAGTGCACTTCAAACGTTTAATAATTTTAGAGATTAATAAACAATCGGTTTTGATATAAGTGTATGATTGACTAACACAAAGAAAAAAATCCTCTATATATAGACAACTAATAAGTATTTAGTAGTGTCTATAAAAGGGGATTTTATTTTAGAAAATTGTGTAAATAATGATTATATACCGAGTGCTGTTAGCGCTATGTTTTTAATCAAATCTAAAGGTAGAGGTTGATCAAGTGGTAGTCTGATTGTGCCTTTAGAAACATCATAAGACTTCAATTCACTACGATACTTTTCAATAATTAGAGCGATTGGACCATATATGCCAATATGCTTTTTAGCCCCACCAATATAAAAGAAAGACTTATTATATTTGTAGCCAATGATACCATATCCAGAATATTCGGTGATACGATCATCTAAATTTAAAATGTATGTTCTTAGTTCATTAATTTTAGATAATAACACAGGTTCTAGACTATTTAAGTAGGCTTTGACAGATGGATCTACTTTCATAGGACCTCCCAAGTTAATATAATAAATTATAGCATAGCTATTTCGTTTTCAACGCTAATATACAACCAATAAAAAAGTCCCCTTGAGGGACTTTTATATCAATCGTACTACGGAATGAAGACGATACAACTAGGTTCAGGTACATTTAAGGTCTTTTTAAACTTTAGAACACCTGATTCTTGATTACGTTCGAAAATAGCAACATTATTTGAGTGCATATTACCAACAACGATGAAAGACTCATCTAAAGATAGATTGAAATCTCTAGGATGTTTCCCATTTGTATTATAAATACGCTTTTGACGTAAGGCACCATCATCTAATACTTCAAAGTGTGTGATGGCATCAAATCCTCTATTAGAGACATATAAATGTTTCCCATTTTGGGTTAAACGAATGGCTGCACTAGATATACCCTGGAAGTTCTTATCCAGTGTTTTGTATTTCTTGATGAAATCTAATTTTTCATTGAATACATAAATTTCACGTGAATATTCTGTTAGACAATATACATAACCTTTTTCTGAAATCACTAAATGTCTGGGTCCAACACCCTTATGTAAGGTTAGATCCTTTTTAGGAACTAGTTTTAGTTTGACGTCTAATGTATAAGTAAAAATTGTATCTAATCCTAAATCACAAACAAATATGGTTTGGCTACTTGGATCATAGACCACTTGATGTGCATGGGAACCTGTTGGATAGATAATGGTTTGTATCTTTTTGGTTAATGGACCATCAAACTTATAAGTAGAAATTTGACCAGCATGATAGTTTGCTGTAAAGATCATTTCAAGGGTTGGTTCATAAAAAATGTGACATGGACTACTATATTCAGAATGATCTTCATAAACTAAAGTTTCATCTTGATATATTTCAATACCTCCATGTGCAATTGTAAACAAGTAGTCATCCTGGACTGTAAAATATGTAGGGTTAAATAATTTTTTATTTAAAGAAACTTTTTCTTCATCAACTAGGTAAATACCTTCAGAAGTGTTCCTTGTATAAGTTCCAACTAAAAATTTCATAATTATCCTCAACTTTCATGAACTATTATATCATGTAATGATGAATCGATAAACAGCATAAATGCGTATTTAATTTGAATTTACTTTGAAGTTAAAACTTTTTGATAGATAAAATAGTAGACATCATATTTTTTATGATATAATGTATTGATACAAAATAGGAAAACTGTAGGAGGTTTTTAATATGGATATATTTGATAAAGTCAAAGGACTTATCGTAGACGAACTAGCAGTAGATGAGGCTTTAGTAAATCCAGAAGCAAGATTAGTAGAGGATTTAGGTGCAGACTCAATTGATGCAGTAGAGTTGATTATGACTGTAGAAGATGCATTTTCTATTGAAATATCAGACGAAGTTCTACAAAATATTAAAACTGTGAATGATTTGGTTACATATATCAAAGACAATCAATAGTAGAAAATATCTCCTCGTTTGAGGAGATTTTTTTTTACATTGAAAAGAACCCCTTTATTGTATATAATAGAGTGTATGAGTGAGGTAATATAACATGCAAAAATATGAACATAAAAAAATTGAAGAGAAATGGCAAAAACATTGGTTAGATAATAAGTTGTTTAAAACAAAAAACGATAGATTTCATCCGAAATACTATGTTTTAGATATGTTTCCATATCCTTCTGCCTCCGGGTTACATGTAGGCCATATTGAAGGGTATACAGCAACAGATATTGTATCGCGTTTTAAACGTATGCAAGGCTTTAATGTGTTACATCCAATGGGATGGGATGCATTTGGTTTACCTTCTGAACAATATGCACTAGCTACCGGTAAAGATCCGAAAACATTTACATATCAAAATATTAAAAATTTTAAACGTCAAATTATTGAGATGGGTAAAGGTGTAGACTGGGATAAAGAACTAGCTACAACGGACCCTGAATACTTTAAGTGGACCCAGTGGATTTTTAAACGTCTTTATGAAAAAGGACTAGCTGTTTTAAAAGATGTTGAAGTCAATTGGTGTGAAGGTCTAGGCACTGTTTTAGCCAACGATGAAATTGAAATAATTCATGGACAGATGGTATCTGAACGTGGACATTATCCAGTTATTAAAAAACCAATGCGTCAATGGGTTTTAAGAATTACAGCGTATGCTGATAGATTGTTAGATGATCTAGAATTGGTTGACTGGCCAGAAAACTTAAAAGAAATGCAACGTAACTGGATTGGTAAATCCAGTGGGACAGTTGTTGAATTTGAAGTCGCATCAACTGAATATACATTTGAAATATTTACAACCAGACCAGACACATTATATGGTGTCACATATTGTGTACTAGCACCAGAACACCCACTTGTTGAAAAAATTGTGACAAGTGATGAATCAAAAGCAGTTGATAAATATCTTGAACAAACTAAAATGAAGTCTGATTTAGACCGTATTGCTGATAAAACGAAAACAGGTGTATTTACAGGTGCATTTGCCAGACACCCATTAACGAGTCAGTTAATCCCAATTTGGGTTGGTGATTATGTCTTACCAAACTACGGTATGGGTGCTGTCATGGCTGTACCTGCACACGATGAACGTGATTATGAGTTCGCCATGCAGTATGGTTTAGATATCATTGAAGTCATTAAAGGCGGTAATGAAGGTGCTTATACGGGTGATGGCATTCATCACCATTCAGGTATTATTGATGGTTTGGATAATGAAGCAGCTATAGAAAAAATAACAAAACATTTAGAAAATCGTAAAAAAGGTTATAAGCATCATACGTATAAATTAAGAGATTGGGTTTTTAGTCGTCAAAGATATTGGGGTGAACCGTTTCCGGTCATTTATGATGCAGATGGTAACATTCATTTAGTACCTGATGAAGAACTACCATTAGAATTACCTTACCTAGAGTTTATTAAACCAAGTGGTACGGGTGAATCTCCTTTAGCAAACGCACATGATTGGCTATATGTTGATATTAATGGTAAAAAGGGACGACGTGATACCAATACAATGCCGCAGCTAGCAGGTTCTAGTTGGTACTATATTGGCTATATTTTAAAGAGTAACTTAGGATATATTCCACTGGATTCTAAAGAAGCAAAAGCTGTTTTGGACCAATTTCTACCAGTAGATATCTATGTAGGTGGTACCGAACATGCCGTAGGACATTTACTTTATGCAAGATTTTGGCACAAATTCTTTTATGATCTTGGTTTTGTAAGTAGCAAAGAACCATTCATGAAGTTAGTCAATCAAGGTATGATCCTAGGTGAAGATCACTCTAAGATGAGTAAATCAAAGGGTAATAGTGTTTCGCCAGATGAATTTATTATGAGTCATGGTGCAGATAGTCTAAGAGTTTTTGAGATGTTTATGGGACCTTTAGAAGCTGAAAAACCTTGGAGTAATGAAGGCCTAGACGGTGCTAGAAGATTTTTAGACCGTGTATGGCGCATGTTTGATTTTGAAATTAGAAATGAAAATGTCGATCTTCTAGATACTGTGTATCACCAAACTATAAAAAAAGTCACAGAGGATTATGAAAAATTAGCATTTAATACAGCGATTTCTCAAATGATGATTTTTGTAAATGAAGTATATAAAGTTAAATCAATTGGTGTTAAACAAGCTAGAGGCTTCTTAAAACTATTAAATCCAATAGCACCACACTTAACCGAAGAAATCAACGAAACTATTTTAGAACACCGAGAGGATTTAATATATGCTCAGTGGCCTACATATGATGAGAAATATTTGATTGAAACAGAAGTTGAAGTGGCAATTCAAGTCAATGGTAAACTACGTGGTAGATTACAAGTTAAAAAAGATATGGTAGAAGATGAACTTAAAAAGTTAGCACTCGCCCATGAAAATGTTATAAAACATACAGAAGGTCTTAATGTTCTAAAAGTCATTGTCATACCAAATAAAATTGTAAATATTGTTGTAAGATAAAATTTGCGTGTAACCAATTATTTGGTTACACGCAAATTTTACTGAGGGATTTAATATGTATAATAATAAATAATAGGTGCCTCTTTTTTTGTTATATGGGGCAATTTTAAAACTTCATAGGCTATATTATTTTTATCTAAAAATGATTGAATTGCAACTTGTTCAATGAAACCTTCTATATGACCTGGATACGCAACAATTAAAACAAATCCATTATGTCTATCATGGATAGCTGTTAGTGTTCTAAGCGTTGATATATAGTTGGTTGTAATATGTTTATCACCACCTGGTAAGTAACCCAAATTAAAAATGATGCCATCATAATGTGGTATGACGACATTAATGTTTTCATGTGATGTGTGATGATAAGTAATATTTGTATAGGATTTATTTAATTGTTTAGCTTTAGATATTGCTTGTTGTTGAATATCAAAAGCATGCACATGCTTTACCTTTGGCGCTAGAAAGTGGGTATCATGTCCATTACCACAGGTAGCATCCACAATAATCAAATTTTTATTTAATTTTTCTTCAAGTAATTTATGTGCAATTTGAATGACGTTTATTTGCTTCATAGTAAGCTCCTTGAAATAAATTAAGTTTTCTTAATTTTTTATCAATTTCATTAGCAACAACAAATTTACGTTTTGTCCACATGGGCGCAATCAACATTTCTTCAGGCGCATCACCTGTCACACGATGTACAATTATATCTGGTCTAAGCCAGAGCAATTGATCTGTTGTTATATCAACATATTGTTCAAGTGTTAAAAGTGGCCATGGATGCTTTATATAGTCATGTCCCATTTTTGTTTTTTCCATTAAATGTAACATATGTATTTTGATACCTTGAATCGGTAATGTATTTAAATGTTTAACAGTATCTAACATCATTTCTTTATCTTCTGTGGGTAGCCCATTAATAATATGAACAACTACTTCAATACCTTTTTTGTTTAGCCTTAAAACGGCGTCATCAAAATTTTTTAGGTCATGTGCACGATTGATCAAATCACTGGTTGACTGATGGATTGTTTGTAGGCCTAGTTCCACTTGAACTGGCATTCTTGTATTGAGTTGTGCCAAATAATCAAGGACATCATCAGGTAAGGCATCAGGCCTTGTACCTAAAGAAATCATAACTATTTTAGGGTCTAATGTAATGGCTTCTTCATAGATTTCTTTTAATTTAGGCAAGGGTGCATGGGTATTCGTGTTGGCTTGAAAATATGCAATATATAAGCCGTCTTTCCATTTTTTATGCATTTGTTGTTTGATTGTTTCAAATTGGATTTTTAAGCTATCACGTTTGTCGCCTGCAAAATCACCAGAACCCATCCATGAACAAAAAGTACATCCACCAGATGCAACTGTACCATCAATATTGGGGCACGTAAAACCAGCGTTTAAGGCAACCTTAAACACTTTTTGATTGTATGTTTTCCTATAATAATTATTTAATGTATTATAATGTTTTTCTTTCGTTAGTAAGTTCATAGTTTCACCAACTATAATTTTATCATATCCGCGCGATTATGTTATAATAATTTTGAAGGAAGCGTGAAACTATGTACCAACAATTCAAACGTGGATTATTTATACCAAGTGAATTATCATTACATCTAAAGGACTCATGGTTAAAAGTTTGGGTTTACTTTTTTTTATTGCTTATGCTCGCTTCATTACCATTTATAATGGTAGCCTTAGCAAGTGATGGACTTTCCTACCAAGAAAAGATATTATTTAAAGAAAGTTATACAGATACTTTAAGTGGTACCCATAAAATTATTGACGGAGAATTAGTGATTGAACCTCAATACTTAAACCGTGATAAATATATGCGCATTGATGTGTATACAATAGGAATAGTAAATACACCGACATCACCAGAATATCAAGGTATTCGAATGATTTTCACTACCACAGGTGTTCGATTGACGACCTTCAATATTGTTGCACAAACATATAGTTATGATGAATTAGGTTTATTTAATTTTGATTTTAGTGACTATTCAACAAATAATATTGACCGGTTAATTAAAAGTATTGATCGAATCATTATAGAACACCGTGCACCGACCAAAGTCTTTCAAACTATGGTTGTTGTTATGTCAACATGCTTTGAATTAATGTTCTTTGCATTAATTTCTGCAGCATTTTCAAGACATCCATTACCATTTAAGTTTAAGTTTAAGATTTCAGTGTATGTCTTAACTGTATATGTAGTAGCTAGTTTATTTGCTTTATTCTTAAATAATGGATTGTTTATTTTTGTAGGTATCATTTTAATGATGATTTACATGCGTGCGGCTTTTTCTAAGCTAACAATGATTTAGGAGCGATGAGATGACAGATAAATTTGATTTATTTTTACAACAGGCCCAATTAAATACCCCACCGCTATCTACAGCAAAACTTAATTTTGTTACAGTAAAGGTTAAATCTAAAACTTTAGTATTTGACATTACATTTGATACTTTAATGTCACCAAGTGAACAGAGTCTATTTATCAATCAACTTCAAACATTCTTTTTGAAAAAGGATGTTGTTTCAAACATTGATTATCGATTTTCTTATACAGTTTGTGACTTAACAAAAAGTTATAAGGCTTTTTATGAAACCTTAATTCATAAAGCATCAGAAATCTTTCAACCCGTATCTGTTTTTAAAAACTACACAGTAGAGTTTGAAAAGGATACATATTTTATATTGATTGAGAAAGATAGTAGAGGATTAAAAAAATATTTACCAAATTTGGAGATGTATTTCAAGAAACATGGTTTAAATGTAACTTTTCAGTTGAAAATAAACGAAAGTTTAACACCTGTTGCAGAACAAGTTAGACAAACAATAGAATCTCAAAAAGAAAGTATGGAACGCTTGGTCAAAACTCAAGATGCCATTATTTTAGATAAAAAGACAAGTTTTACAAGAAAATCTAGTCCTTCTGCTGTGTCTATTAGTGAAATACCTAAAAGTGCTTACGAGTTAGATAAGTATCAAAATGAAAAAGGCGATGTGAATTTTTTAATTGAAGGTGAAGTATTCAAAACTGAAGTCAGAGCGTTGAAGAATACAAATCTTTTAATTATGGCAATATTTGATCAAAATGATGCCATAACTGTTAAAAGATTCGTACGTGCGACTAAAGACGTTGCGCTTGCAAAAGAATTAAAAGTTGGTGATATTGTTCAAGTTTCTGGTCGTGCAGAATATGATACATTCCAAAAAGAAGTGACAATTATGGCAAGTGCTTTTTATCAAATAGAGCGTCCTAAGAAGTTAGAACGTATTGATAAAGCAAAAGAAAAACGTATTGAGTTTCATCTACACACAAAAGCATCACCAATGGATGCTGTAACATCGATTACAGATTATGTAGAAACACTAGAACGTTGGGGACATAAAGCGTTTGCGATTACGGATAGAAATGGACTTTATGCATATCCAGAATTATATAAAGCACTGAAAGGTAAAAAAATTAAACCAATATATGGGGTACAACTAGACTATGTAAATGATGAAGACTTTTGGGTTGCTAAAGACTATCATGAAGACATCTTGTTAAAAGAAGCGGTTTATACTGTATTTGATATTGAAACAACAGGTTTTTCATTTACAAGAGATAAAATTATTGAAATTGCTGCATATAAAATAAAAAACGGGTTTATCGCAGATCGTTTTGAAATGATGATTAATCCTGAGGAACCATTAAGTGAAACAACCAAACGTATTACGAATATTTCAGACGAAATGGTTGAAAATGAAAAAACCATTGAAAAAGTCTTGCCACTTTTCTTAGACTTTATCAAAGGTACTGTTTTAGTTGCACATAATGCACCATTTGATATTGGGTTTATATTTGAAAAATCACGCGTACTTGGTTTAAAACATGAAAAATTTGCAGTCATAGACACTTTAAATATTGCAAGATATTTCTATAACCACAAAAATAAAGATAAAAATCACGCAAGATTCTATGTGAATGATGCCGGTAACATTCCAGATATGAAACGCTTTAACTTAAAAGCATTAACCAAATTCTTTAAGGTGAATTTAGAAGCACATCACCGTGCGATATATGATGCTTATGCAACTGCTGAAGTTTTCTTGAATATGTTGCAAGATTTTTATAAAGAAGAAATATATTCCTATTTTGAACTGCAAGCAGCACTGGATATGAATGAAGTTTGGCGTCATCCAATTCCTAAATTTGCCACCGTTCTTGCTAAAAACCAAGTGGGTTATAAAAACTTATTTAGATTGGTATCAGATGCTTTAACAACACATTTTGATGGTGGACCAAGATTATTAAAATCTAGTTTTAATAAATATAGGGAAGGTCTATTAATTGGTAGTGGAACAGATGGTAGTGAAGTCTTTGATGCAGCACTGAATTTAAACGATGAACAATTAAAGGCGGCTATTAGTTTTTATGACTATATTGAAGTGCAACCATTAAACGCATATCTTCATTTAGAAAAAGAAATTGGGGCACTTGGCAGAGAAGTCATTCAAGCAGCTATCAAGAAGATTATTAAATTTTCGGTAGAACTTGGTAAGTTTGTAATAGCATCTTCCAATGCGCATTACTTAAATCCAGAAGATAAAAAATATAGAGAAATATATATTCAAACAAAATCAGTTGGTGGTGGTCTACATCCGCTTGCTGGCTATGAGGTATCGCCCGATCAACATCTATTAACGACCAATGAAATGTTAGAATCATTTTCATTTTTAGATCAACAAACAGCACATGATATCGTGATTGAAAACACCAATAAATTAAATGATGAATTTGAGCATGTACGTGCCTTCCAAAAGAACTCTATTCAATAAAAGATGATGCATTTAAAGATACTTTAGGTATACCATCAATTAAGCTGCATGTTGAAGATATGGTTTATAATGAAGCGAAGCGTTTATATGGTGATCCAATTCATCCATATGTCTTAGCCCGTGTTAAAAAAGAACTAAATAATATTATTGAAAACCAGTTTGGGCCGATCTACTTTATTTCTCATCTATTGGTAAAAAAATCATTAGATGATGGTTATTTAGTAGGCTCAAGAGGTTCAGTGGGTTCATCACTGGTTGCGACACTCATGTATATTACAGAAGTTAACCCATTAAGACCGCACTACCGCTGTAAAAAGGGTGAATATGCAGTCTTTAAACTAACTGATGAAGAAATATATGAACAAGGTATCGAAAAGATTGATGAACCTTATATTGAAGCATTGAAAAATGTAAAGTCAGGATATGATTTACCGGATATGAATTGTCCAATTTGTGGACAACCGATGCATAAAGATGGCCACGATATTCCATTTGAAACCTTCTTAGGTTTTGATGGTGACAAAATTCCTGATATTGATTTAAACTTTAGTGGTGACTATCAAGGTAAAGCCCATGAATATGTTAGGGAACTACTGGGTGAAGACTATACATTTAGAGCAGGGACAATTCAAACGGTTGCCGAGCGTAATGCATTTGGTTATGTCAAAGGTTATTTAGAATATTTAGGTAAGGATGCAAGAAGTGCCTATATTGAACGTTTAGCTAAAGGTATAGAAGGTGCTAAAAGATCTACCGGACAACATCCGGGTGGTATCGTTGTTGTACCTAAAGATAAGTCAATTTTTGATGTGACACCGATTCAATATCCAGCAGATGATGTCAATAGTACATGGAAAACAACACATTTTGATTATCATGCATTTGAAGATAACTTACTTAAGCTAGATATTTTAGGACACGATGATCCGACGATGATTAAGTTTTTAATGGACTATGTTAAAACACATCCTGATGAGTTTCCATTTGATAATGCACAAGATATTCCTTTAGATGATCCAAACGTTTATAAGTTATTCCAATCAACAACAATCATCGGTCTTACAGATAAAGATGATGTTTATGGCGATATCGCAAGTTATGCGATACCGGAGTTTGGAACAAACTTTACCAGACAAATGTTGCAACAAACTAGACCATCTACATTTGCTGGTTTGGTAAAGATATCTGGTTTATCTCACGGTACTGATGTTTGGTTGAAAAACTCACAAGAACTTGTACTTGGTAAAACCCAATTTGGTAAAGTATCATTTGATGACATTATTGGTTGTCGTGATGATATTATGGTTGAGTTATCCAATCGAGGTATGAAAGAGGCGAAGGCTTTTGAAATTATGGAGTTTGTTAGAAAAGGTAAACCATCTTCTAATCCTAAAAAATGGACAGAATATGAAAATGAGATGAAGGCTAGTAAAATACCTGATTGGTATATTTGGAGTGCATCTCAAATTAAGTATATGTTTCCAAAAGCGCATGCGGCAGCATATGTAATTATGGCGATGCGTATTGCATGGTTTAAGGTATATAGTCCTTTATTATTCTACTCAAGTTTCTTTAGTAAGCGTGCTGTGCAATTTGAGCACGATACGATGGTTGCAGGGACAAATGCCATTAGAAATAGAATTAATGCATTAAGAAAAGATAATAATTTATCAAATAAAGACCAAGATGTTATTGTTACATTATTGGTGGCACTTGAAATGACAAAGCGTGGCTTTAAGTTTTTACCAGTCAATATTAAGAAGTCTCAACCTGTTGAATTTGTGATGGAAAAGAATGGTTTACGCATGCCATTTGTAAGTATTGATGGTTTAGGACTACAAGCTGCAATCAATGTTGTTGAAAATAGAGAAGAAAAGCCGTATAATTCTAAAGAGGATGCACGTGTACGTGGTAAACTCAACAAGACAGTTTTTGAAAGACTTGATCTATCTGGAGCATTCGATGATCTGGCTGAAGTTAGTAGCGAGCTAGACCACGGGCTATTTGCACACAAGTATTAATTGTATAAAATTACACATATTAGCCACATTAAAAATTATAATGATAAAATAAAGTTAGATTAATTTTGAAAAAAAACAAAGAGGTGAAACATACATGCGTAGTTCAAATCCAGTATTTTCAAATTTAGAAAAACAATCATTTGCAAGTGACATTGAGGTTGCTTCTAAAGCAGGTATTACATTAAAGACAATTACTTTAGTGTTACTAACCATCATTACCGGCTTTTCATCAATCTTCCTAGCGCAATCAATGCCAGAAGGTCTACTCATTGGAATCTTAGTTGGTTCAGGTATATTTGCATTTATCGCAGTTATGATTGCTATGTTCAAGCCTAAACTCGCTGCACCTATGAGTATCATTTATGCACTTTTGCAAGGTTTTACATATGGTTTATTGACATGGGTACTTGAAGCTTATTACCCTGGTGTTGCAACAATTGCAATGCTTGGTACAGCAACCGTCTTTGGCGTCATGTTTGTACTTTATAATACAGGTTTATTAAGAGGCTCACAGTTATTAAGATCCACAGTATTCGGTGCATTATTAACCGTATTGGTTGGTTCACTTGTAATTGGTGTGATTGGACTCTTTAATCCTGAGTACATCAACGGTTTCTTTTCCTATGAAATGACCATTGGTATTAGCTTAGTTTTAATTGTTATTGGGGCATTAATGTTAACCCTTGACTTTGAACGTGCTGAAAATGTTGTTAAAATGGGACTTCCAAAAAACTTTGAATGGACCGTTGCGTTAGGTTTTATGGTAACATTAATATGGATATATTATAATATCTTAAGACTTGCTGTAACAATCATGGGTCGCAACAATAGTTAAAACGACGATATAACAGTAGTAAAATATAATTTATTTCTTGACAAGCGATAAAGTGGGATAGTGAAAGCCACTTAAGAAAAGTATATTTGAATTCAGTTATGGAGTGAAAAGGTAAAATCTTTTCCGTAAATCTTACGTTACAAGAAATGAAGTGTCAAGAGACTTTTTCTTGGAACTAAGGTGGTACCGCGATACATTTCGTCCTTAGCGTATATTTATACGTCTAAGGACTTTTATTTTATATATAATGAGGAGAACATAAATGAAAGAAAAAATAGATTTAATTGTTAAATCACTCGGTGATAAACTAAGTAATGCATTGTCATTAAATGATTTAGAAGCACTACGGGTAGAATATCTTGGCAAAAGTGGTATTTTAACATCTCAAATGGCTTTAATTCGTACATTACCCAATGATGAAAAGCCCAAATTTGGTCAATGGATTAATGAAGCTAAACAAGCCATAGAGGCTCAAATAACACTTCAAAAAAACATATTACTGACACAACAAATGAATGAGCAACTTAAAACAGAATCGATTGATGTGTCACTACCGGGTTTAAATTTTAAAAAGGGTAGTTTACATCCTTTAACCATCGTCACACAAGACTTAGAAGACTATTTTGTTGGTTTAGGTTATAGAGTCGCTGAGGGTCCGGAACTTGAATCTGATAAGTATAATTTTGAGATGATGAACTTAGCATCAGATCATCCTGCAAGAGAAATGCATGATTCATTTTATGTAACAACAAACACGTTATTAAGAACACATACTTCACCAATACAAGCACGTTATATGGAACAATCCAAGGGTCAGCCAATTGCGATTATTGCACCAGGTAAAACCTATAGAAGAGATCCAGATGATCGTACCCACTCACATCAATTTATGCAATGTGAAGGGTTAGTGATTAATGAAGGTGTAACATTTGCACATTTAAAAGATACATTACTCGGTATGGCAAAACATATTTTCGGTGATACGCGCACCATTCGTTTAAGACCATCATATTTTCCTTTTACAGAGCCTTCTGTAGAA
>Ga0172382_10007745_pt1 | contig 15161 bp, 17 predicted proteins | sample Leawel138RmetaG_FD_122245 | JGI IMG/M metagenome (GOLD analysis project Ga0172382, IMG submission 122245) | Leachate microbial communities from a municipal landfill in Southern Ontario, Canada - Leachate well 138R metaG | ecosystem: Engineered > Solid waste > Landfill > Unclassified | place...
AACCTCCTCTATACCATCACTACCCTCAGAATCTTTCTTAAGTAAAACTTGATATACACTCTCTGCTTTGTATTTAAGCAAATCTATTACAGGATATGCACCAAATGCATATGAGTATTCAAACTTCTTTTGATATCTTTTAATCTTTGGTAAATACATACTATTTCTTCTTTAATATATCTTTTAATATCTCATCCACAGAACCCTTACCCTTTGTAATTGCCCACTTCTCATCTCTAAGTATCATATATGCCTCTTCTACCTTTTTCTTAGTTTCTGTAAGCAGTAGGTTTCTTCTAGTAAGTTCTCTCTGAGTATCCTCCTCACTCTTGTACATCTCATATATGCTGTAAAGAAACCCTATTAGTAATACAAGGTAGCTAATGAATTTAGCTACTGTAGAAAGATTAAGCATTAGGTAGTATTCAATATTAAGAAATGGTAAGAAGAATATCTGAGAGAGTATGGCAAACGTAAGTGAAAATATTAACCAAAAATCAAAGCTTCTGTAATATATACCCCTACCTCTTAGATACCCTATTAAGGTTAATATATATATCATCATCGCTACTGTCTGCCCTATTATCGCAAATATATACTCTTTCTGATTATTAAATATATTCGAAAATATGGAGATTAGGATTGTAAATACTGTAAAAAGAAGAAGTATTGCTACAAGTACAAACCTTTCATTCATACTCTTCTTCCTATGCTCCTCTCTTACAAAAATCCAACTAAGGAAAAAGGTTAGAGCGAGAAATACTCTTGAGAATACTACACTGTTAGGGAATATCTCTGCATTACTAACATTAAACAGATCTGTAAATATATTTAATGTGAGTAATATATGAGAAACATCCAATGTTGCTACTACTACAAACCCTATACCTAAGAGTAAATAGTTAAAGGAGTTCTTCTTTGTAAAAAATCTTAGTAGTGCTAATGTCCCTATAAAGAAGGCAAATATACCTGCTAAAAGATCCACTATCAATTGAAAATCCTGTATCCACTTTAAACTACCAGCTACATATCCAAAGATGAGAAAGAATATTACAGTAAGAAGGATAACTATTTCTTTCTTTTTAACATCTCTTTTTGTAAATTTCTGTATCATACAAACATTCTAATACATGAGTTTAGAAAAAGATATTTTTTCATTTCTCTCTGCATGTGGAGCACATACTGTTACATATCCTTTCTGATTCTGTGATATGTAGTAACCTGTACCATTAATGGATATGGAGAGAGGATCTTGTGGCATTACAACTAACTTCTCTGAGTTTTCATCATTTAGAAATGTCATATCTACTAAATCAGTACAGTTAGATGACCCTGTTTTACATATTTCGTTTCCATAGCTTACACATACTTCACTCTTTGGAATAGCTGCATGTATGATTCCATACTGATTGTTATGTGCACTTACTAAAGAGAGTATGGATGATATATCTGCACTTCTTTTCATATTTCTTGCCTCTGCTGCTTCTTTACTTGGGTTTATTATTAAAAGTGCAAAGAGAGCAATCATAGCTATCACAGAGAGTATGGTTAACATTTCTAAGGTTTTAAATCTTCCCTCTTTAACCTTTTTTATAGGTACAAAGTTTATTGTTTCAATATTACGTACACTCTTTTTCATATCTACATGATACATAAAAGTAGAGTTTCTTTACATAGCTCGAACGCATACCTATAGAATGATAGTGGGTTGAATATAGTAATACGGGTTGTAATTATGCCTTGGGCATGGGATTTCTATTGTTATCCACAATATGAATGCTCAAGTGGATAGCGGGTAGTAAAAATTACAACAGGACATAGTTGATGTTAAAAAGAGTGTAGAGGAGTTAAGATAATATAAAATCAAAATCTTTGATTAAATACGGAGAGGGTGGGATTCGAACCCACGGTACACAGAATGTACAGCACTTTTCGAGAGTACCCTATTCGACCACTCTAGCACCTCTCCAGTAGTGCAATTATACCAAAGCCTGGGATAATAATATATTGGAAGAAAGGGGTTTTTACTGATTTTACTAAGCTATAGGATTGGTAAGCCTGGCTTTAAATATCCTCAAAAGGTATGTAATCACCATAGTTAAGCCTATCTATTCTCCCCTGCTTCCTTACATCCTTGTAAACCACTTTATCTTGTAAGAGTATGAATATTGCATCTTTATCTGCCTCACCAAGAAGAAGTATTAAAGCTCTAGGATATCTTAATCTAGTTTCTACTATTAATAGGTACTGACCATTCTTAATTGAAAACCAGAAGTTATCTAACATGAACCACTCATATAGCCTATTACCTGTATCAATACCTCTTGCCGTTATCTTATGTGTTACTGTTGTAGGTTTGTTTGTACCAGCTACATAGATAAAGAAGAGTAAGGCTATTAAACTTGCCATAAGTAAGTACTGCCCTAAGACTGCAAGAAAGAGCACAAAGAGAAGGTAAAGGGCTAATACAAATCTAAAGGTTTTATTCTCAAACTTAAACTCATACCTATCAGGTGCTTCCCATTCAAAAAGCTTAATATTTTGTACTACCTTTTTAGTAGGCAGATCACTCTCTTCAAGTACTAACTCCTTCTCTACTACCTTTTTTCTTTTCTCTGCTTTGCTCTTTGCAATAACGTCCTGTTTAATTCTTTGTATTTCATCTTCTTTCTCTCTTAAAGACATCTCACCAGAGATAATTTTGGCTATTTCAGAAAACTCATGTTTGAGAAACTTTTTACTCTTACTCTCTTTCATATATCACTATTATATTGATTAATCTATTAGATAACAAACAAAGCTAACAAGATAATTAGCAGGATACCTAACCCCCAATATATATCCAGTATGTGGAAGAAATTTAACATAATTACAAGAAATACACCTACTGTAATTAATACACCTACTTTTACAACATACATTTTAAGTTCATCTGTATTCTCTCTCTTAAGTATTAATGTTAATACTCCATACATTATTAAGCATGTTATAGATGAAAACATAATGAAAAGAAGAAGAGAGAAAACTAATATATTAAGCCAATCATACTCTCCAAGGCTATTTAGAGGTAAGAAGCTCTCTATTGAGAATAAATACAACAGGATAGTAACAGAGAATATTCCTAAGAAGAGTAATGTTATCAAGAATTTAATATTTCTATCTCTATAAGTTTTTCCTTCCACCTCTTTAAGTCCTATTCTTAGAAATTAATTTTATTCTTCTTTCAATGAATATCTTAATTATAGATAAATCTAAAACTATTTCATACATAATTAAAAAGAGTCTGATTGCATATGGATATAACATCAGTGAAGATGGTACAGATTTTAATAGTGAGAATCTTTTAAAAAGAAATCTGTTTGAAATTTTAATATTAGATACTAATCTCTCAGGTAAATACTGTACTGTAGATATCTTAAAGAAAGCTAAAAGTAACAAGAGCTCTGATTGTAAGATATTAGGTATATGTAGTACTGGTAATTGGAGAGATAAGGTAAACTTTTTAAATAATGGAGGAGATGATGTACTCTCCTACCCTTTCCCTATGCAAGAGTTAATTGCAAGAATACAGTCTTTACTTAGAAGACCTAATAGCTACATAGACTCTCAGATGTATATAGGGGATGTAGTTCTTGATACAAGGAATAAAACAGTGTCTGTAAAACAGAAGGATGTTGATTTAAGAAAAAAGGAGTATGAGTTACTAGAGTATCTAATGAGAAACAGAAATAGGACTGTAAGTAGATGTGAGCTATTGGACCATGTATGGGATTATAGAAGCTATACAGGTTCAAATACTGTAGATGTTCATGTAAAGAGAATTAGAGACAAGATTATAAATAAATCTCTAATTGAGACTGTACATGGACAGGGTTATAGAATTAAAGATAGAAAAAACTCTAAAGCATCATCGGCATTACAAGATGAACAAAATCAGGATCCTGATCAATCTTAAATACTCCTGGTTTAACGGTTTCGCTACATTCAAATATTATATCCTCAGAATCAAGATGATTTAGAATATCAGAGAGTAATCTAGAGCTAAACGCTATCTTAAGTGAATCACCCTCTATACTGCCTTTGAATGTACTCTTATTACTACCTAAATCTGTTTGTGTAGCAGAGAGTGTAATACTTTCAGCCTTTGAATCAATATCTAATATTAGCTTATTACCTAATACACTCTTTGCAATTATATTTGTAATTTTAAGAGAGTTTAAGAAATCATTCTTACTAATCTTAGCTACTGTCTTATATCCAGTAGGTATAATTTGTCTATATTCAGGAAACTGTCCATCTATTAATCTAGATACTAAATCTATATCACCATACCTAAAGAGTATCTGATTCCTATCCTCTATTAAATGTAACTCTACAATACTCTCATCCCCTACCTCTGTTACTATATGTGCTAATTCTAGTAATGCTTTAACAGGCACTAATACATTAATATCTTTCTCTGAACTTGAATCTAACTTTATAATCTGCCTTGAGAGTCTTAATCCATCTGTACCAACAAATGAGATACTGTCTCCAGATATTTCTAAGAGTATTCCTGTAAGTACTGGTTTAATATCATCTGTTGCTGCAGCAAAAGCAACTCTGTTAACAGCCTTAACTAGTAGCTCTTTAGAGATCTTAAGTAGAGGTTTCTTATCTACAACAGTAGCAACTTCAGGAAAATCATCAGCAGGCATAGTGTTTAAACTAGCAAAGTTTCCAGTACTAGAGATATTAAAGGATTGATTCTCTAAAGTAACATCAATTACCTCACTTGGTACACTATTAACAAACTCTGTTAACTGTTTTGCAGGAACTGTAATCTTACCTTCAGATTTAACATCAGCCCCTATCCATGTATTAATACCTATTTCTAAATCTGTAGCTGTAATGATTAACTTACCCTTACTACTTTCAAATTGTACATTGTTAAGTATAGGTAAACCTGGTTTACTGCTTACTACTCTACTTATAATGTTGAGATACTTAGCAAAAGTATCTTGATTACATGTAAATTGCATATTAAATATATCTAAGATTATATAGTTAGGCAGTAACTATTACATTCTACTCAATCTGCTCTCTGTTTTCTACTCTTTTATTAATTTAAAAATTAAGTAATCTTAGTAGTAGAGAGTGTTGATAAGTTGATAACTATCTTTTAATTCTTTAATAAGTTACTACCCTACTCTATTTCTAAACTTAATCTCTATGTCGAAAATTATTTAATTAAATTTATACCTATTATTATGTATTACTGCTTTGCATGTAGATAAATAGCTGTGTATGACTTCTGTGTACTTCTTCGGATAACTGTATGTTAGATGTGAATAGTTAATGCTTTATTAATCAGTACTTTTAAGTAGAACCCTTTTAATTAACAGTATCTTAAAATGTGGAATACCTACATGTTATCCCATACATATACACATTAATCCACATGGTATACACAGCTATTGAGTAAGCTCTCTTTTACAACTCTCTATCTTTTCAGCTAAGCGACTATCTTTCTCCATCTTTTCAGAAATCTGTTTGTATGCATGTATCACAGTAGTATGATCTTTCCTATTAACCTCTTTAGCTACTCTCTCTAAGGGTAAATCTAGCTCTTTTCGAAGCAGATACATAACTACCTGTCTGGTTAAAGCAACATACGCTGTTCTTCTACTACCTTTAATATCTGAAATAGGGACATCAAAGATTGTAGATACAGATTTAATAACTCTCTGAGGAGTAATTCTTAATCTCTTACTCTCTATATCTACCTGGAGTATTCTAGCGACCTCTTCATATGTAGGTTTCTCCCCTAGTTTCATTAATGTAACTACTTTGTTAAGTGCACCTTCTAATTCTCTCACACTACTCTCAATATTCTTTGCTATTAACTCTATATATTCGTCAGCTACAATAAATTTTTTCTCTGAGAGAATCTGTTTAAGAATGGCAACTCTGGTCTCATACTCTGGAATTTGCATATCAGCTACCATACCTCCCTCAAATCTTGATCTAAGTCTATCTGCTATATTCTTTATCTCTTTAGGAGGCCTATCTGATGCTAATACAATCTGTTTGTTTGATTGATATAGACTATTAAATGTATGGAATAGCTCCTCTTGAGTCTTAGGATATGTTTCTACAAATTGAACATCATCTATTATTAATAGATCCACCTCCCTATACTTTGTTCTAAAATCTTCGTTCCTTTTTGTTCTAATGGATTCAATCATTTCATTTAAGAACTGCTCTATCGATACATAGGCGACCTTTTTCTCAGGATCCTTTTTAATTACCTCATTACCAATAGCTTGCATAAGGTGAGTTTTACCTACACCAGTACTACCGTAAAAGAATACAGGATTATGTGCATTACCAAGATCTTGTACAACCGCTTGTGCTACAGCATCTGCCAATCTATTACCTGAACCAACGATAAAGCTCTCAAATGTATACTTAGGATTTAATCTTGCACTTTGTACTGCCTTCTCATACTTCCTATGTTCATTTTCTGAAGAAGAGAAAAGATCTATATTTTCATTAACAGGTTTAACAAACTCATATCTATTTTTTGTTTTCTCTTGTACAGGTAAAGACTTAAGTAAAAACTCTATCTGTAGATTCTGTCCTGTAGCTTTGAGTAAACAGTTTTGAAGCAAGTTTTTAAAATCTCTTTGTATTGTACCCTTCTTAAATTCACTACTACAGGAAAAAGTTGCTACTCCATTACTTATACTCTCTAAGTATGTATCTCCAAACCAAGATTTATACTCCACCTTATCAAGAACCATTCTTAAATTTTCAGAAACAATCTTCCATACATCATCTGTATCTATCTCTTGATAGCTCTGTTCACTAGCCCCTGTTGTAGGTTTTGCGACACCGTCTATGTAGTTTTCAAAGTCGATTTTGTCCATACAGTAATGTATTTAATACAAAATAAAGGCAGTTAAGGGGCAGTGCTTTCGGTCGATTGGGACTGATAGTCTATTATATTGATTTCTAAAATAATGTGGATAAGGTTGTATGTGTATATAAGATAATCGTTATACAACAAGCTTTTCTTCTTACGCCCTTTTTGTCTAAGCTAAGTAGAGCTCTAAGGAAATATTACTCTTGTGATAAATATTTGCCATATGTAGAGATATTAATATATAATGAGCTCGCTTATGAAAAGAACATATCAACCAAAAAATTTAAAAAGGCTTAGGAAGTTTGGCTTTATGGCTAGAAAAAAAACTGTTGGAGGAAAAGCAGTACTCAAGAGTAGAATGAGAAAGGGTAGGAAAGGGCTATCTGTAAGTGAAGAGTACAAGACTTTAAGGAAAAAGCCAATATCAAGGATTAGGTAGTGTATACTTATATATGCTTACACGCCAACACAGATTAAACGCTAAACATTTCAAACAGGTTTACAACGAAGGTAAGAAATTCAGAGGTGAGTTTGGCATGTTAGTTGCTCGAGAGTATGATAAAGATATCTCTCAGTTTGCTTTTGTAGTAAGTAAAAAGATAGGTAATGCACCTGAAAGACATCGTATGACAAGACTGCTTCGTCAAATTACTAGAGAGATACTCACAGAGTACAACCTTAAAGAAAGAAATATACAGTGTCAGTATATAGCATTTAAATATTGTGATAATTATGCAATCCTTAAAGAAGAGTATTCTAAACAACTTAAAGAAGCTTTCTCTATTTCCTAGAAGAGTAGAACTTTTTTTAATACGTATATATCAAAAAACACTCTCTCTTGATCATGGATATTTAGGAAAGCTATATCCAAATAGAAGATCCTGTAAATATATCCCTACCTGTTCAGAGTATGGGTATGATGCTGTATTAAGATTTGGTATATTCAAGGGTAATGTATTAGCAATTAAACGTATACTTAGATGTAACCCATGGAGTAAACCAGGTCAGTACGATCCTGTTCCTGAAAAATAGTTGAGTTTAATGTATAATGCATAAGATTTTTATTATTACTAACTATTAATATGCTATCAACGATTTGGAACACATTACTGTTTAATCCTGTATTAAATGGATTAATAATTCTTTATCACTATCTTGGTGATAACTTAGGTTTAGCTATCTTAGCTGTTGCCGTTATCGTAAGGCTCTTCCTTACACCATTAGTAAAGAAGCAAACAGAGATGACAAAAAAGATGTCTGGACTGAAACCTGAATTAGAAAAGATACAGAAGAAGTATGCAAACAATAAAGAGAAGTTATCACAGGAACAGATGAAGCTGTATAAAAGAGTTGGTTATAACCCTCTTGGATGTGTTGGAACTATGATACCTCAGTTAATTATACTTTCTGCATTAATAGGTGTGATAAGAGCAGTTACAGCAAGTGATCTAGATGGGCTATATACATGGGTTAGAGAGTTAGTAGGTATTTCTAACGGCTATGTCATTAATCCTAACTTTCTTTTCTGGGATTTAACAAAATCATATAACGGTATGTCTGCAGAGTTTGGTAGATTCGCAGTAGAGAGTCTTCCATATATTGCACTAGCTCTTCTTGTAGGAGTAGTTCAGTATCTAACTACAACATTTACACAGAAGATGCAGAATTTAACACCGGAGCCTACAAAGAAGGGGAAAAGTTCAGCATCTACTCCAGATATGCAAGCTCAAATGCAAAAATCTATGATGTATATGTTCCCCCTTATGACAATCTTCTTTACAATTAGTATGCCTGCAGCATTAGGATGGTACTGGATGGTTCAATCCTTTATGCTTGTTATACAGTACTTCACTTTAGATTTTGATAAGACTAAAAAGGGTATACAAAATCTAAGAGTTAAGTATTTTACTAAGAAATAAATTAAATAAATATTAATATGGAAGATATAGTAAAGAAAGAATTAGACACTCTACTCTCTTTAATGGGTATAGAGGCAGAGTACAGTATGGAGTTAGAAAAAAGTGAAGAGGTTACATACATAAAGGTGTCCTTCACTGGTGAGAACTTAGGATATTTAATAGGTGGTCATGGTAAGCATCTTGACTCTTTACAGTATGTATTGAGCATGGTTGTTAGAAAGCATTTTAAGGAGGATGAACAGTACAGAGTTATTCTAGATGTAGGTGGATATAGGAAAGAGAGAGATGAGAAGTTAGAGAAATTTGCTATGCAAAAGGCAGATGATGCAAGAATATTAGGAGAGCCAGTTGATCTACCTCCAATGAAAGCATCAGATAGGAGAGTTGTACATATGACATTACAGATTTTTGATGACATAAAGACTGAGAGTGTAGGAGAAGATAGAGAGAGACACATTAGAATTATCCCTACCAGTGAGAAAGATATGGATATACTCCCCTCTTCAGAAGAGGAACAGGAAGAGAGTGAGGAATAGCTTCTACTCTGTTAGAATGTATTAATGAATACCTTCTTAGAAAAATATTCTCATATTTTCATATATATCTTCCTATTACTACTATCCATACCACTATGTTTTCAAAATCTCTCTAAAGGTATCTTCCTTTTATTAATTTTCACTATTTGGTTTCTAATACCTTTCTTTAAAAAAGGATATCTTTACACTCTCCTTTTCATCTTCTTCCTACTACCATTTAATATTACATTACAAATACCAGAGAGTATAACCTTACTAGGTAATACACTCTTACTCTCTCAGCCATACGTTGCAGGTCTTTGGGTTAACTATCTACTCCCTACTCTTTCCATTCTAGATATATTTGTTTTAATATTTCTTCTTCAGCTATTTATTTACAGAAAGAAGCTCTTTAAAAGGTATATTGGTAATAAATATATTCTACTTTTTCTCTTCTTACTACTACTCCAATCCTTAATTGTTCAAAATTTCCTCACCACCCTTCTCTCATTAAGAATGTTTGTATATCTATTTACTACAGTAGTAACAGTTGAGATTGTAAGAGAGAGATCTACTCTTAAAAAAATGTTACAGAAGGGATATATAAAAGTGCTCTTAATATCAACTGTACTCCTCCAAGCTACAGTAGGAATGTATCAATTCTTAAGAGGTAGTTCACTTGGTGTTTACTTCCTAGGAGAATCTAAAATTGCGAATGGAATGCTTGGTTCTAGCTTTATAGAGATAGGGGGAGAGAACTTTTTAAGAAGTTACGGTACATTCCCTCATCCAAATATCTTGGCAGGATGGTATATATTGATACTTACACTTTTAATATATATGTACTCTAAATCTAAGGAGAAGATATATCTATTTCTAATTCCTTTCTTGCCCTTTTTTACTCTCTTTACATTCTCAAGAGTAACAATCTTCTTAATGCTGTTAATATGTATTCTATATATATTTAAATATTTAAAAACTTCTAAAAAAATACTCTCTGTATCTACTCTCCTCTGGTTTAGATTTGCAGATATCTTTACAGCAGGTAATAGTAGCTTAGTAGATAGAGGTAAACTACTTAAGGTAAATATAGAGATATTAAAAGAGAACTTACTCATAGGCACAGGACTTGGCAATTCAATACGTCACTATTCAGAGAGTATTCCACTAACAGAGGGAGGGAAATTACTACTACAGCCTGTACATAACATATGGATATTAATGATTGTAGAGCTTGGTTTACTACTGGGAGTATACTACCTATTTCTACTGTACAAGTTCTTTATAAAAGGGATTAAGATAAATACTTTTACTTTTTCAATTCTACTTACAGTTATTACAATCGGAATGTTTGATCACTATCTTTTTACCCTACCTCAGGGTAATATTATTTTCTTCTCTTTTTTGATATTACTATCTGACTCGAGATAATAACAAAGAGTAGTGCAAGCCACATTAGATACTCAGGATATGCAATATACTTTAAGGATATATATGTAGAGATAAGGATAGACATACTCATTAGTAATAGGTAAAGGAGTAGTAACTTTTTAAATACCTTCTTGTTGTAATATCTCAATATTAATAACCTAGAGATAGGGTATACAGTTATAAAGATTAGAGTAAAAAACCAGTGTAACACTCTATTTATATCCAATACCTCTCCAGTAAGTGGATATACCCCTATCCCTACAAGAGCGAATGCACTTAGAGCATGTATATTGTAAAGAAATTTCTTTACTTTCTTGTACTTAAGATTTGTAATAGCGTCTAGACCACATAGCAAGCCTGTTACAATGGAAGAGATATTAAAGTAAAGTCCTGTATCAAAGAGTAAAGCATAGTCACTTACTGCATACCCTGTTCTTAAATCAAGAAATTCAAAAATATGCAAAGGAAAACTTCCTAGAAGGTAAATATTTGAAATTGTGTAATATACTAATCCAATTATATCTAACATTCTTTTACTATATCACTCAAAGATATTCTTTTACATATCTTTTACTACTTCAAGAATAACTACAGCTTCGTTATGTACTTCATCCTTGGCTCCGTAGAGTACTGTAACGACCTTATGCTCTTTATCAGCATTTTTAATTTCTTCTAAATACTCCTTTTTATCTTTTAACTCAGCCTTATATTTTTTCTTAAAGTCTGCCCACTTCTTAGGATCATGGTTAAACCATTTACGTAACTCTGTACTTGGAGCTATATCTTTAAGCCATATATCAAGTTTTGCCTTCTCTTTACTTATACCCCTTGGCCATAACCTATCAACTAGAATACGGTAACCATCACTCTTACTATACGGTTCATAGATTCTTTTTAAGTTAATCATACTCTTTATTTTATAATTTTAATGTTTATATTAAAACAGTTCTCTATATATTACCTATATTTATTAATTTCTTCTAACTCTTTTACTCTTACAGTAGCTTTCCCACGTAAAGGGGAATGCATAACGAATACTTTTGTATTTCCAATATCTTCTTGCCAACCAAAGCTACAATCTTTTAATCCTAAGTATTTTTTATAGGTAACTTTACCAATAAAACAAACTACCTTGGGAATTTCTGTCTTTATAACCTGTGTAAGTCTCTCTCTTCCAAGTAGCTCTTCATCTTTTAAAAGCTTTGTTATATTAGTTGTTGCTCTATCTATAATATTTACAAAACCTAATCTATACACTGTATTAAATTTCTCGTTGTACATTTTAGATAACATCTTATCATTCTTTAACTCTTCCCTACTCTCTGCGATAAGACCTGCATCAGAGAGTAAATACCAAAACATTTTATTATTTGAGAATGGTACTCTACGTCTTAATGATCCGGGATGTGGATTAATTCCAACAAAAAGTATATCTGGGTTTTTATAATGGTAAGGGATCATATTTTAGATATGGTATAGATAATTTAGCCTTTTTAATTTTGGCAATTTATAGCGATATTTTCTAAGAGGGTAACTTTTAATTATAATGTATGAAAACTTGGCGGAGAGAATGGGATTCGAACCCATGGTACATTGCTGTACGCACGCTTTCCAAGCGTGTCCTTTCGGCCACTCAGGCATCTCTCCCAATTAGTAAACTGGCGTACCCGGCCGGAATCGAACCGACAACCTACTGCTTAGAAGGCAATTGCTCTATCCAATTGAGCTACGGGTACAAAGCATGCAATTTTATCAATAAATTGATTGAAATGAAAGGCTTTACTCTTCTGCCCTTATCTCTGCAATCTCAATTAATACTCCACCCCTCCTATTTGGGAATCTTTTAAGGAACTCTGGATACTTATTAGGTATAAATTGAACAACAGTTTTTTGATCTGAGTAATCCAAAGTCTCTATATATTTAAGACCATCTATAAAGGACATACCCTTTAGAGTATTCTCAATCATAGTTTTATCTATCTTAGGTTTTACACTAGACTTAGCATTGAGCTTTATCTCTACGGAATCTTTTACAGTATCATCTACTGTTAGCTCTGTATCTATTTCATCTCCAAGTACTAATTCTAGATCATCATCCGTTTCAAAGAGATTCTGCTCTATGGCTTCCTCTCTTAGTAGTGTAGTTAGACCTTCATTAAGATTCTTTGTGTAGTAGTAAGTAGCAGTCCCTTTAATTGTAACATCTAAATTAACAACAGAGGCCTCCTCTCCTACTTTTTTGTCTGTCTTAATACTGTCTTTATCTACCTCACTCTTAATACTGTTCTCTATAATATTCCACTTAGTTTCTTTATCTCTAAGATCTGATTTTACCTCTTCTATTGCTGTCTCACTTAATCTCTCCACTGCACTATCTAAATCTTGTTGAGAAAGGACTGTATATTCCTCTTTAGTTCCTCCTGTGAAAGCAGCGGAATTAAGACCGTACAGTTTATTTGTATCGTATCCCTGTATAGCGAATGATTTCCCTGAAGCAATATTATACTCTTCTCCTATATCAGCTGCTTCAATATTTACAGTCTTCATACTATTACAGGTAAGCTCAGCTGCTTCTGTTAGCTTGTATGAGTACTTTTCCATTGTGACTATATGTCCAACAGCAAGATTTATAACTGGATCGCTATCTGTACATGTTCCACTTGGAGCACGGTATGTGATTGTGATTGCACCCTTAGCCTTCTCCCCTTTAAATGCTTTTCCTGTTGGAGTTACTGTATCTGAAAGACTCTTAGTCTCCTCTCCTGTTTTAATAGGGATCTTAAGATTATCAAAATCTATTTCCTTAATATTAGGATCTCCAACAAAAGTTTTTTCAATCTCAACTGGTTTAGCCTCTACAAATATCTTTACTTTTACAATTGGAACCATCTGGTTATATATAGCGAATGTAATTCCAGGTATTACAAGTAGTGCTATTAATGCTATTACAACTATTCTAAGAAACTTCTTATTCTTGAAATCAAAAGATTTAAGAGCTAAGGAAAATTTCTTAAAAATAGATTCACCCCTTGGTTTATTAATAGGAGGGATATTTTCTTCTGGCATCGTAGCGAAGTCTTTACCAGCAAGAGACTCTTTCCTCTGAGAAGGAAGATCTTGGTCTATGGAAATAAATTCATTTCTATTTCTTTCTCCTCTTTTATCTACATATTCTTGATCTTTAGACTTACTTATTACACTATTAACCCTATCTTCAAAGGAAGAGGTTTTACTTAAAGCCTCCTCTTCTTTTGCTAACTCATCTACTTTCTTTTTAGATATTTTCTCTCTAGCTTTACTCTCTATCTCTTCTACAGCATCTTCCCAATCCTGTTGTGTAGGTGCTGATGGAGTCTCAATTACTTTCATTCCTGCTAACCTACTATTCCTTACCCCTGTTGGATTTTGAATAATTTGGGCTATTAAAATCTTCCCCTCTTTTTGAGCTATCTCTTGTAAAACTTTTAGATTGATAGGGCTTATTAAAAGATCTGTTTGATCTGTAAATGTAAGTACTATTCTCTCTGCCTTACTAGTGTGTATCTCTTTAACTACATCAGTAAGTTCATGAGAGGCATTTACTATTATTTTATGTACATTTATTTTCTCTTCCATTATTTATGCTTCCCAATTTATATCATATTTAGTTTTATCTATTTCCATATCATATACAAACTTTGCAAGTGAGGCAGGCGTAATATCGTAAACGTTTTGTAAATCTCCACTGTTATCTATTACTCCACCCAGTAAGTCTGGAGTAAACATATCTATTTTAGGCACAACAGTGAATGGTAGATATTTCTTCCATGGGAATTCAAGTAAAGCACCTTTTATATCAGGAAGTAGTGCACCTCCACCACATAGATATATTTGAGGAGGTAGTACATCTACATCTTCACAGCTCTCTAGTGCAATCTTTAATGTTCTCATCCAAAGATTGGCAGTAGAGTACATAATTTTTTGTACTTGCCTAGAGACTTCTTTAGGTAATTCCTTATTAGAATATTTAATCTTTCTCTGTTCTGCATGTCTAAAGTCTGTATCTGTTAATTTTGCTAACTCTTTGGTGAATGCTCTACCACCGAATGCAAACATCTGTGTCTCTGCAATATTCCCATTCTTTACTACTGCTATATCTGTAGTACCACCTCCAACATCTATAAATATTGAGGAGAAGTTTGAGTTCTCTCCACCAGAGTGTGCTCTTGCTACGGCGAATGGTTGAGATACTATCCCTAGTACTTCAAAATTTAATGTACTTGCTACTTTCCTCAAAGCCTCTATGTATGTTTTAGGAGCAAAAGAAGCATAGAAGTTTAATCTTACATCTTTACCAGTATATCCAACAAGAGTATTTACTGGCATACCTCCTATCTCTAAACCTGTAGG
>Ga0172382_10007746_pt1 | contig 15161 bp, 18 predicted proteins | sample Leawel138RmetaG_FD_122245 | JGI IMG/M metagenome (GOLD analysis project Ga0172382, IMG submission 122245) | Leachate microbial communities from a municipal landfill in Southern Ontario, Canada - Leachate well 138R metaG | ecosystem: Engineered > Solid waste > Landfill > Unclassified | place...
ACAATCGGGAAAAATACTGCGATTGCGTTCGAAAGGTATTCCCAACATCAACGGATACGGACACGGAGATTTATTGGTTCACGTAAATGTATGGACACCAAAGAAACTTACCAAAGAACAAAAACAATTTTTTGAAGAAAATCTAAATCACGAGAACTTTGTCCCAAAGCCTGAAAAATCAGACAAGTCTTTTTTTGAGAAGGTTAAGGATATGTTTTCGTAAGAAAAGTTATCTAAACCCCTTTCCGCAAAGAAAGGGGATTTTTTTAGGCAATTTATACAGATTCACGAAAACGGCGTTTTTGTTCCAAAAATTGTATATTTGTAGAAAGAATAATCAGTTATGACTACAAAAATAACCATAGAGGTCAACAAAAAAACCAAAGCAGGTAAAGCCTTTTTGGCAATGGTAGATACTATTTTAAAAAACCAGTCAGGTATAAAAATAATAGAAGAAAGTACAGCTACAGAAAAAACTATTGCCAATAAAAAAGAAAGCAAAGAGCAACTCATAGAAGAACTCTCCAAAAAGGTAAATAAAGCAGTTGCCGAAAAATGGTATAAAGAATCAGGTATAGTCTATTAACCTTACTCAAAATGATAGTTATAGCTGATAGTAATATATTCTTTAGTGCTTTGTTGACCCCCAAAGGTGTAATTGCACAAATTCTAACCTCTAAAAGCAAAATTCAGTTTTTAGTCCCCGATTATTTGATAGAAGAAATAGAAGAACATCTGCAAAGAATTGCCGATTATGTAAATAAATCGAAAACGGAAATAAAGCAGAATCTAAAGCAATTAATGGTTAAAATAACGATTGTCCCTACAGAAGAAATCCCAATGAAATACAGGCAAAAAGCTGTTGAAATAGTTTCTGATATAGACAAAGACGATGCCCCTTTTTTGGCATTACATTTCTACAAAAAACACAAAATCTGGACAGGTGACAGAACTTTAATTGACGGGCTGACAGCCAAAGGCTATGATATTTTTGTTACTACAACCCAGCTCCAAGACAAATTATACAAAAGATAGAGGAAAACAATTATCTTTGACCCACTAAATCAAAAATCAAAAATGCCAAACATACTCGAAGTAAAAAACGTAGTCAAAAAATACGGAAATTATACAGCCCTTAATGATGTTTCAATAACCGTCCCAAAAGGAAGTATTTACGGACTTTTAGGACCTAACGGAGCAGGAAAAACTTCACTTATCCGAATCATCAATCAAATCACAATGCCCGATTCGGGAGCGATTTTTTTGGACGGAGAAAAATTAACACCTCATCACGTACAGCACATTGGCTATATGCCTGAAGAACGAGGACTTTATAAAACGATGAAAGTAGGAGAACAAGCACTATATTTGGCTCAACTCAAAGGACTTTCTAAAGCAGAAGCCAAAAAACAACTGGATTACTGGTTTGAACGTTTCGGAATTCAGGAATGGTGGAACAAAAAAATATCCGAGCTCTCTAAAGGAATGGCTCAAAAAGTACAGTTTATCGTTACGGTGCTTCACAAACCGAAATTGCTCATATTTGACGAGCCTTTTTCGGGCTTTGACCCTGTAAATGCCAACCTTATCAAAGACGAAATTTTAGAACTCAGAAAACAGGGAGCAACCGTAATTTTTTCCACCCACAGAATGGAAAGTGTAGAGGAATTGTGTGATGAAATTGCCCTTATCAACAAATCGGAAAAGCTGATTGAAGGAAACCTGATTGATGTCAAAAAACAATACAGAACCAATACGTTTGAGGTGGGAGTTTTGACCGATAATATCGAAGGGTTGATGTATGACATTACTCAGAAATTTTCTGTTGCACAAACTGATTTTAAATCGCTGAATGACGAATTGAAATTGGATATTTCGTTGGGAGAACACAACTCAAACGAACTGTTACAAATCCTTTCAGAAAGAGGAACAGTAACTCATTTTACAGAAAAAATTCCGAGTGTAAACGAAATTTTTATCAGAACGGTAAAGGGGGAGTAATCAGTTTACAGTCACAGTTTTCAGTAGGCAGTACGTTACATTATACAATATACAAAAATACAATATACAATGAGTGTTCTTTCACTAATCATAAAAAGAGAATTTATAGCCAAAGTCCGTAACAAATCGTTTATTGTGATGACTTTTTTGAGTCCGTTATTATTTGTCGGAATGGCAGTTTTAATCGGGTATTTGGCGAATATCAATCAGGGAGAAGTCAAGAAAATTGCTGTTTTTGACAAAGGAAATTTCTTTACAAAAGACGAACTCGTAAGCGATAAAAAATACGAATATCAGTATTTGTCGGATATGGATTTTGACAAAGCCAAAGAAATTGCAGCAGAGAGTTATGAGGCTCTTTTGTATGTCCCTGAAAATGTGGAGCAAAAAGATTTGACCACCAAAGTCGAATACCTTTCCGACAACAGCCCGAGTATGGATTTTATCTATAAATTGGAAAACATTATCGAGGATAAAATCACAAAACTCAATATCGAAAATTCGGGTGTGGATTATTCGGTTATCGAAAATGCCAAAGTAGATGCCAATATTCATCTGGCAAAATTCTCAGGAGAAGACAGCATTAAAGGACTCAACGGAATAAAAGTGGCAATCGGTTCGATTTTCGGATACCTGATTATGATGTTTATTATGATTTACGGAAACTTTGTAATGCGAAGCGTTATCGAAGAAAAAACCAATCGTATTATCGAAATCATCGTTTCGTCAGTAAAACCTTTCCAGCTGATGATGGGAAAAATCCTCGGAAATTCATTAGCCGGATTGCTACAATTCTTTATTTGGGCTGTGGTAGGAGTGATATTGTATTTTGCAGCGGTCAGTTTCTTAGGGCTTAATATGGGTGGAAGCACTTCCGCTTTAAGCGAAATGAGCTCACAGGTTTCAGACTCCGAAAAAACCCAACTCATACAAACTGCCCAGATTTATATGCAAACCATTATCAGCGATTTGCCTTGGGTAACGATTATTCTTTCGTTTTTCGTGTTCTTTGCAGGTGGTTATTTCTTGTACAGTTCGGTGTATGCAGCTATCGGAGCAGCAGTTGACAACGAAACCGATTCGCAACAATTCCTGATGCCAATTATAATGCCTTTGATGTTGGCTGTTTACATCGGATTTTTTACCGTAATGGACGACCCACACGGTTCGGTAGCTGTGGTTTTTTCGCTGATTCCGTTTACTTCTCCGATTGTGATGTTGATGCGGATTCCGTTTGGAGTTCCGCTTTGGCAGATCATTTTAAGTGCGGTTTTGCTCTATGCCACTTTCTTTTTTATCGTATGGGCTGCAGCCAAAATCTATCGGGTGGGAATCCTGATGTATGGCAAAAAACCGAGTTGGAAAGAGTTGTATAAGTGGATGAAGTATTAGTTTTTATAAAATTTTCTGATGAAAATAGCACTCATAGGTGAATATAGCCGATTGCACAACTCTCTAAAAGAAGGGTTGCAGGAGCTTGGTCACGAAGTGCTTTTGGCAGGGATGGGAGACGATTTCAAACGATTCCCTACAGATTTGAATTATGATGCCAAAACCACCCGAAAAGCTATTTTCAATATTCCGAATAAGATTTGTATCCGGCTTTTTGGTTGGGATCTTTCCATTCCCGAAAGGGGAATTCGCTTTTGGAGAATGCTGCCCAAGCTGAAAGATTATGAGGTAGTGCAGCTCATTAACGAAACTCCGGTGCAGACTTTTGCCTGGCTGGAAAAAATCATCCTGAAAAAACTCATTCGTCAAAACAAAAAAACCTTTTTGCTTTCTTGCGGAGCCGACCACGTTTCGATTGTATTTATGGTCGAAGGCGGTTTTCGCTACGGTTTGCTCAACCCTTATTTTGAAGATAGAACCTTAGCTCCCTATTATGCTCATTCGTTGAAATACCTCAAAGAGCCCTATCAAAAGATTTCGGATTTTCTGTATGAAAACGTAAACGGAGTCATCGCTTCAGATTTTGATTACGTATTGCCCTTGCAGGGCAACCCGAAGTTTTTAGGATTGATTCCGAATCCGATAAATACAAATAAACTGGAAGTTGTTCCTTTGAATACAGCAGGTAAAATCGCAATCTTTTTAGGTATCAACCGAAATGCCCGATATAAAAAGGGAATTCCCTATTTCGAAAAAGCCTTGGAGAAAATCAAACAACGCTATCCTGACAAAGTCGAAGTGGTGGTGGTTGAAAATCTGCCCTATTCGGAATATATAAATGCCTATAACAGGTGTCATATTCTGCTCGACCAAATCTACAGTTATGACCAGGGTTATAATGCTTTGGAGGCTATGGCAAAAGGGAAAGTAGTCTTCACGGGAGTGGAAAGAGAATTCCGGGAATATTTCGGACTTCAGGAAGACGAAATAGCCATCAACACCCTACCCAATGTGGAATATCTTGTGGAAAAAATCTCGTTTTTGATAGAAAATCCACACCGGATTTCAGAAATATCTGAAAATGCTAAAGAATTTATACGTAAAGAACATTATCATTTAAAGATAGCCCAAAAGTATGTGAAAATTTGGAGTGATAACTAAAATGGTGTTACCTTTGCATTAACATAATAAAAAGACAAACTTATGAAAACAAAACACTTTATCTTAGGATTATTCTTAATGGGAACTTTTGCGGTATCGGCTCAGGAAACCGAAAAAAACAAAGAAGCAACCCCTGCTATTGAGAGTATAAAACCTGCTAAAGAAGCAGAGCTCAGTAAAGAAGAGCAAGATAAAATTGCCAAGCAAGCCAAATTAGAAGCAGCACAAAAAAAGCAAGCCGAAAAGCTGGCAAAACAGCAGGAAAAAATGCTAAAGAAAGAAGCCAAAGCAATCGCTAAAGCCGAAAAAGAAGCCAAAGCTCAACTCAAAGCCGAAAAGCAATACGTAAAAGCCTCTGATAAATATACCAAAGCCAAAATAGCTCTCGAAAAAGAACGAAACAAATTTGAAAAGAAAAAACTCAAAGGAAAATTATCTTCTGTAGATGAACAAAAACAAGAGTTGAAACTCAACGAAAAAGAAATAAAACTCAGAGAGCTGGAATTCAAAATGCAACAGGCAGCCCGAAAAGCGGGAAAATAATTATCACAAACTTGTATATTCACTTGAGCCGTAAAGGATTTTTTCTTTTACGGCTTTAACTTTTTACATTCTCAGGTAAAAATCTTTTACCATTGCTGCAAATTCGGGAGTGTAATGATGCCTTTCGAGTTCGAGAACTAAAGTGTTCTCTGTTGCTTCTCCTTCTTTAGTTTTTTTGGAAAAAGCGATAAGACTTCGTTTTATTTTTGTTGTCGGAGTGCCTTTCACACGGGTTATTTTTAGCGGAAAAAGCGATTCGTTTCGGGCTAATTCCAAAAAATGTTTTTCTTCCTCAAACGGAATGATAACCGAGAAAATTCCATTTTGGGCAAGCAATACCGAAGCACCTTTCATGAGTTCTTCAAAGGGCAATATGTCATAAAAACGGGCTTTGCTTCGAGCCTTGTCGTCAATCAGGTTATTGGGTTTAAAATAGGGCGGGTTGCAGACAATCAAATCATAGCGGTCTTCGATTTCGTCTGTAAATTCATCCAATCCTGCATGATAGCAGAACAGCCGGTCATTCCAGGGGCTTTCTTCAAAATTTTCAACGGCTTGTTCATAGGCATCTTCGTCAATTTCCAGAGCATCAATCTGTTGGGCAGAGCTTCGTTGAGCCAGCAGCAGAGCCACAAGCCCCGTTCCTGTGCCAATATCGAGAATTGAAAAAACCGAGTCGGGTAGGGGTGTCCAGACTCCCAAAAGCACTCCATCTGTGCCCACTTTCATAGCGGTTTTGTCCTGACGAACGGCAAACTGTTTGAATTGAAACATAGCGATTTAAGATTGATGATAAACGATTTTTGGTTTCAGAAGGAAAAAGAAGACTCTGAAATTGATAATTTTTAAGGTACATATAGTTACTGACAGAACACTAAAAAACAAACTTCCTTTTTTCCTTATCAAAATAAACTGATTCACCTTCAAAAAGCTTGTCAAAAGTTCCTTTTTGAATGAGATTTTCGGGGGTGTCTTTTTCGGTTTTTTGGGAAGTCATCACGATGATTTCGTCACAAAATTCCAAGGCAAGGTCAATGTCGTGAGTAGAAAAAAGAATGCTTTTTTGGGTTTGTCGGGTGAGTTTTTTCAACAATCGGATAACCGAGGCTTTATGCACTAAATCCAGGTGTGTAGTGGGTTCGTCCAAAATAACCAAATCGGTATCCTGAGCCAGAGCTCTTGCAATGAGCACTTTTTGGAGCTGTCCGTCACTGAGTTCGAAGTGTTTTTTGTGAGTGAGTTCTTCAATCTGCACCTGCTCAATGGCTTCCCGGGTTTTTTGTTGGTCAACAGGCGAAAGGTCTCCCAGCCAATTGGTGTAGGGTTGCCTGCCCAAAGCCACTACTTCATAAACCGAGAGGTTGCTCGGAGGGAGTTTTTCGGTCAGCACTACACTGAGTTGTTGAGCCAATTCTTTTTGCGAAAACTCCGCAATATTTTTTCCGTTGAGCAGAATAGTTCCGCTCAGCAAGGGTTGCGCTGTTGTAAGGGTTCTTAAAAGTGTTGATTTCCCGATTCCGTTTGCCCCGAGCAAGGCGGTGAGTTTTCCTTTTTCTAAGGAAAAAGAAATGGAATCGGCTATTTTCAGGTTTTTATACCCGATGCTCAAATCGGAAACTTCGAGTGTTTTTGTTGTTTGCAAAACGTAAAAAAGAATTTGTGTAAAAATACAAAAAACAGACAAATAAAATTGGGATTTTTAGTCCGTAAACCAAAAATCCCAATTCCTAAATCCTAATTCCTGAATCCTAAATCCCAATTCCTGAATTAGAACCAATCTGCATGATAGCGTTTGTCTCCGAGGTAGAAAACAAGACCTGCATTGGCAGTAGGGAAAACACCTAAGGAAGAAGCGATAGGTTGCCCGGAATAAGAATATTCCTGACCAACATTTACTACCAGAGTTCCGTCTAAATACAGAGCCATTTTGTCTGACAGGCGAATAAGCGGAGTCAGCCCACCCTGAATGTTGGCTACATAGCTGTATTCCGTCAACCCTTTCGGATTTAAAGTAGAAAAACCTACACCTGCATGCATCAACAGGGCAAAATTTTCGTAAAATTTATAATTGAAATTAAAAACTTCTCCTATATTATAAACCGCTTCCAGAGTCACTTTATGCTGAATCATTCCTTGGCTGGTGTTTTCTTTGTCTGCAAAAACGTGTTTGGCATATTGAGCTTTCAACCCAAATTTTTCCGTAAACATATACCGTCCTCCAACCTGGAATTGGTTTACAGAAAGGAATGCCATCCGGTCTAAATTATCAGACGGAAGAAAAGGCAGATGCACACCACCACCGGCTTCCAAAGAAAAAGTATTAAATCGGGTTTGTTGGGCAAAACTCCCAACAGACAGGCAAATAGCCATAAAAAGAGTAGTAATAATTCTCATATAGTTTCTCCATTAAAAAAAGTTAGTGGCAAATATAATACTATTTATTAAAATACAATAAAATGAATTAGAATTCGTAATGTATCCATATTTTGTTAACTTTAGCTCCTGAAAAAACAATGCCGTTTATGCAGGAAATAGAACGAAAATTTTTAGTAAATTCTGATGTTTATAAAACATTGGCTTCAAAAAAATACCCTATTGTTCAGGCTTTTCTGAACTCAGACCCCGAAAGAGTGGTCAGGGTTCGCCTCAAAGCTGATAAAGGTTATCTTACCGTAAAAGGAAAAAGTGATGCCTCGGGGCTTTCCCGATTTGAATGGGAAACGGGAATTTCTCCTCAAGATGTGGAAAAATTACTCAAAATCTGTGAAAAGGGAATCATCGAAAAAATCCGTTATGAGGTTGTGGTCGAAGGAAAAACTTTTGAAATAGACGAATTCTCAGGAGAAAACCAAGGGCTTGTCATAGCCGAAATCGAACTCCAATCCAAACTCGAAACTTTCAAAAGACCTGTGTGGCTTGGGGAAGAAGTTACCGGAAAGCCACAATATTATAACTCTAACTTGATTGCAAATCCCTATAAATATTGGGTGTAATTTACATAAAATCAGTCTGTTATTTTAAAATCCTTACTCTGTTGTCTTTGATTACCGGAATCGTATCGGTTTCTTTGAAATAGTCGATAATCAGGTTGCGGAGCTTGTAGTCCATATCATACGTAGAAGTAGCTTTGGCAAAAAAAGTCATATTGTCGCCTCCCGTTATCAAATAGTCAGACGTAGCCACAAAATAGGTCTGTTTTTTATCCAAAAGTTTTCCCTGAATAGCTATGGATTCGTAGGATTTTTCGTCAGGAGTAAGTACAATTTCAATTCCCGAAACAGGATGGGCTTTTTTGCCTTTGATAAAATAATCAACCATTTCCTCAATTTGTTCTCCTTTCAGAGCTGCGATAACCAAATTATTTTCAAAAGGCATAATTTCAAAGGCAGTTCGGGTGGTTACGTTGCCTTTTGGCAAAGTAGCCCGGATACCTCCGTGATTGAGCAAACAAATAGCCACTTGTTGCTGATGTCTTTTTTGAAAAAGTTGGTCAGCTTTTTGTAAGGTTACATCGGCAAGAAGATTCCCGATAGCCGTGCTCCATTTTCCGTGATTTTTGTCTAAGGTTTCAGGGCAATATGCCAGAACACTGTCTAAATCTTTGTTGATGTGTGTCCGATAAGGTTCAATCACTTTTTCCAGAGCAGGGGAAGAAGCAATTTTTTCATCAATCGGAATTTGTTTGCCTTTGATTTTCGAGAGTCGGTTTTGTTCAGAAGAACAACTCCAAAGCATCGAAAGTGTTAAGGTTAAAATAAAAAATTTTAAACAAGAGGCAGAGTTTCTTAGTTTTGCCATAGCACAAGCGTCTTTTTTGGTTATCTTTGTCGAAGTAGTAAAAGTAGTATGTTTTTGAGATTTTATAAGGGTTTCATATTAAAAAAAATCGTTAAGAAAAACTTTTCTGATAACGAGAGGCAAATATCGGAAATAAAAATAAAATCGGTAGCTCTATTGATAGATTCAACCCGTTTTAAAGCCATAAACGAATTGATGGCTTTGGTTGAAAAACAAGGCATACAACAAGTGAAAGCCTTTGTTTTTACTCGGGATAAAAAAGCGGAAAGCTCAGAAAACATTGTTTATTTCCGTTCCGAAGACATCGAAACCAGCGGTCGTTTCAAAAACAAAGCACTCGAAAATCAGTTTTTGTATCCGTATGATTTGCTGATAAATTATTATGATGAAAAAACGGTTGAGTTGCTCTATTTGTCTTCGGTTTCAAAAGCCGATTTTCGGGTGGGGTTTAAACAGAATCACTTAGGGAAAAACGATTTTATGATTGATGTTAATCTTGCTGGCTATCAGGTTTTTATAGATGAACTTTTCAAGTATTTAAAAAATTTTAATAAAATATAAATGAATGCACTTACAGGCACGGGAGTGGCTTTGGTAACTCCTTTTAAAAAGGATTTTTCGGTTGATGTAGAGGCGCTGAGAAAGATTGTTCGCTATAATATAGACGGAGGAGTGGAATATTTAGTGGTTTTGGGCACTACGGCCGAATCGGCTACACTTTCCAAAGACGAAAAAGAATTGGTTATCAAAACCATTATTGACGAAAATTCGGGAAAACTTCCTTTGGTTTTGGGTGTAGGCGGAAACAACACTCAGGAAGTTGTCAACGAGTTGAAAACAAGAGATTTATCTGCTTTTTCGGCTATTCTTTCGGTTTCTCCTTATTATAATAAACCTACTCAGGAAGGAATCTATCAGCACTTTAAAATGATTGCCCAAAACAGCCCGATTCCTGTGATTCTGTATAATGTTCCGGGCAGAACGGCAAGCAATATGTTGCCCGCTACGGTGCTTCGGTTGGCAAACGATTTCAAAAACATCATCGGAATCAAAGAAGCGGCCGGAGATATTGTTCAGGCGATGAAACTCATCCAGAACAAACCCAAAGATTTTCTGGTGATTTCAGGTGATGATATGATTACACTTCCGATGGTTTTGGCTGGAGGAAGCGGAGTGATTTCGGTTATCGGAGAAGGATTTCCGAAAGAATTTTCTCAGATGGTTCGCTTGGGATTGCAAGGAAAAGTCAAAGAGGCTTATGACCTGCATTATAAATTGGCAGACAGTATTGATATGATTTTCGAACAGGGAAATCCGGCAGGAATCAAAGAAATTTTCAAACACTTGGGAATTTCTGAAAACACCGTTCGTTTGCCTTTGGTAAATGTAAATGAAGATTTATCGGGCAGACTTCATAAATTTGTATCGGAATTACATTCATTGTAATTGATACATTTTTTTTAGATTTTTTAGATTTTTCAATTTTTTAGATTAAATAGTATGCTATCAAAAACATTAGAAACCGCATTAAACAATCAGGTGAAATTAGAGGGTGATTCGTCTCAGATTTATTTAGCGATGGCTTCCTGGGCTGAAAATCAAGGCTTTGAAGGGATTGCGACTTTTATGTATAACCAATCAGACGAAGAGCGATTGCACATGCTCAAATTGATAAAATATATCAACCAAAGAGGAGGAGAAGCCAAAATTCCTCAGGTAGAAGAACCTCATTTAGATCACACTTCGTTCAAAACCTTGTTTACGCAATTATTTGAACATGAGGTTTTTGTGTCTCAGAGTATCAACGAATTGGTACATGTTTCGTTGCAGGAAAAAGATTATGCCACCCATAATTTTCTGCAATGGTATGTTGCCGAGCAAATCGAAGAAGAATCTACGGCAAGAACCATTTTGGATAAAATCAACCTTATCGGAGATGACAAAGGCGGACTGTATTTGTTTGATAACGATATGAAGAGTTTTACGGGGCAAGCTCCTGTTTAGTTTTTTTGTTTAAAGTTTAAGGTTTAAAGTTGCTCAAAAACCTTAAACTTTAAACCTTAAACAGAGTATTGATTATAAGAAAATAATAACTAACTTTGCAGGCATTTTTTGCTGTGTTATACCAAAAACATAATGACGATAATAAAAAAAATAGTGTTCTTGTTGTGCTTTGTTTTGTGTCTGGCTTCTTGCAGCCAGTATCAAAAGGCACTCAACTCAGAAGATGTTACTTTGAAGTATAAAATGGCAGATTCGCTCTATTCGATAGAGAAATACAACAAAGCCATCCGCCTTTTTGAGCAGATTGCTCCGGGCTACAGAGGCAAACCTCAGGCAGAAAAGATGTATTATATGTATGCGATGTCCACCTACAAAGAGGAGCAATATATGATGTCGTCTCATTTGTTTGAGCGGTTTGTGGCTCAGTATTCCTATTCTCAAAAAGCTGAAGAAGCCTGGTTTTTGATGGGAAAAAGCTATGCAGAACTCTCTCCGAGATATTCGCTCGACCAGACCGATACCTATAAAGCTGTCGATAAATTACAGCAGTTTATCAACAAATATCCGGAGTCTGAATATATAAAGGAGGCCAATGCGATAGTAGCAGAACTCAATCAAAAGATCGAGAAAAAGCATTTCGAAAATGCCAGACAATACAATACCATAGCGGGTTATACCCGTGATTATAAGGCTGCTATAGTGGCTTTGGATAATTTCCTGATTGAATTTCCGGGAACAATCTATACCGAAGATGCCTTGTTTTACAAGTTTGATTCGATGTATAAAATTGCCGTAAACAGTGTTCCGGATAAGAAAAAAGAACGTTTGAATCAGGCGAAATCGGCTTATGATGCTCTGACAAAGTTTAAAGCCGACACAAAATATAAAGACAAAGCAGTAAAAATGCTTGCTGACATAGAAGGTGAATTACACAAAATTTAATTAGTATATCTTATGGATTTAAGAAAAACAACGGCTCCGGTAAACACGGTTACTTATGACAAAGATGTGTTGGAGAAAGAAACCGGAAACATTTACAAAGCGGTTACTATTATTGCTAAGAGAGCCAGCCAGATTAACTCCGAAATCAAAAAGGAATTGTCTGAAAAATTAGACGAATTTGCGACATACAGCGATAGTCTGGATGAAGTTTTTGAGAATAAAGAGCAAATCGAAGTTTCTAAATTCTACGAAAAATTGCCAAAACCACACGCTTTGGCAGTAGAGGAATGGATGGACGGAAAAGTGCAGTATAAAGAGACTGCAAAATAATTTTTAAAACCAAATGAAATGGCTGTTTTAAGAGGTAAAAAAATCCTGCTTGGAATTTCGGGTGGAATTGCAGCCTATAAAACAGCTTTGCTTGTACGGCTTTTGGTTAAAGAAGGAGCTCAGGTACAGGTAGTGATGACACCCGCTGCCAAAGATTTTGTAACTCCGCTTACACTCTCAACACTTTCCAAAAGGGAAGTGTTTTCTGCTTTTTATGACCCTCAGGACGAAAATGCCAAGTGGAACAACCACGTGGAATTGGCTCTCTGGGCAGATTTCCTGCTTATTGCTCCTGCCACAGCCAATACCTTGTCTAAAATGGCAAACGGAACCTGCGATAACCTGCTTTTGGCTACTTATTTGTCTGCTAAGAGCAAAGTTTATTTTGCTCCGGCTATGGATTTGGATATGTATAAGCACCCCACCACTCTGGAGAATTTCACCAAATTACAGGCGTTTGGCAACGTGATGATTCCGGCTGAAACGGGTGAATTAGCCAGCGGACTCTCAGGCGAAGGGCGAATGGCAGAGCCCGAAAATATAGTAGCTTTCATCAAAAGTGATTTAGAGAAAAATCTCCCTCTTAGAGGAAAAAAAGCTTTGGTAACAGCAGGCCCGACCTATGAAGCTATCGACCCGGTTCGCTTTATCGGGAATCATTCTTCGGGAAAAATGGGCTTCGATATTGCACAGGCTTTAGCCGAAAAGGGAGCAGAAGTTACTTTGGTTGCAGGACCTACTCATTTGACAATACAACATTCGGGTATAAATCTCGTTAAGGTACTATCGGCTTTGCAAATGTTTGAAGCCTGCCACAAAGTGTATGACAATGTGGATATTGTGGTGGCAGCAGCAGCCGTAGCCGATTACAGACCTAAAGAGGTAGCTGCACAGAAAATCAAGAAAAAAGACGAGAATCTCACCATAGAACTCGAAAAAACACAGGATATTTTGGCTTCGCTGGGAGCTGGGAAAACAAAACAGTTTTTGGTGGGTTTTGCCTTAGAAACCGAAAATGAAGTAGAAAATGCGATGCAGAAAATCCAGAAAAAGAATCTGGATTTGATTGTGCTCAATTCGCTCAACGACGAAGGAGCAGGCTTTGGCAAAGCGACCAATAAGGTTACATTTATAGATAAAAATAAAACCATAGAGCAGTTTCCTCTAAAGACAAAAGAAGAAGTGGCTCAGGATATTGTAAATAAAATCATACGACATTATGAATAGAATTGTTCTTGTAATAGGGTTCGCACTTTCGGTTTTTTCGGTTAAAGCTCAGGAACTGAACTGCACAGTAACGGTGGGTTATGACAAAATAACCAATGTTAATCCTCAGATATTCAAAACGTTGGAAACATCGTTAAACGATTTTATGAACAATACGAAATGGACAACCCAATCGTTCAGACAAAATGAAAAAATTGTGTGTACGATGTTTATCAATATCAACGAATACAATTCCGGAGGTTTTTCGACCTCGATTCAGGTACAGTCTTCCAGACCGGTTTTTGGTTCTACCTATACTACACCTATTTTAAACTTCAACGACAGAGATTTCACCTTCCGGTATATCGAGTTTGAAAACCTGTTTTATAACCCCAACAGTTTCGATTCCAATCTCACTTCTGTTTTGGCTTTTTATGCCAATATCATTATTGGTTTAGATGCTGATTCTTTTGTTCTCGAAGGCGGAACACCCTATTATGAAGCCGCTCAGAATATCGTAAACCTGGCTCAGTCGAGCCCTTATAAAGGATGGAGGCAATCAGACGGAGGCAATCAAAACCGTTTTTTCTTAGCTCAGGACTTGCTTTCCAACACGTTTTCTTCTTTCCGAAAAACGTTGTATGAATACCACCTTCAGGGTCTGGACAAGATGAGCGAAGATGTAAAATCAGGAAAAGAAGGTGTGAAATCAGCCGTAGCGACTTTATCACAAGTACACAGAGTTCGCCCCAATGCTTTTTTGACCCGAATTTTCTTTGATGCCAAAGCCGATGAGATTCAAACTGTTTTCTCAGGCGGCCCTCAGGTTACTATTGCTGATTTGGTCGAAAACCTCAACAGAATTTCTCCGCTCAACTCCTCAAAATGGGTGAATATTAAGATGTGATTTCTTTTTTGATTTCCTGAATACTCCAGCGGAAATTTAAAACCATATTCCTTTTTCAGAAAAATAAAATTCCTGAAAAGGGATATTTTTTTGTGATAAAATAAAAAGCAACGGAATTTTTAGTACACCTTCACAAATTCTAAATAATCTACATTATCTTTCGGTTAAGAACCCGTTATTTAGAAAAAAATATCTAACTTTGTTGCGAAATTTTAAAGTGAAAAATTATGATTGCAAATTATTTAAAAACAGTATGGAAATCATCATTGATGATTTTATTTTTGTGTTTTGGTCTCACAAGTTGGGGGCAGACGGACGTTTTAGATTGTCCTGTGGGTACCATCGTAAATGATGAAATGGTATTTACTACGGATAACTTTACTGTTACCCACGCAAAAGGGACAGATTCTAATTTTGCAGATTATTCTCCTTGGAGAGTTTATACCAACAATACGGTGACTTTTTCGGGAGGAGAAAATGTTCAGAAAATCACCAGTGTCGTAATTACTGCAACTAGTAGTACTTATGCTACAGCTGCCGTAGGAACAAATAGTGTGCTTTCAGTTCTTTCAGGAACAGGGACAGTTAGTGGTGTTGCAGATGCTTCTACTGTAACGTTGACAGTTACAGGTGATGATGTGAGCGAAATAAGCCTAAAGCCTCATGCACAAACAAGATGGGCTTCAATTACAATTAATTATGAATTAGTTGCTGTTACAGGAGATCACACTATTACTGTGACTCAACCTGAGGGAGGAGATGTTACTCCCGGAACAAGCGGAGTTACAACTGGAGAAAATGTTTCATTTACCGCTACTCCTGAATCTATATGTTATGCTTTTAGCCATTGGGTAGTTGACGGAGCTGATGCAGGAAG
>Ga0172382_10007751_pt1 | contig 15158 bp, 5 predicted proteins | sample Leawel138RmetaG_FD_122245 | JGI IMG/M metagenome (GOLD analysis project Ga0172382, IMG submission 122245) | Leachate microbial communities from a municipal landfill in Southern Ontario, Canada - Leachate well 138R metaG | ecosystem: Engineered > Solid waste > Landfill > Unclassified | place...
GGTGATTGGTGATTGGTGATTGGTGATTGGTGATTGGTGATTGGTGATTGGTGATTGGTGATTGGTGATTGGTGATTGGTGATTGGTGATTGGTGATTGGCCGCGAACACCGACCTCGGCGAACTCAAAAAAGGTGAACACGTTGAACCTGAGGCCGTAGCAAAGCTTGAGGATCGAATCAAAGCAGGGGTGCCATCTTTTGTTTTCAGCTACGGCCTCAGCATATCTGATGGTCCAGTCGGTGTTCGCGGCCACGTCATAAATGCTCAAATTCTTCTCTTCCATCATCCTCACAAGTGCATACTGGTAGTTCATGATAACTCCTCCACAATTGGTGTTTTCTTCCTAAGGGGAATCTCTCTGGCTTTTGCTTCAAACTGCTCAGAAGAGAGAAGAATTTGTACCAGTGGTGGGAGCTGGGGGAGGGAATACGGTAAAAGATTACTTAGTGGAATCAAAATTCTGATAACCGATAGGGTGATGAATGGTATGCGCGGGGGTGTGTAAAAAAATAGGCCTACCCTAACAGGGAAAGCAAAATAAGGTGCTTGAGCAATGCGAATGAACACAAGATTTGTCGAGCAAATGTAAAAATGTGATAGAATGATATAACTCTAACAAAAGGAGAGGTTCGTAGGTGTAGCTAGCTGGTCTTATCTTCGGTAACCCATGATAGCCGTGCAGAATGGTTCATATGTAAAAATCAAGAGCCTGATCACCAAGAAGAAGTCGTTCGCAGCAGAAGCTGAGATTCAGAAGAGTTTTCTTGCAAAAAGACAATACGCCAATCTTTTGGATTTTGCTATGAAGTCGGGTGCAAGTATTGAAGTTGTTGCTCTGCTTAGAGAGAAAGCTGGTAGATTTGGCTCATTAAATCAATATCGGCCACAAGGAAAACCCCAATTGCAAGGATCTAAAGATATCAAAACATCCTCCCAGTACAATCGCTCGAATACCAATTCGAACACAAGCAATAACTCAGGAACCAGCCGAAAAACAGAAAACTCCTCCAAAGGAAAGAAACAAGTCATAGGGTTTTCTGGTGATACTGTTGCGTATTGTGTATTTGATGCGGTTGCATTGCGAAGAAGCACCATCACTTTCAGTCATGGCCATCAAGTTGTGGGGTTCGTATGCCCTTACTGTAAAGCCGAGTTTGTTTCTTACAAGAACTTAAATAAATTGATAAGAAATAAAAAACTACATGGTATTTCGATTAAGGATATTTCAGAAATTGCTAAAGAACGAAGGAAAAAATCCGACAACTTGGAGCATCAATTGCCTAAGGCATTCAAAAAGGAAGAGCCTGTTCCACTGGATACTCAGAAAACGAAGAAAGCTGATTCCACTATGATCACGTTAGTGGACGAGAGGCCTACCGTATGTGAATGCGGTTCAACCAACCTTACGTACAAGACCTCCCTTCCTTATCCGACAGCGGAACATCGATTCCCTGGGTATTACTGCGGCACATGCAAACACATCATGGTTAAGAAGAATGCCTATGATGTTTTAAAACCTGAGGTTCGAGCTACGTTGATAATCAAACAAAAAGAATCCGACCTCGACTCAGAGGTATTCGAGAAATTGCAAAACATCAGTATACAAAGCAGGAACTATAAGCACTGGTGGGGAAAGGCTCTTTCAGTGGGGAAAAGGAAACCGAATGAATCGTTCATCGTGATGGAAGGAACAGGGAAAATGAGGCTATCCATCACCTTGGGCATAGATTTTGGAGCAAGCACAACCAAGGTTACCACGTTCATTTCACATGGACCGAAGTCTTGGTTCGTTGAACCAATCGCCATCTCTGAACGTATTGAAAGTGAGAAGGACAGCAGCGATCTTTTGGTATTATCGCAGATACAGCTCAGTAAAGATGGCCGTATCAGCATGGCAGACAAACAACATACACTGGGGGAACGCAGACAATACTTTAAGAGCATATTGGTGAATGAAAGTGCCATTGAGAAAGATCCCGATGAAATCTACTATACGATATTTTTAATTGCCAACTTGTTGAATGCTGGCATCAAGATTATTAAAAACAAGTATCCTCCTACATTCTATGAAAGAGCCACTGTAAATGTAGAGTTAGGTATGCCGGTCAGTACCACAGTGGGAGTATTGCCGAATCTTTTTAAAAACATTCTCGCCCTTGCAAACGAGCTCAAGGATTATGCAGGTATCAGCTCTGTAATCGGAGTGCCCTTTGAAAATTGGAAGAACATCTGCAGAAAAATTGGTCCAGGAATAAAAGAACTCAAGTGGTATCTTGATGCCCAGCCTGAAGTCTATTCAGAGGTCTTGCACCTGTTCATGAATACTGCAGGGCCAGGAAGACGAGCCCTCGTCGTCGATATTGGCAGCTCCACACTGGATATAGCATTCTTCTTTCATGTGAAACCCACAATCCCATTTCTCTATATTCCTATTGCTGAGGTCCTGCCTATAGGAGTGGAGGTCGTAAGTGCGACATTGAGGCAACGATTCCCAGATCGCTACACATCACTGCAAGCTGTTCGTCAAGCGCTGAGTGACGACAAAGTACCAGCTACCTTTACGAAAGAAATTCGCCAGACGTTACAGCAGGCTATGAATTCAATCTATTCAAAGATCAGGATTATTGAGGGATATTTCCAAACGAATGCCCTAGGAGATGAGATAATCCCGATATATTTTTTCGGAGGGGGGAGACAAATCGTTTGGTATAAAAACCTATTTATCTCCAGTCATAAAGGCAATGAGGATGAGTTGCAATTCAACATGCCTAAATGGACATTTGAAGCAAATTCAAAGATTCCAGATCATTTGATCCATCGCTTTCAAGTGGCAATAGGGTTGGCAGAACAACGACCGGAGTTCCTGCCACTCAGGGGGCTTCCCCAAGAATTTGAGAAATTCTGGGATGAAGAGAGAAACACCAAAAATTTCTCTCTGTTAAATGCTGAGGAACTTCAAGCGAACCTCTATGGAAGATGAGAGGTTCAATCAATACAAATAAGCCCCGCTGCGATGTCACGGTAGGTACTTGCTATTTGTTTGGCCTCATTCTCTGCGAGGTTGTCTTCCTTTTGGCTCATTAACTTCCTTATTCTTCCCTCATACATAGGGATTACACCAGTTTTCCCCTCTGCTCTCATCTGTTGGAGTGTTGCCTCTGTTTTGTTGATCTTCGTATCGAAGGAGAGGTGGATGAACTGCTCTCGTTGTTCTCGGTATGTGCTCATGCGCTGGTTGTACTCTTCGTCAAAAGCCAATCGTTTCACTCGACAGTACTCTAGAAGCATCTGATAGTTGTCCTTCGCCACCTCATCATTGTAAAGAGACAAGTAATCAAGGCTGGAATATCCTTTTTGAGCTGCTGTTGTGATGATCGTTTCCGCTATATCACCAAAAATGACAGTTTCATTGTTGTGTGAAGACAAGAAGTATTTCAATTCAAAATTCCGAAGTGCTCCCTGGGTCTCCCATAATTCGACGTAAAACGTATACAAGCCACTCTTTTCACGTGCTTGTTCGGGCAATTGGGTTTGATTCAAATGTACCACAGAACACTTGCTTTTCGTTTCTGTGCCAACCTCCAATTGTGTCACGATGTATTTGATCAAAGGATGCTCGATATCAATTACTTCATGTTTTATATTGGACTGTTGGCCAGAACCAGTCACCTTGTTGAAGTAATAATAGTACACATGAGAAGAGTCAGTGATCAGGCGGGTAGGCTTCAAGTCCGGATTCCTACTGCAATAGAGACGAAGTTGGCGCTTGAAATCCTGTGGGAGTTGGATTTTATAACAGTATTCATCAGTTGGATGTGGTTGAAGTCGATATTCATCTGAATCGAGTTCATCCAGATATCCATTCACAAATGAATAGACGTCTTCTTGGGTGATGTAGTGCTTCTGGGTGTTGGATTGCTGTATGGATTGGAGGATGAACTGACCTGCGCTTGCAAGGCTTGGTGCCTTAGCCTCCAACTCTTTTTCCAATTGGTGGGTTATGACTTGCACGGTCTTGTTTGCTGAAATCCGTGCGTCTATCTCTTCGTCGGTCAGTTCCTTTCTGCTAAGATCGATGATTAGTCTCTCAACTTCGGTTCCGAGAATTTCTTCAAGATTACCGATCGTGTTTTCAAAAAGTCGAATGCGGGAGTAGAGTCGCGCAAGGACACGGTCCTCGATAGTGTCTTTGCAGACAATATTGCGGATTTGAATCTGTTCGGATTTCTGCCCAATACGGTCGATACGACCGATGCGTTGCTCGATCCGCATCGGGTTCCATGGCAGGTCATAGTTGATGATGGTGTCACAGAACTGGAGATCAATACCTTCTGATCCTACCTCCGTCGAGAGGAGGATTCGAGGTTCACTCGCTCTCCTGAACTGATCAATTACATCATATTTTTCGCTACGCATGCCTCCACGGATGTAAGAAACTGCAAAATCATCTTCCATGAGGCGATCAGCAAGGTAGTCGGCTGTCAAACGGAAGCCTGTGAAGATTATTATTTTATTTTGTCCTGCTATAGGCTTCAAAGAAAAATGCAATTCATTGACGAGGCTCTCGTATTTTGAATCTCCCAGCTTCAGCGTCTCAAAATCTTCAAAGCCCATCAATTCATCAATTGGAATCTCCTCAAAATCTTCCTCATCCATCTGGTATTCTTGCAGGAAAACATCGATATCCTCATCTGATAGTTTTGAAGAGAAATTCCGTATCCCTACTGGCAGGCAGCTCGCTAGAATCCTTTGCTTGATGATGATGGCAAATATTCCGGTCTTCCCATATACCTCAGCGAGATACCGGCTGGCTTTCATGTATTGTGCATATTCGGTGTCACTGAGGGAGAAGTTTACGGTTCTGCTATCTCGTATCACACGATTCTCAAATACTTCTGATTTCCGGCTTCTTGAAATGTAGCTTGACAGATAGGATTGTTGATCAACCCGATGAGCAAAGGAAATACGATCGGAGATGGTTGGGCTGGTGTTCCCTTTGAGGTGTGCAGCAATCTCGTTGAGAAGGTTTGGGTGCACCATGTCGGCCTTTTTTGCCTCATTGACATACCGAAGAATGTCATCAGTCTGGAGTGTATTATCTTGCAGAGCGTTCATGAGGTGGATAATGGAAGCGTTGCGTTCAATGAAGTGTTCGAAAGTCCTTTCATCATCAAACTGCTCTGGGGCGATGAGCTGCAGGAGCGTGTACAGGTTCTTTGATGATGTTTGGATGGGTGTGGCGGAGAGGAGGAGCACAGCTTCTGCACAATCTCGGACCATCGTGGAGATCTTGAAGGAGGCTGTTCCCGGATTGCGCAAGTAGTGTGCTTCGTCAAAGATCACTAGGTCGAAAAGGGTTTGTTCGTCCTCATACCTCTCCAAGATACCCCTGAGTTTACTCTTCTCCTTTTTCAACTGGATTCTCAGGCTCTCCATGCTGCAGATGTACATGAATTGCTTTTTCATATATGTGGAGGACACCATCTTGTGTAGCTCATCAGCCAATCTCTCAGCGTTTATTATTTCCGCTTCCATGGAAAAGTGTACTGCCATATCATGCTGCCACTTGGTGGTCAGCATGGAGGGGCAGAACACCACCAGCCGCCGAGCCTGGTCTCGGACCTGTAATTCTTTCCAGATATACAAAGCTTCGATGGTCTTTCCCAGTCCTACTTCATCTGCGATGAGCAAGCGGTCGGTCATCGATTCGATGAACTTCATCACAGGCTTGAATTGGTGGGGATAGAAGTCAGTATTGCCGAAGTGCATCGAGTAGAAGATGTTGGTCAGTCTTCCGGACATTTTCTCCTGAACGATGAGTTCATTGAGATCAGTAGCATTGCCATAAGAGCCTGAGGCTATCTCATTATATTCATCTTCTAGAGTCTTGGTGTTGCGCAGAATCAGATACTTGCCTTGAATCTGAACATGTTTGCCATTGAAAAAGACTCGGTATTCGTCATTTCCCAAACAATCAAGAACTATTCCAACAATCGAGGGATCGTCCTTTCTTGAGACTTCTGAACCTTTTTCAAACATGTATTATCCCCTTGTGTTCAAATCAACCTATTTTTACTTTGGATTGTAAAAAATAGTCATTCACCAAACCCTTCAATTGCTGGGCAATAGTATTGAAGTCACCCATGAGGTCAACATTTCTCACCATTATGGTATTCCCAGACATTTGATATGTGTTGTTTGGTTGGATTTCCTCATCGGTCTTTGCATAGAGAAGCATTCCTGCGGCCGGCTGAGATATGTCCTGAGTGTTAGCATCCCAGTTCTTTACGTATGCAAAGATTTGATAAAGATTGGATGAGTGTAGGCTAACCGTACCCCACTGTCGTTGGGTATTCTTTGAATAGTATTTGGTATCAATTATCAGATTTTTCTTCCCCGCAGAAAGGACGATATCAGTTTCCATCCTTGGCAGTAGTACATTGTAATTGTCATCAACTTTCCAACTGACATGAGGTGCCGATACTGTATATATTTGCATCTCCTTGCGATAAAATTCAAAGACAAACCGTTCAAAAAGGAGAGCTTCTTTACCCTCATCCAAGAAGTGCTTCAGCTTCCCTTTTGCATGGCTCTCAGTTTGAAGTAATTCCTTGAGGACGAGATGACAAATGAATATCAATAGGCGATATGTTTTGTTGGTGCGGTTATATTGAATGTTCCAATTTATCGAGTATGCATTCAAAATTTCAACGTTGCTAAAGAATACCAATAGCTTTCTAATCAGCTTTTTCCTTTTGATCGCGATATCAGAGCGCAATAGGATGAGCAAGGTTGTCTTGATGATTCGGTTCATCATGGAGTTTTCTGTGAACTCGTCGTAGGTGCACATGAGCATTTGCTTTGATAGAAGATTTGATGAAATAGTTTCTGTAATATTGATCTTGCCACGCAGAGTTGGAAGAGATTCGGTTGTTGGAACGTATTCCTTACCCAGGCCTTGTTTCAGTTGTCGATTAACTCCTTCTATCAAAATTGCTGCACAGAGATCTCCCATGTTCTCAAAGGTTTCACTGCCTAGATCTCGATACCCTATGTCTTTCAACGCACCAAATGCATAGGCAAGCATATAGTAGATGTTGCTCAGAGGAATCATGTTATTGCATCCCTAAGCTTATCAATCCACTCCTTGAGCTTTTGAGGTTCATCAAACCAATACTCTTTTAAGAGTGGTATAAGCTCGAATTCAACAATCCGTGTCAATGGACGTTTTCCAAAATCAAGATCACAGAAATAGCTGTGCCCTATACAAAACCCTTCTCCTAGGGTAGGGTCCTCATTAATTATCGTATTGAGTGCACCTGCACACTCTATTAGCTTGTTCAGTTTTGCTTTGTAATCTGGATATTTAACACACAGTTCTCGTTGATATGTCTTGAATTGTTCCGTCAGGAACGCAGGCTTCAATTCAAAGAAAGAGAAGCGCCTCCGCAAAGCGTAGTCAAGTAACGCAAGGCTCCGATCGGCAGTGTTCATTGTACCGATAATATGAACATTTTTAGGTATGGAGAATTTTTCATCGGCGTACAATAACTGAATTTCATTCTCTCGTTTGTCTTTTTCGATGAGCATGAAAAGTTCTCCAAATATTTTACTGATATTACCTCGGTTTATCTCATCAATGATCAGGAAGTACGGGTTGTCACTATCAATTTCTGCCATTTTGCAAAAATTATAGAAAATCCCATCACGCCTGTAGAATCCATTTTCACTCGGGCGAAACCCCATGATGAAATCTTCGTATGAATAGCTTTGATGGAATTGAATGAGCGTGATACGGTTTTGGTTCTTCTCTCCCATTATTGAGTACGCCAGCCGTTTAGCCATCCATGTCTTTCCGACTCCAGGTGGACCCTGAAGGATTATATTCAATTTGTCTTTGATCAGGTCAACCAGTTGATTGTAGGAATCCTCTTCGAGGAATGCTTCTTGCAGAAAGTCTTTGGAACTGTATGGTTCATATTCTATCGTTCGCTCTTCTGCCTGCTCTTCTGCCTCATCTACGAACAAGTCAGTCAATTTATTTACGTATTCAGAATATTTTGTAATATCAGTGAGCATCTTCACCGTTGCTGTTCCTGGGTGCTTCCATTCCCCTTTATGGGTCCAGTTTACTTGTCTTATATTCACGAATCCGTCAACTGCGCTAACATCATACATATAATCTGAATCCACCACACCTCGTCCAACAATGAGCGATGTCCCTTTTTTGACGAAAATAATATCTCCTGGTTTCATTTCGCGTGCAAACTGCCATGTCGCATGACCTGCGTTCGTATACGACCTGGAGTGATCGTAGTCTTTTTGCATTGCCTCCCGCATTTCTGTTTTGGTGGAGTATTTCATGAGATTCCCAATATCCCAATTAATAGCCATAATGCCTTCGTCATAAAAACTTTCCCATTTTGATGCATTGGTGCCAGGTGAGTAAATCCAATAGTGAATTGATTGAACACCATCATCCGCAAGAGCATTGCCTTTACCGTCCCGTTGGCTCTGTTCTCTAATCCGATGAGACAACTCACTGGAATGTTGCCAGGCCTCAGCGGAGAGTTCAACAATGGTAGTAAATCCCAGATTTTTAGAAGATAAAATTTCTTTGACAGCTTCTAAAAGCTCTAGGTAATTTTTAGCAGACATCTTTCGAGTCGTAAGAGGAAAGTTATCCCTAATGTGTTTAGGGAATTCATTTGATTCATAAATGTACAACACATTTGTGCCATCCAAATTAAGAAAGAAACGTGGAGCTATCCAAAATAATCCAATAGAAATCTTCGCTATTGCGTTTGATTTCAAATTGATCGCCAAATTGAAGAATTTGGAAAATTCGGATTTGGTTTTCACATTTGGAGTGAACGAGTAGGCGAGTGCCGTTTCAAAAAATCTCCAAAGGGTATCAATATCTTGAATGGTTTGTTCTTTGTCATCTGTGTGAGGATAAAAGGTTGCACTAAGGTTATTGACTACTGGGACACCATCATTAGTTGAAGGGGTTTTTGATGAAAGACCTAATTTCTCTTTTAATCCATCAGCAATCTTAAATCTATTTTCTTGTTTTAGGGAGCTCTTATTAAAAAGGCCAAAGATTGTAAACGGGTCAATATCGACAATTATGTTGGATTTTCCCAATGTCGGTAGTGGAATGCCAATCTCTTTGTAGAGCTCAGTAATCAGAAGAATCAGCGTTTGGCGATTATCTTTGTATTGGAGGAGTTTTTGTGAGAGTTCTTCATAGAATACAACCCAATCATATTTTTCTACCATTGCCATAGGTCCTCCAGAGTTTGTAGGTTTCTAATCAAAAAATACAATACTACGATTATCCTAATACATAAAACATGGTGAAGTTTACACTTATATCCTCGAATACAGAGGATGTATATAATGAGGAGTTGCGTAAAAAGCAGTCAATCTTATGAAAAATCACAATCATCAATCTTAAGTGTTGCACTGTTCTCCTTTACGGTTCTAATTGTGTCCGATGGCACTTCCTCATCAAAATCAGCTTGGACTTCGAGCATAATCTTTACCATGCTTCCTTTAAGAGAGAAGAGATGACTTAAAATTTCCTCATTGATCAGGCCCAAAGTCTTTACATATCTGGTTGGATCAATTTCTGTGCTCAGGTAGAAGTGGGAAGGACCTCTAGGCACAGGGTCTGGTTTGAGAGTTTCTGGCAGAATTCTTGGTCCATCTTCCCCCCTGTCTTGTCCTGTATCTTTTGGTGTTGATTGAGGCTGTTTTGTTATGTGCTCCTTTGCTACAGTAGCTCTAATCAAATAGTCTGACGGATGGACACTATCAATAGATTGATTGAATCTGACATTGATGTATAAGTCATCCTCAACATTCGATGCCAAGCCGAAGAACGCATCGCTTCTCATTCCTTCCCTGATGCAATCTTCGAGAACACTGAAGCTAGACAGTCTCGGTAAATAACAGTACTTGCAGAAATTCTCCCACAGTTCCCTGACTTGAATTGTATCTCTATTCTTCCACAACAATCGGTCAAGTTCTTGCAACAATAAAATTGGTGCCCACTTTGTGATGGCGGATTCATCGCTTATCATTTTTCTGGCAACTTTCGTTACACAATCGCTGTCAGAACCTGAGACACGTTGGATATCCCATTCGATCGCATGAGATTTTTTTGAGAGATCGATTGTGGGCAGCAAGAGCCAGGAGTAGAGGTCATTGAGGCGAAGATTGATGACGTTGTTACCGTCTCGAATACTAGCTGCTATTTCTTTCTTCTGTTGAGGTTCGAGAGACAAGTTCTCCTCTTCCTGTTGAATGGTTTGCCATGCTATATATTCTTTGACCGTTCCATAGAGTGTTGTATAAATCGAAGAGTCGGCACATATGAACGCCAACATGTTCTTGTATTGTCGAGGGGCTCCTCCTCTGTTGTTCAAGGCATCTGTAACCCAAGCGAGGGCACTACTGTCATTCTCCCTTTGTGTATGGCTGTACTTGGGACTGAGAATGACAAGCCTCAGGCTTTGTTCATCGGGAATATCTGCTGAACTGCTCGGACAGATATGGACACTCTGGAATGGATTGGTTTTTACGAGTCTTCTCAATCGGGTTTCAAGCTCCATGATTACATCGACATCAGATACCAACGTCGAGCGATCGAGCATCATCTTCCGGAGGGTAGGGCGAGTATCATACCAGAATCTACTGTAATCCTGATTGGAATAGAGATAGGTCAACGAATTTCTCAGCGTGCTAAGGGCATCGTTGAAGATAGCGATTTGCTCTCCTGGTTGCACAACGCCGAGCCGTATTCTAGCCTGCTCAATTCCCCTGAGGTTCATCTGACGCACCGAGGGTGCACTTCCAAGGAAGATGGTGCGGGCAATCCTCCTGGAGGCAAGGGATTTGCCAAACCGTGGTTGCTTCTCATCGGTCTTGAATGGAACAGATTTCAATCCATCTACATCGCGCTCGATCACCGAGTTCCATGTGTCGGGGAGATATCTTGTCAACTCATTCTTGATGTCAGGGGCGTCCAGTGACAGAGAGGCTGGCATGATCAGAAGACTTTGATCATTCTTGATCCATAGGTCATATACAACCGCAGCCAAGAGGCGTAGAACGCCTCGTGTCCGCTGGAAGCTGTCAAGGGTCGACCAATCGTCATAGAGTCGGTCAAAGACCTCAGGATGAATGGGGTAGCAGGATATCATCCGTTCCTTGTAGTCAAGCTCCTTCGCCTCATGAGGGAAGTCTTGGCTATTCTCTCGATACAGCTGGAGGAAGGCCGAACAGACTCGATCACGTGCCTCTTCATCTCTGACTTGGCCAAAGAGGCGCCTGCGTACAACTTCAAAGCCTTCTTCGGCACCAACGGGTTTCCAGATTGATTCCTTGCGTTTGTACACATGTTCAATTGCTGCTAAGGCCTGCTGTCCAGCTTCTCCACCAATTTCAAGCTCTGATTCGGGAAGTGAAGCCACAACAACACTGCTCTTACTATTGCTTGCAGCTTCAGTCAACTCCTGGATGAATGCAATGAAGTTGTCGTAGCTGCCGGCTGGAAGCCCTTCAACCCCATAGATTTTTTTTGCATAGGCGACAAGTTCATCCACAAGAATCATACAGGACCCACAGCGATTGAACAGGGCGGTCAATGCCTGAGAGCCGGGAGACACTCCTTTTGAATCGGCCTTCTTGACATACTCATAAAGACTTCGATCTCCCATGGATTCGGCAAGTTGTGCTGCTATCTCTCCCCATAGCGTATTGATTGTTATGCCTGGCATATATGGTGGACGCTTGGCTACTGTCGGGTTGAGGGCAGTACCGACAATGACGGCAACGTGGACACGGGGGAGTGAGGAAACCCTGGCTTCTTTGAGTACTTCTCCAATCGTTGGTTTGATGGTCTCTATTGAAACCTTGCCTCGCAGTAGGTGGTACAGAGCCAGCATGCTATGGGTCTTCCCGCCCCCAAAGGCAGTTTTTAGCTGGATGACTGGTTCTCCGCCTTTACCGGTAACTCTCTTAATAGCTTCAACAAGTAAACCTTTCATGCCGGTAGTCACATAGGTGCGGTTGAAAAACTCGACCGGGTCCCGATACTCCAAGGAACCCTCACCTCGTGCAACTTGGGAGAGGTCAGCTGCGAACTCAGCATTTTTGTATTGATTAGTCGCTACATCAGGATGGGGGTCAATAACCTCTCTCCATGGTTTCAGCCCACTTTGAGTCACTTCCCTCATGATGCCAGCACCCTTCGGTGGTTCAACGGCAATAGGACGTTTTTTAATGACGGCTTTTTTTGAACCTTCTGCTGACCCGTACTTGACAGTCCTGAGTAAATGATCAATTTGCTCCTTCTCGCTTTCATCAATTTGATCAACCAAGAAAGACATCGTGTCGAGGGCACGTATGGTCTCAAGTTCTGAAAAGTCTTTCTGCCCTATGTGAGCCCACTTGTTCCGAACAGCAATGAGCTCAGTTGCCCAACTTCGATGGCTGTTAGATAGTTTTTTCTTGAAGATTTCATTCCATTGCCTATCAACTAATTGGAGACACTTTAGTATATCAAGGGCTTGGATTAGTTCTTCATCATTACCCTCCCTAGGCAAATTGGACATTTGGTCATAATTAAATTTGTCGAGGACACCATATTCCCACCATTTGTCACCATATTCAGATTTAAGCTCTCGCATCAGATAAGGAGCAAGTGCGTTGAGAGTATGTCTGAAACCTTTGTTAACGTAATCATGGTTTTTCATATAATGATCCTCCTAATCAAACTGCAATTCACCTGGTCTAAAATCACTACTTATTTGAGTGGCAGCTAATTGTATTTCTGGCCAGGTGGTGACCAGACTATTATATGCGAATGCCTCAGCCGCCCATCCTTTTCGCTCGGAAATCGTATAGAGACGATACGCCAATGCTTTTGCATTTTCTGCAATTGAGCTGTCGAGCTTCCGCAAGATTTGCGCAGCTCCTTCAATACCATCTTGTATAAATGCATATGCCATCTGCTGAGTAACTAGCCAGATACAAGATGCATTCAGTGGCGAGAACTCCTTCAATTCTGCCCGTTCAAAAAGCTGTACAATACCCTTTGCGGCAGAGAGGACCCCCTTGTTAACCAAAGAAGGAATTGCAACACCCTTGGCTGAAGCCAAAGTTTCTGCTTGACCATATTTCATAGGGTTATACGCAGATTGAGAGAAAAAATCGACACAGAATCGACTTTCGGGATCGAGGTCACCTTCTTGTTCATTGAAGTAGAAATCGATCTCACGATTGATTTGGGCCAGAGCGGAACGTACAGTCATTGGAGTACCGTCTGCTTCAATAATTTTGCCATTCCGGGAGAAAATAGCCATGCCAGGTCCTATAGAAGCTTGGGCCAGGTCGACAGGAGCGATGTTGGCTTGTTGAAGCTTCTTCAATGCATCCTTCATCTCTCTATGAAGAATTGAGAGGAAATCGCGACGGGACATGGTGTCGTTTGAAGGTGAGCGTTTTCTACAAACCAACACTATGGAAGATGCGAGCACATTAGCATCTATGGCAACAAGTTTATTAGCCAATTCTGTTCGCATTGGCCACGTACCCGTAATGGCAAATCCAGAATTGATCAATGCAGTAAGCATGGTTTCCCAACCGGTGGAAGCGGTTGAGAGGCCATCTTCTGAACCATCGGTGTTCACAGTCTCTGATTGTTTGAAGGCATAGAACACGGTGACCGGAATGTCCTCTCGGGTGTAGGTATGAATCCGATTGAAGGTCTCCAACATCCCTGATTCGAAGAAATCTTTTGCTCTTTCCGTATCTCCATCAAAGCGGTAAGGTGTTGCGACTAACTCTTCTGCTTTCGGAACGAGCATGGTTCGAAAGAGTTGAGGATAGGTGTCTCGAAGAGATTGTCGCATCCATATGTAAAAGTAATCTGAAAGGTCCGCATAGCCAATATTGTCGTAGTATGGAGGGTCGGTAGAGACCATGATTGAGCGCAAATTATTGTCGATGGTTGCGTCTGCTTGTTTAACGACTCCCGACTGAGTGTTGATCGGAAACTCAACAATGTTCTTGAGAATCCAATTCAAAGTATTGGCAAAGCTTCCGGTCGAAGAGCTGAATGGATTGGCCTCTGCATAGTCCCAGACCATAGGAATTGCTTGTCGACCGAAAGTATTACGAATAAGGTCACGACTATTATGCCAAGAACAAAGAGAAGAGTGATAGTCTGTAAGCTTATCAACGACAAAGGCTAGATATACACCGATAGCTTCTCCATATGCTTTAGCGCCAGAGCCTCCTGCATCAAGGCCTTTGTTGTCATCAAACATACCTGCTTTGAGGGCATCAAGATATGCTTGGTGTTGGGCTTCTTTGACAAGTGTACTGAAGGTTCTGAGAGCTGTCAGTTGACGGTTTGAGAAAAGGTCTGAGATTTCATCGAATCCATACAAAGATACATTCACTCTGGATTTTCCGCTTAGCTGGCCAGAGGGATAGTCTGATGGTCGTTCTGTTGTGGCAGCCTGAATATGGGCCTTGTTGGGAGACAGATATAACCTACCGTTTGGTCCTTCTGCCACGATAGCCATTAATTGAACATGGAGACCTATCGTCGATCCCTGTTCACGAATATATGGGAAATTGACGGGGGTATTACAACAGGGACAGGTGGCACCGCTTCTATTGATTGTCCCTTCTGGTTGCTTGGCTTCACCATTACAAACATTATACTTGATCTGACTCCCTTTGATATCCAAAGCTATATGGTGTTCTTTTCTTTTTTTCTTGGAAAGTGTAAACGATCTTACCAGAGGCATCTCGCATTCACATACTGGGTTCGGGCACTTCACTGTCCTTGCCCAAATCCAGGCTATTACTGTGGCTTCATTACCATCAGAGAGCTTAACGGTGGGGTAGAGATGTCCAATACGTTTGAACGCCTCTTCTCTCATCCAATTACCGTAGTATTCTACGTCAGCAGCAAGGCCATAATGACCTCCAGTGGTTTTTCCATCTAATTCGGTGTAATTCGGGTTGACTGGCCGTTGTCCTTGGAATTTGGGAGGGATTTCAATCATTGCCTTATTGATCATGACCGCTACAGGATTGAGGTCACTAGCATGTACCTTTAGTCCAAGACGCTGA
>Ga0172382_10007752_pt1 | contig 15158 bp, 13 predicted proteins | sample Leawel138RmetaG_FD_122245 | JGI IMG/M metagenome (GOLD analysis project Ga0172382, IMG submission 122245) | Leachate microbial communities from a municipal landfill in Southern Ontario, Canada - Leachate well 138R metaG | ecosystem: Engineered > Solid waste > Landfill > Unclassified | place...
GGGCGCTTGTTCCGCCTCGCTACGCTCGGCTCCACAAGCGCCCATGCAATCCTGCCAGGAGGCGCGCTCATGAAACACAGAAACTCTCATAACAACTGGACCAAAAAGCGGGGGCTTGACAGCAGGACAAGGAATTCTCGCACGTTTTCTTTATTTATTCAAAGAAGAATGAACAGGGTGGGTTAATTAAAAGAGAGAATCATAAAACTTTTATGACAACTGACGATACTCTACAACTTATAAAAACAAAAATGCAACTTATACCCCCTTCAATTCGTGGAGCGCCAAAGACTTCAGTCATGATAGAATAATGTTTTCGGAAAGAATACAACAAAGGATAAGGCGCTCATTGTTATTCTTAAATATACAATGACTTAAATTGAATCTCACGTCATTTTACGAATTTTGGATAATAGAGGCTGTTTACAGGTACAATAAAGGAACCTTCTTATCAGTTTACAACCCTTCCAACGGATTAAATTCCAGCTATGGTTCTTGCATTAACAGGATTAAGTCACCACACCAGCCCCCTTGCACTCCGGGAACGAATGACGCTTTCCGTGGCGGATCCGGGGAAGCTGCTTGCCGCCTTTCAGCAAAGTTTGGGCGAAGGCAGCGGCGCGGCACTGCTTACCACGTGCAACCGCATAGAACTCTATGCCAATGCCCGCCATATTCCGGAAAAGCAGCTCCATGAAAAAATGATCCAATTTTTAGGCTCAACCTATCAACTGGCGGAATCTGAGTTTTCGGGATTTCTTTACCACAAAACTGAAAAAGAAGCGGTTACCCACCTCTTCAGAGTGGCGGCGAGTCTGGACAGCATGGTGGTAGGCGAAAACGAAATCATGAGCCAGATCCAATACATGTATGATGTTGCGCAGAAAGCGGGCACGCTCAACCGAATTTTAAGTACTTTACTGGAACGTTCTTTAAAATGCGGCAAAAGAGTGCGTACCGAAACGCAGATCAGCCGAGGCAAAGTCTCTGTCGCGTCCATCGCTGTTGATCTCGTCGAATCCATCTTGCAGGATTTACATGGGAAAGCGGCGATGATTATCGGTTCCGGTCAAGTGGGGGAACTGGCGATGAAAAGCCTCGTCGATCGAGGTATCCAACATGTGATGGTGCTTAACCGTACCTTGGCGCGCGCGAAAGAGCTTGCGCGCCGTTATCATGGTGAAGCGATCGCTTTTGATGCGCTCCATTGCCACTTACACCGCGCAGATATTGTTATTGCTTCGACAGGAGCCCCCGAACTCATTTTAAAAGCTTCGGATTTTGAAGAGGCTATAGAGCAGCGGCAGCGGGCGCCTATGATTGTAATTGACATTGCCATCCCCCGCGATATTGAACGCGAAGCGGGAGGCATTGATAATGTCTACTGTTATGATATGGATGACCTGCAAGGCATGGCGGAACGCAATTTGGCGAAAAGACAGGATGAAATCCCGGCTTGCATGGATATTGTCCAAGCTGAGGTTGACAGCTTTATTCATTGGCGCCATACGCTGAATGCAGATCCGATTATTTCGGCTCTGACAGAAAAATTTCATGATATCCGCCAAAAAGAGTTGCAAAATACCTTCGCATCTGTCAACGACTTAACGGACCGTCACAAAAGAGAGATAGAACAGTTGTCTGTACGCATTACAAAATGTTTGCTCCACCATCCCGTTGAGGTGGTCAAACATGCCAACCCCGAAGAACAGGATCTTATGATCGCTCTTATGGAACGCCTTTTCAGTTTGGGAGATTCGTGACTTTGAATACTGTTGTTTTTGGTTCCAGAGGCAGTGCCCTTGCCCTTTCTCAAACCAAACATATTATGGCGCGTTTCGAGGAACTGAATCCTTCTATTAAAACCGATCTATCCATTGTCTCCACAACCGGAGATCAATTGACGGATCTGCCATTGAGTGCCATCGGCGGACAAGGTGCCTTTACCCGCGAAATCGAACACGCTTTGTTGGATGCAGCCATTGATGTGGCGGTTCATAGCTTGAAAGATTTGCCTATTCAACAGCCCCAAGGTCTCTATCTTTGTGCTATCCCCGAACGTGAAGCGCCTGAAGATATACTGATTACGAAAAACGGCTGTACATTGGAAGAGCTGCCTCAAGGGGCTCGTGTTGGGACATCCAGTTTGCGTCGAAAAATCCAACTGCTGTTAATCCGCCCCGATTTAGAAATTGTCGAATTACGGGGCAATGTACCGACCCGGATTGCAAGAGTTGTGGAAGGCCCTCTTGACGCCGCAATTCTGGCTCTCGCGGGCATACGTCGTTTACGATTGGAAAACGATACGCCTATGCAAATCATAAGCTTGTCACAGATGCTGCCGTCGCCGGGTCAGGGTGCTTTGGCATTGGAAATACGCACTGAAGATGTCGAACTCGCCGGACTTATTACGCCCCTCCACGATGCCCGCGCCGCGGCGGAGGTACACTGTGAGCGAGCTATATTGAAAGGTTTCGGCGGTGGATGTCGTGCGCCTTTGGGAACCTATGCGCAGTGTATTGGCAATACCTTGGATATCCGTGCTATCGCCTGCAATCCTGATACGGGCAAGAAATTATGCATACACGAAGAAGCCTCCGTGGAAGAGGCGCAAAGACAGGGCGAAGACATCGGTTTGCGATTAGCTAAAGGCTTACAATTGTGTTGAAGAACCATTTTTTTTATAGCGCCATCGACAATAAAAACATCGTTGTTACCCGGGCACAATCTCAGGCGAAAAGTTTTGGAGAAAAACTTGAACGCCACGGTGCACATGTCCTGTACCTGCCGCTCATTCAAATTGAAAAAAATGCAGCGATCCAATGCCCCAACAATTTGGAAGACTTCGATTGGCTGCTATTGACGAGTGTCAACGCTGTTCATTATTTTTCGCAATGTCTAGAAAAAATGCAAAAGTCCTGGGCGGATATTGCCCACTGCCGGGTAGCTGTGATTGGAGAGGCAACAAAGAAAGCGGCGGAATCACAGGGACTGGTGCCGGAAGTTTTACCGGAACCCTATGTGGCAAGTGCCTTGCTAAAGAGTCTTTTCACGGCGGAACAACACCCTATTGGAAAACGGATCCTATATCCTAAAGGCAATCTCGCCAATCCGGAAATTGAATGTGCCTTAAAGATTCGCGGAATGGACGTTTCTTCCGTAATATGTTATGAGACCAAACACCGCAGAATCACCCCCGATGAAGCTAAAACACTGAGTGCATTTAAACCGCATATTGTAACTTTTTTTAGTCCTTCCGCAGTCCATTCTTTTATGGCATCACGATTGAATCGGAGCGTACTTTCAGCAATTCAACCGGTCGTTTATGCTTCTATAGGCCCCGTAACATCCCGTGCTCTTTTTGAGGCTAGACTGGATCCCGTCGTGGAAGCAGACTTACAAACAGAAGACGCCCTTATTGACGGTCTGAACGATTATTATGCTAAACGAGGAGAGCATTACAGGAACTGAGTTGTGCGCAACTTAAGGAGAAATAAAAATGGCTTTTGTAGTCTGTGACCCCTGCATTAAATGTAAATATACGGAATGTGTCAGTGTATGCCCCGTTGATTGTTTTCGTGAGGGGAAAAACATGTTGGTCATTGATCCTGATGAATGCATTGATTGCGGTGTATGTGTGGAGGAATGTCCGGTACGAGCCATTTATTGCGATGAGGAAGTGCCCGAAAAGTGGCAAGAATATATTGAGATCAACCAAAAATATTCAAAACTTTGGCCGGTTATACGGGACAGTCAAGATCCTCTTCCCACGGCTGACAGTTTCAGTGAAACAGAGAACAAACGGTCTCACTTCGATCCGGAACCCGGTTTGGGCAGTCGCGACTCCCTTGAAGATGAAGAGGAATAAAGAATGGCACTGCTGAACAGACGACCCCTTTATCTCTCTTTTTTCCTTTCTAAAGCATCAACGCTCATAGTGCCGATTTTCCTTTGTTTAACGGCCATCTTTGCATATCCCCTTGCCGCCGTCCCGCTTCATAAAAAAGCAGAAATCTTTGAATATGACATGCAGGAGCGTTTTCTCTTAGAAGGTCAAGCTTTGTGCAAACTCAAACTCCCTACCCAAGATAGAGACTTCATTGCGTATAACATGCCTGACAATGCTTACATGACCGGCATCTATACCGCCGCTCTCGCAATGAAATATGCCGTGACTGCGTCACCTGCCGATCATAAAGCTGCCCTTCAATCCTTAGAAGCACTCCATTTGTTGTGTTCCGTTTCCGGAACACCCGGCGTGCCTGCCCGTGCGGCTTGGCCTATTGACAAAGCCAATGACGATGATGGCATTTGGCGAGACTCTCCCTGTGGAAAATATTCGTGGCGCGGCGATGTAAGTACCGATCAAGTGGCGGGGCTCCTATTTGGTTTTGCATTTGCCTATGATTTGACAGCCGACGATGCGGAAAAAGAGCGAATTAAATGGGATGTTACTGCCATTGTAGATCGGATCTGCAAGCATGAAATGCAGATTGTAGATGTGGACGATAAACCAACCCGTTGGGGACGTTATGGGCCAAAGTATGTTATGCGCGGCGAAGCGATGAATGCATTGCTTTGGCTTCAAGCCTTGAAAGTGGCTGCTCATGTAACGAAAGAAAGTTACTATGAAAACTTATATAAACATTGGGCTGAAGAAGAACAATATCTTGAAATCGCGTCTAAAGCCAGACGCATGGCGGCACCCAGATTTGTGAACTATAGCGACGATGTCTTACTATTTCTTGCCTATTTGCCTTTATTGGTGTATGAAACAGAAGAGAATGTCCGTGTCAAAATTCAGGAGAGTCTGAACCGTACATGGATCGGTACCGATAAGTTTCCCGGTAAGATGCCGGAACAAAATCCTTTGTTTGCCTTTCTGGCCGCGAAATATTTGGGCGACAAAGCTCATGTAGAGGGCGCCCTAGAAACGTTGCAACAGTTTCCATTTGATATGAAGTGGAATCAAGACACCCTCGAAAGCTACACAACAAAATTCGAGCTGCAACTCAAGCCAATCATTCCGAAGGTTGACCTCAAGGAGGGCGACTTGGTGCCCATGGCGTACCGTAGCAAAGCTTGGTCTGCTTGGGTGCAAAACCCCTATTATAGCGCTGGAGATCGATCAAAAGATGATCCTATGGAATTTAATGGACACGATTATCTTCTCGCTTATTGGATGGGGCGCTATTTTTCCCTTATAGATGAAACAAAATAGAACTTTATTCTTATAACTGACCTCCGTCATAGAAAGTATATTTAGTGTGTTGCAGTTTGTGATTCTTGGAAGCAGCAGCAGTGGCAATGCCATGTTGATATCTTCTGAAAAAACAAAGCTATTGCTGGATAGCGGTTTCAGTTTTAGGAGACTGTCCGAACGCTTAGAAAAGCTTGGCGTCCCTGTGGACGCTTTGGATGCGGTCTTGATTACCCATGAACACACCGACCATGTTCAATGTTTGGGTACCCTTGCAAGAAAAACAAAGGTACCCGTTTTCATGACCTATGGATGCGCCGATGCCTTGCCCGCTTCTATCGGTCGTCTTCCCAAAATAGAATGTTTTGAATCCGGCGCATCCTTTTCAATTGGCGATATTTTGATCACGAGTTTCGCCGTCTCTCACGATGCAGCCGATCCTGTCAATTATACTTTTGAATGCGGCGGCGTCAAATTGGGTACGGCTACAGATTTTGGGCATTGTTCACACCTCATTCGCACACGATTAGCCGGTTCCAATGCACTGGTAATTGAATCCAATTATTGTCCGGAAATGCTCAGAAAAGGACCGTACCCGCCACAGATACAGCAGCGTATCCATGGACGTTACGGACATCTTTCTAATCATGATGTACAGGCCTTGTTGAAAGACATTTCTCATGACGCACTGCAGCTGGTTGTGTTAACTCATATCAGCCGAGACAATAACTGTCCTGATCTTGCTTGCCGTCTTGCCCGTGAGGCATTGGAAAGTTGGCCGGTAGATGTACGCGTTGCCGACGCTGATATTACTTCACCTGTCTTTGAGGTCTCTCTATGACACTCGCGCCAACCTTTTTTCGAGATCCCGAAACCTACAGGATTTTGGAAATGGCAGCGTTATCTGCCGCTTTGCCCTTGTGCATTCACAGTGGCGGAGGACTGAAAATAGAAGGGTGGGGGGGATGTGCCGCTTGCCACTGGGTCAACGCTACGGCTGCGGGTAGAAACGCGTGTCAAAAATCACGAGAAGACGCCGCCCTATTATCGGGGCTGAGACAGAACACCGTGAACTTTGTCTGCCATATGGGGTTGAACTGTGTTATCGCAGTACCTTTCAAAGATGAACCTTATACCCTTGTGTTCGGCCCCTTTATACCTGAAGGGATGACACAAGGCATTCACTACGCGATACGACAAGGCTTCATTGCCCTGACGGGAAAAGAACACAAAGAAAAGGATTTTTTACTTCCCTTCAAAACAGATGATATACGCCGTTTGCCCATGGCATCCGTGAGTGCCTCAATGGATTGGCTTCTATGGGGCTTAAAGGCGCGTCTGGAACGCTGGGAAGAGACGGATACAGACGACTTAGAATTGGAGACCTCACTTGAAGAAACTCCTTCCACAACATCAATAAAGCTTGAGCACACACAAAATACAGCCATACACTACAAAATCGTTGGTTTGGCTCTTTTATGCGGGCAAAGCCGTGAAGTGCAGCATTTTTTAGAAGATCGGATTGATGAAATAGGAAGTGCGCCGCTCGCCATCCACGCCCAATTAGCGCATTGTCTTGTTATACTGCTTGAAATTACGCAGAACTTTGGCGCTGTGACCGATGCTGCGTGGGTGGAATATAAACACTTTATTGAAGAAGCCTCTAAAGATAAGGATCGCAAAGCGCTTCTGAAAGGGGCAGAAAAAGTGGCGCGTCTCATTGCCCGTAATTCCAAGACAATTTTTCAAGAGAAATACAGCTATCTTCCCGCGGCTATGAACAGCATTTGCCAAGACTACGCAGCCAATAATCTACTTTCAAAAGTTGCCGCTGAAACTGATGTGGCGCCGTCTACCATTACAAGGATGCTCCAAAAGCTGACGGGGGCTTCTTTTTCCGAAGTGCTGGGACAAATCCGAACTACCCGGGCATCTCTGCTTTTGAGAAACACGCAAATATCCGCCTCAGCGATAGCTGTATTGGTAGGCATTGCCGATCAAAGTAATTTCATAAAAATCTTCAAACGCTATCAAGGATGCAGCCCTATTGAATATCGTAGACGATTTAAAAAATCCTTGTAATCGGGTGATCATTTATAAAAAAAACAGACAATCTTAAAGTAGATTTACGAAGAGCAAAATATGAGTTGGAAAAAGTTAAAAGCGCGCTTTCAAGCGTGGTGGCTTCTACAAAAATGCCCCACAGAATTTCTTTGCGACAACTGTAAATATGACTATCCAAGTGCTTGTCACCGACCTGAACGGCCCAATGCGACCCGATGTCCCGATTATCGGCCGCGCTCCTGATAAAACCACACGCTATCTCCACGAATTAGATCAAAAAATGCAGGCTGTGATATACTGCCGCTGACCGGGCGTTCTTTTCTTTTCGAATGTGGGATAGATGCGAGATAAGTACGTTGAAGTGTATCGACCTGCATTTTTCGGGATGGTTATGAACAGTGAAAGACAAAATCAATGAATATTGGAATACTTACAACACCATTATCCAATTATAGTCTGGAAGATATTCTGGATATGATTGAAGATAGCTTTATTGATTCTCTGGAAATACCTGCCCATCCCGGAAGCCCGCACATTGACGCCCTTCAATTGGACAAGAAACGTATCAAAGAGATACGCACAAAATGTGAAGAATCCATGGTTCGTATCAGCGCCTTGGGATACTACACTTGCGACATTAGCCATCCCGAAAAAATGGCAGAGACCCAGGCAATCGCTAAAAAAGTGATCAATGCCGCCGCCGCCTTGGAAGTCCCTGTAGTTTCGATGCTCACCGGATTTCCCGTGCCCGGTATGTCCAATATAGAAACCATCGAAACGGTGTTGCCGAAAGCATTTAAGCCCATCCTTGCACATGCTTCAAAAAAAGGCGTAAAAATTGCTGTGGAAAACTGGTTCCAAACCTGTCTGCAAGGATTAGACAGCTTTGAGGTCTTGTTTGACGCAATTCCTGATGAACATTTTGGACTAAATTATGATCCTTCCCACTTAGTGCACCAAGGTTGTGATTACTTGGAACCGATTTCACTATTTAAAGAACGCCTCTTTCATACCCATGCCAAAGACACGTACATTAATCACGCGGCCCGTGCATGGCAGGGAATTTATTCGGAGGGGTGGTGGCGTTATGTTATCCCCGGGTATGGCAGCATCCATTGGGGTGAATATATCGGTGAATTATTGCATAATGGTTATGATGATGTCTTGAGCATTGAACATGAAGACACCGCATTCACTGATTGGCAAGGTTTCTTTCAGGGCGCCAGTTTTCTTTCACAGTTTTGTTAAAAGAAGCTGGAAAAAGACTATTGATAGGTGACGAAGCAAGGTCATAAAACAATTGACAGTCAATAATATAATTTGAATTGGATTAGTAGTTAAAAAGGAGTTTCTACATGCATAAGCTGGTGTTGATACGACACGGACAGAGTACTTGGAATCTTGACAACCGCTTTACCGGTTGGACAGATGTAGACTTGAGCGATCATGGGCGCATTGAAGCGCAATCGGCCGGAAAAATCCTACGGGAAGAAGGCTACGAATTCGATGTCGTTTATACTTCCGTCTTGAAACGTGCCATCCGTACCATGTGGCATGTTATGGATGAATTGGATCAGATGTGGCTGCCTGTTACGCGCGACTGGCGTTTGAATGAGCGGCATTACGGCGCGCTTCAAGGGTTAAATAAATCCGAAACGGCGGCGAAACATGGGGAAGAGCAAGTGAAAATTTGGCGGCGTTCCTATTCCATCACACCGCCGCCTCTGGAAGAAGACGACCCGCGCAACGCGTCAAAAGATCGGCGTTATAGCCATCTCTCCAAAGCAGAAATTCCCGCCACAGAGAGCCTCAAAGAGACCGTCGCCCGCGTGATCCCTTATTGGAAAGAAAGCATTGCGCCCCAAGTGACCGCGGGGAAACGAGTTCTCATTGTAGCGCATGGCAACAGTCTTCGTGCCTTGGTTAAGTATCTGGACAACATTTCGGAAGAGGATATTATCGGTCTCAACATCCCGACCGGTGTGCCTTTAGTCTATGAATTAGATGAAGCACTCAAGCCCCTCGGGCATCGGTATCTTGGCGACCCTGAAGCCATTCGCAAAGCCATGGACGCTGTTGCCAGTCAGGGCAAAGCACGCTAATCATTCCCTCTGGCAAAAATAAAAAATACAGCAGCAGAGCGTAAATTAACATTACTCTTTGCTGCTGTTTTTTAGTTATTGCTTGCTGCTCGGCTTCTCAAAAGAAAGAATAATATCGGTTGAATCGGGGGAGAGGGGACTTTTGTCATAACCGCCATAGCGGCCTCTTAGGGAGAAACCGGCTTTTTCACCAATACTCTGAAGAAAAGAGGCGATCCAATGTTGTAAAACAAAGGATTCTCTGGTTTCACGCATTCCGGTACTTGAAGCGGAAAGATAGTCAATGGTCAATTGTGTCTGTGTTGCTTCAGGGACAAAGCGCTTTACAGCAACAAGTTTACCCTGTGGCAACTTCGCTTCCTCCGTGCGTATTCTGGGCTGTTGCAACGCTTTTTTTTCATAGTTGAGAGTCTGGGTAATCAATATACCGCCGGGACTTAAGACCTCAAAACTGTTCCGGAAAAAAGTTGCCAGTTTTTCTTTATTGGCCAGTAGACACAGTGAATTGCCTAAGCACACCATAAGCCCAAAAGGGCCATCGCTTGGAAAACACATATCGCCTACACGGTACTGAATCGTCGGCGCGCTGCGATGCTTCTGTGCATGGGCAACCATTTCTGCGCTCAAATCAGAAGCATACACTTGTGCCCCATGTTCCGCAAAAAAAGCGGCATGCAAGCCCAAACCGCAGGCGAGATCTGCAAGGCGTCGGTTGGGCGCTGCAGCGAGCGCCTCAAGAAGAAGAGGTCCTTCTCTCTCAAGTCGCCCGCTGCGATTGCCAAGCACTTCATAAAGTTCAGCTAATTGGAAAGCTGTCATCATTACAATCCGTTTGATTAGCCGAGCATGGCGGCCAAATCAGCTTCAACTTCGTTGATGGGTGTCAAACCGAAGGTATCAACTAGAACCTTAAGCACGTTAGGACCTACGAAAGCGGGGAGGGAGGGTCCAATACGCATGCCTTGAAGGCCAAGGTGCAGCAAGGTCAACAAAATGGCGACTGCTTTTTGTTCGTACCAGCTCAATACAATGGAAAGGGGCAGGTCATTGAGACCGCATTCGAAGGCGTTTGCCAGCGCAGCAGCGATTTGAATGGCGCTATAAGCGTCGTTGCATTGTCCGATATCAAGCAGACGGGGGATACCGCCAATATCACCGAACTCTTGTTTGTTGAAGCGATACTTACCGCAAGCAAGGGTCATGATCACACAGTCATCCGGGACACTGGAGGCAAGATCCGTATAGTAATTGCGCCCTACTTTTGCGCCGTCGCAACCGCCAATAAGGAAGAAGCGGCGAATCTTTCCGGCCTTTACAGCATCAATAACCGCGCCCGCCACATTCATGACCGCATTGTGTCCAAAGCCGATGGTGATAAATTGTTCTTCGCCATCCTCTGTAAATCCCGGGGCAGCGAGAGCAGCTTCAATGACAGGGGCAAAATTGCGGTCGCTGATGTGCATGACGCCCGGCCACTGCACGAGACCACAGGTGTAAATACGGGATTGATAGCTTTGACGCGGCCGTTGAATGCAATTGGTCGTCATTAAGATAGATCCGGGGAAAGCATCAAACTCTTTGGCTTGATTCTGCCAAGCGCTTCCATAGTTGCCCACCAAGTGCTTATATTTTTTGAGTCCGGGATAGGCAAGACAAGGCAGCATTTCACCATGGGTATACACATTGATGCCTTTGCCTTCTGTTTGAATGAGCAAGGCTTCCAGGTCTTTCAGATCATGGCCGGAAACAAGGATGCATTTCCCTTTGATCGGTGTCACGCGCACTTGGGTCGGTTCGGGATGACCATAGGTTCCCGTATTGGCTTGATCCAAGATTTCCATGGTACGCAGATTGACTTCCCCTACCTTCAGCGCACGGGCTACGAGTGCATCGACATCATCAACGCTGCGTGCGAGAAAATCGAGTGTGTCATGGGTGAAGGCATAAACTTCATCATCTTCCACGCCCAAGATACAAGCATGATCAGCATAAGCAGCCATGCCCTTTAATCCGTAGAGGATCAATTCTTGAAGGCCGGCAATATCCTGACCAAAATGTTCAAGTCGGTTTTCAAGACTGATGGAAACACCTTGGCGAACCATTTCTTCACGGGTCGACGCGATTTCCAAGGACGCAGGTCCTTGCGCCGGTTTCGCAGTGCCGTCGCAGGCGTCTACACAGGCTTTGCGCATACGGTCGCGCAGTTCAACGCCTTTTTGAACCATCGTTACGAGCGTATCGGCATCAAAGTTCACATTGGTCACGGTTGTAAACAACGCTTCCATTACAAAGCGGTCTACTTCCGCGTCTTTGATTCCCTGCTGCCTGGCGCAATGAGCGTTTTGGGATACACCTTTGGCTACGTGGATCAGCAAATCTTGCAGAGCAGCGGTTTCCGGATCTTTGCCGCAGACACCATGGGCGGTACATCCCGTGGACTGGGCGGTTTGTTCGCATTGATAACAGAACATCGACATTTCATTCTCCTTTTAGATGTTAGGTGAAAATTTATCTACCAAATTATATTGAAACAGAGGCATTATATGTTAATCAGCATATACATTACGCGCAATGATGGAACCTTCCACGCCAAGAATAATTTCCTCAACTGCCAAGGTGCTGCCGACAGCTTTTCTGGCACTGAGCAGCCATTGTGTAATTCCTCGACAACAGGGTACTTCCATACGCACTACAGTAACACTTTTCGGCTGTGCGTTTTGAAATAAAGCAGTCAATTTCTGCATGTACCCCGTACTATCATCCAGTTTAGGGCAGGCAATTGCAACCGCTTTCCCTTTCAAAAGACGGGGATGGAAGGAACCACAAGCAAAAGCGCAGCAATCCGCCGCGATAAGTATATGTGCCGATTGAAAATGGGGAGCGTTAAAGTTTACCAAATGCAGCTGAATGGGCCAATGTCCCAAAGCCGACGGACTATCCATTGCAGTGGAAGAAGTCGTTTCCGCTTCGGGTCTCTGGAATTGCCGTGCTTGTGATCCCGGGCAGCCGCCGGCGGGAGGAAAAGCAGCGGGAAGAGGTCTCGCCGTCATAGAGGGGCAGGCATGTACCGGTTCAGGCGTGGATACAGCCGCTTTTGACGCGGCAATGGATGCAGCCAATGATTCGGGCAGCTCAAATTCCGGCGCTTCTCGTTTTTCCAAAGTCAACGCGCCGGTGGGGCAGTTGCCGATGCACGCACCCAAACCGTCACAATAACTTTCTTTGATTAATTTCGCTTTGCCGTCGATAATCGCAAGAGCACCTTCTTCACAGTCAACTATACATTGACCGCAACCATCGCATTTTTCTTCATCTATCTTGATGATATTTCTAACTACCATCGTGTTTTCCTTTGCTGTTTGAGTTAAGTCTCTGACCAGTTCGCGATTATTATAACCTGTGGAAAAACACAATACCTTGACTTAAATCAAACTCTGAAAATAAACGCAAAGATTAAAAACGAGGCGTTTGCGGGTCTAGAATGCTAAGTTGTTCCTGTGGTATTAAGTTGGCCAAATCCGGCAGATCATACCAAGACAGGGCGTTGTGGACACTATTGATGAGTTGTTGCCCGGCTCGGGGTTCCCGCACAACGTCCATCCATGAAGCAATGCCATGTCGTAAGGTTGTATGGACGAAGAGACCTGGGTGTAGGGCGGCCGCATGCAGCGCAGGCACAGTTGCCTGACCGGAAGCATAGAGATAAAAAGACCGCTCTTCCAGATTGCGCAAGACTTCTGTGACCGCCATAATATCGGCGGCACGCATGCCCACATAGGATTTTCCTAACAAATAAGCTAGAAAATAATCTTTCCATTCTGCCCCGACATATTTCCTCCAATTGTCTCCGGAGGAGCCGCCGGCTGTTTCTCCAAAGCCGCGAAGTTCAACCAAGCAAAGCGTATGACCGGCCGACAAAAGGCCATCCAGAAGTTTGTCATTGGCGAGGGTAGTCTCCAAGTTTGTATCTTCACAGATGATTACATAGCCTCCGGTAAATTCTTCCGGTTTGACAAGACAGCTGCGCAGAAAAATACCGGGTTCCGATTGAATCACAAAAAATTCTTTTGTTGCACTATTGGCCGATTTATCTTCCGGATGGATTATCTTGGCGGCAGATTCTTTCTTTTCCGAGAGGCCGATGAGTTCGCGAATTTTATCGCGATAGGCGCCGTCGTCTTTCCCCTTGCGAAAAGTGCTGCATTTTTCTTCTAATTGTTCTGCCCGTTCCAGGTTTAAATCAAGAACAGACCGGGCATTGTCGCGCAACAGCACCTGTCCTTCTGGCGTACACAGGGCCTCGTCTTTGGTAAACACGGTAAAATCAGGCTCGGTGATGACACGATCAATCCCCAATAGCCAACGGCTCATCCAGCGTGCAGCCGCCTCTCGCTGCGGACGGGCAAAACCGTGGGTATCATCGTTTTCAATCAAGTCGACACGTTCTGAAAAGCCCAATCGTGAATAGATACGCTTGGCTTCGCGGAAGGTCTGCCATGTGCCGTTAATATCAAAGAAGTCTTGGGTTGCAGCACAGATTAAGGTGGGCTTAGGCGCGCGCAAATGAACATAGTCTGCATGGTCAAGACCGCCTGCGATTTGACCGAAAATATTTTGTTCTGCATCTTGCGGCCCAATCGTAGTGACGAGTTTTTCGAAGGTCGTCAGATAACAGGAGGGCGCGGCACATACGATACGTTCATCTAGTGCCATCAGATAACTGGTCAACGTGCCGCCGCCGGAGTTGCCTGTGCAGCCTATGCGATCGGCAATAATATCTGAACGGCTTTGAAGGTAGTCTATAGCGCGCATACCATCCCATACGCGATAACCGGCTGTATTTGTGCCTGTTAAAATAGCGCCAACACCAATTAACGTATGCTCGAGGGTGGAACCAAATTCATTAGAGCCATCTTCTTTCAAATAGGTGTAGCGCTCACCCTGTCCCACGGGATCGTAGCACAAAGCAGCCATACCACTGGCAGCAAGGAGCATGGAGATGCGCTGGTAAGGATCGGATGCCTTGCCTTCGATACTGTGTCCACAAGGAACGATGACACCGGGCCAAGGACCGATATCTTTCGGCAAATAGAGAAGACCGGTTACAAAAAAATTGGGCCGGCTTTCAAAAATGATCTTTTCATAGCGGAACCATTCCGTTTCACCTGAATCCAGAGTTTGGGCATTTAACGGGACCCTTTCAGGAAATCCGCCTAATTGATCGACAAAAAAGGCCTTCAATTCTTTTTGATAGGCATAAACCTCCTCGGGAGTCTTAAGTTCCTCGTACCGTGCCTTGCGCGATTCCAAGGCAGTCAAAATCTCCTCAGTCAAATAACGCTGCATCATTTCATTGGCAGGTTGCCCTTCAAAGACGTCGTTTAACGCGTCTAAAGCAGGCGCCTCAGCGGAGACTTGCGCAAAAATGGTGCATAGGGTAATTAATAAATACATAACGGCTTCTCCCTTGTTAATCAATCCCTTTATCCAAGTGTTTATCAACGGATAGACTATAGCAATGTCGCTTTGAAAATACAATTGTAACAGAAGTAACGGGAACTTCCTGAAAGAAGGGGAAAAGTCGCTTTGTTTTACGCGTTGCCCCGTTTTGTATTTAAGTTAAAAGGAATTAATCGATCATCGCTGTTTTTTTGACGGGCGCGTTTGGCTTGCGGTTTACCCCGAAATTAGTACCACTGTCTTAAGTGGAATCTGTATCCTTTAAATGGTCAAAAAGAAAGGATGCAGATGGGCAAGAAACGCAGACAATTCACGGATAAGTTCAAGGCCAA
>Ga0172382_10007753_pt1 | contig 15157 bp, 13 predicted proteins | sample Leawel138RmetaG_FD_122245 | JGI IMG/M metagenome (GOLD analysis project Ga0172382, IMG submission 122245) | Leachate microbial communities from a municipal landfill in Southern Ontario, Canada - Leachate well 138R metaG | ecosystem: Engineered > Solid waste > Landfill > Unclassified | place...
CCCGAGGTCATCCTCGTGCAGATAGCTGTTGACCGCTGCATACAGTTTCTTGTTGCCCTTGAGGTTCCTCAGCGCATCGATGTCCCGGTCCCCGATATTCCCTGCGCGGGTGCGCAGGGAGAATTCGTGCATCCCGATGTATGCCGCATCTGCTCCGTAGGCATAGGCATAGGACAATTTCTCGAGTGTCCCTGCGGGACTCAGCAGTTCGATCATCTAGGAAACCTTGGAACCGGAGGTGTTACCGAACGCAAAGGTGAGCACCTCGTCGAACGTGGAGACGGGGTGGAACTCGATACCCTCCTTGATCTCCGCATCCAGCTCATCCAGGTCTCGCTTGTTGAACTTCGGAATCAGGATCGTCTTGATCTTGTTCCTCCGTGCGGCAAGCACTTTCTCCTTCAGCCCTCCGATGGGCATCACCTTGCCGACCAGGTCCAATTCACCTGTCATCGCCAGGTCCGTAGCGATCACACGATCGGTGACAAGCGAATACAGTGCACTTGCCATCGTGATTCCCGCTGAGGGACCATCCTTCGGGGTGGATCCCTCGGGAACGTGCAGGTGGATCGCATGGGTATCGAACCAGGAGATTTCGATGCCGTGCTTCGATGCGATGGACTTCAGGTGGGTCAATGCGATGCTGGCAGACTCTTGCATCACCTCGCCGAGCTTTCCGGTAAGCTTGAGTTCCCCCTTGCCGGGGTAGGAGACGGCTTCGATCACCAGTGTATCACCACCCATGCTCGTCCACGCAAGTCCGATGGCCATGCCTGGCCGATCGGCACGGAGGATCTCGTCCTCATGGAATATGGGTTGGCCCAGATACTCGACCATCTTCTCACGAGTGATACGTACCGGGAGTTTCGGTGAGCTCTCCAGGATCTCCCTGGCTGCCTTCCGGTGGATGCGGTCCAACGACTTCTCGTAGTTGCGCACGCCAGCCTCACGGGCATATGATTCGGCGATCTCCTGAAGGATTTCCGTGGTGTAGGAGATTTCCTTCCGATCGAGACCGTGTTTCTTCAGGCTCTTCGGTACGAGGTATTTCTTTCCGATGGCAAGCTTTTCCTGGGTCGTGTAGCCGGCGATATGGATCACCTCCATCCGGTCGAGCAACGGCCTGGGAATCGTCTCCAGCGTATTCGCAGTCACGATGAAAAGCACCTGCGAGATATCGAACGGCAGGTCGAGGTAGTAGTCGCGGAACCCCTGGTTCTGCTCGGGATCGAGGACCTCCAGGAGTGCCGCAGCCGGATCTCCCTGGAATGAGATTCCCATCTTGTCGATCTCGTCGATCAGGAAGACGGGATTCTTCGATTTCACCGTCTTCAGGCCTTGGATCACCTTGCCGGGCATCGCGCCGATATAGGTCCGCCGGTGTCCCTTGATCTCGGCCTCGTCACGCATGCCTCCGACGCTGAACCGGTAATACTCTTTCTTCAGGGCCCGTGCGATGGATTTTCCCACGCTCGTCTTCCCGACTCCCGGAGGGCCTACCAGACAGATGATCGATCCCTTGGTATCTTGCTTTTTCTTGCGTACCGCAAGATATTCCAGGATCCTGTCCTTCACATCCTTCAACCCATAGTGGTCGCGCTCGAGGATCTTCTTTGCCGCATCGAGGGAGAAATCCTCCGGCTTGGGATCCTGCCATGGGAGTGCGGCGATCGTCTCCAGGTAGGTCCTGGTGATGGAGTAATCGGGGCTGTTCGGATCGAGCGACTGGAATTTTTCCAGTTCGTTGCCTACCGTCTCGGCAACTTCACCCTGCAAGTTCAGCGCGGCGATCTGCTTGGCAATCTTGTTGAACACGGCGCTGCGAGGATCGCTGGTGAGCCCAAGCTCCTGTTGGATGTGCTTGAGTTCCTCCCTGAGGAAATATTCCCGCTGATTCTTCTCGAGCTTGCTGTTGACGCGGTTCTGGATCTGCTCCTGCATCGCGAGGACCTGCTGTTCCTTCTTGATGAACACCAACACTCGCTCCATCCTTCTGCGTACGTTCAGCGTCTCGAGGATGCGCTGTTGCTGCCTGCGATCGATATTGATGATCGAGGCGATGAAGTCTGCCATCTTTCCCGCCTGGTCGATGTTCACCATGTTCAGCCGCATCTCCTCGGTGAAGAGGGGATTGCCTTTCGAAAGTTTTTTCGTCTCGGTGATGAGCTGACGTGTCCAGGCCTTGAGCTCGGTCGGGTTGTCCTCGATATCATTCAGGTAGTCAACCTCTGCAAGGATAAACTTGCCGCTGGTGTGGAACTCGCGCACCTGGAACCGCTTGAGCGTCGAGATGAAAATGTTCATGCCGCCATCGGGCAACTTGATCCGCTTGATGATCTTGGCAATGGTCCCGACACGGTACAGGTTGTCGATCTCATAATCGGTCTTGTTTTCGTCCTTCACCAGAAGGAGTCCGAGGTCGCCACCGTGCGACATCGCCTGGGTAACGATTTCTATGTCATCCTTGCTCTCCACCACCAACGGGGTGAACAGCCCGGGAAAGATCGGGTTTCCTACCAGAGGGAGTACGAAAAGGTTGCGGGGCAGGGTCTGCTCAACGGGCATCAATTCCTGGTCTGCCATGAATAATCCTCCACATGTCATTGATTCGCGCATGGGTGCACACGCACAATGTACTAAAAGTTCGCGCTGTCGTGAAGGCTCGCCAGGGGAGGTTTTCCCCTGCTTACGAAGAAATCGTTGCGACGATATGTTCGGCGATCACCTTCGCTCCCGAGGGGTTGGGATGTATGCCGTCGATCGTGACGGCCAGGTTTCTCCCGGTGGCCAGCAAGGAGGCCTTCCGCTCATCCGCACCGACGAGCCGCGCATCACGGTCGAGTTGCATCGGATCATCGGGAAGGTAGGGATTCTGTCCGGTCGATACATCCCGTATGCGCTGTTCCAGAGGAGTCGCGATATCGCACCATACGGTCCTTTCATACGAACGTGCGTGGGTTCTCATCATTTCGTTACGGTTGCGCCGCGCCTCATTCAAGGGAGAACCGAGATCCTCGCCCAGAGGCACGATCGCACACAGGATGATGCGTACGGTATCGGATGCATCCAGCAGCTCCTGCATCAGTTCCTTGAATACCGGGAGGAATCGGCCATCGTCGGGAATCGGCGGTGTGTGCTTGCTGATCAGGTTGCGACCCCGTTCGGCCCACTTCGGATGGTGGGCGAGCATGTAGGGGATCAAGAGGTCGTTCGCTCCCGACTGCAGCATGAGTGTCTGCCGGCCGATGCCATGCGATCGCTTGAGCTTTCCGATCGCGCGGACTGCCGATCCTGCCCATGTCTCGCCTTCGATCCCGTGAGCCTCGATGGGAAACGGAAGGTATCGCCTGAAGGCGATGCCGATCCTCCCCACGGTCAGGGAGTCTCCGTACAGCAGGATTGCAGACACCTGGTCAGACCTCCTTGTCCGCCGTCACTTCGGATTTTCGCACCCACCACACGCCGAGATAGCACAACGGCGTATCGAGAAGGGCAAAGACCACCTTGAAGGCCCAATAGGGGATGATGAGACTGAACAGGAAAGGAACGGTATAGCGCTCATTGATGTGGTAGAACGCGATGAACATGAAGATCGTGGTATCGATGAACTGGCTGATGATGGTGCTCACATTGTTGCGGATCCACAGATGCTTGTCCTTGGTCATCCGTTTTATGGCGCTGAAGGTGAGCACGTCCACGTGCTGGGCAATGAAGAAGGATATGAGACTCGCAGCAGTCATGCGCATGCTGGATCCGAATATGGCGGCGTAGGATTCCTGCATCGACCAGGTAGGATTCGCAGGGAGCATGATGCACAGGCCCATCATCAGGAACATGAAGACGAGCATGATGGTCGAGAGGTTGACGAATTGGCTGCTGGTCTTGCGGCCGAAGACTTCACCGATGATGTCGGTGACCAGGAACAGGATCGGCATGAAGAAGATGCCTACGGATGCCCTGACGGAACCGAGCGTGGTGATCTTCGATCCCAGTGTGTTCACCAGTACCATGGAAGTAAGGTACAGGGCGAACAGGAACTGTTTCTTTTGGTCTTTGGTACGCATGGCATCACCTCGTGAAGCAGATGAGCAAGACAGTAGCGGAATTCCACAAATTGGTAAAGAGACCCCTTGGCCGATGAATATCTGTTGCATTTTGTTGCGCCATTGCTATACTGTCAACAGCGGGATGAAGCGGGTGAGCTTCGCATGCCCAGCCAATGGAGAAGACGATGGAAGAGAGCAAATTGATAGTGATCGCGATCGGAGGGAACTCCCTCATCGAGGACAGCAAGCACGTGACGGTCAAGAGTCAGTACGAGGCGGCACGCAAGACCGCCAGCCACATCGTCAGGCTGGTCCGCAGCGGCCATCGTGTGGTCATAGCGCATGGGAACGGGCCGCAAGTCGGATTCATCCTTCTACGTGCGGAATTCGCGAAGTCGATACTCCACTCGGTCCCGCTCGATTCGTGTGTAGCCGATACCCAGGGAGCCATCGGATACCAGTTGCAAATGGCCTTGTACAACGAATTCGCGAAGGAAGGGCTCTCCCCGCAAGTCGTCACCGTGGTCACGCAGGTCGAGGTCGATCCCCGGGATCCCTCCTTCCTCAAGCCGACCAAGCCGATCGGCTCCTTCATGTCTAAGGAAGATGCCGACAACCATCGGCTGAACGACGGATGGGATGTGGTGGAGGATGCGGGACGGGGCTACCGACGCGTGGTCGCCTCCCCGAAGCCGATCTCCATCGTTGAGCTTGGGACGGTAAAGACGCTTGTCGACCACAACGTCATCGTGATTGCCGCCGGCGGTGGCGGAATTCCCGTGGTCAGACATCCCGACGGAACGTTGGAAGGTCTCGAGGCGGTGATCGACAAGGATCTCGCGGCAGCATTGATGGCGAAAGAGCTCCAGGCCGATCTGTTCGTCATCTCCACCGCAGTCGAGAAGGTATGTCTCAACTACGGCAAACCATCGCAGAAGGAACTCGACACCATCGGATTGAAAGAGTGCCAAACCTATGTGGACGAGGGCCATTTCGCCCCCGGAAGCATGTTGCCGAAGATCTTGGCGATGATGGATTTCGTGAAGACGACCGGGCATGTGGGCCTGATCACCAATCCCGAAAACATCTGGGCAGCTCTCTACGAGGGGAAGGGTACGAAGATCGTTCCCTGAGCCTCACGCCTGGGGACCGGCCCTGCCGGTCCGGGTGTCAGAAATCGGAATCATCGATGACTCGCCGCTTGCGCACCAGTATCCGTTCGAACGGAATCGTGCTGTTGCACAGGTGCAGCGGCAGCATGGTCAGGATGATCTGCCAATTCTGTTGGATCATGAGATCGATGAACACCAGTTTCAGCAGGATGACGGCGATGATCACGAAAGTCATCGCGGTGTTCATCTTCCGGAATCCGCGCAATGCCCGTGCATTGCCGAAAGCACTGGCCAGCGCCAAGACGGCCAGTACCAGGACCAGAGGATTCACGATCAGGATGTTCTCGTTGAAATAGGTGACATCATGGTTGCTCCCCGTCATCATGAAGATCAATAGGATAGAGAGTACCGAAGCGGACAAGGTCCAGATGAAGTTCACGATTCCGTAGAGAAAACGGAATACCCTGCGCAGAGCGGTCATGTAGGGGGCTCCCTGGAAACGACCGAGCAGGATGCACAACAATCCGACTGCCAATGCGAAGCACATCCCTTGCAGCGTCATCGGATGCCATGAATCCAGGACAGGTGCCCGTGCTCCCTCTGTCGCGACATGGTGGACGATCCTCTCTCCTGCGATGGGAACCCGTTGTCCGTATTCATCCACATAGGAGAATTGCCGCAATGCATCCTCAAGCAGAGCGGGGAGGAACATCGCCTCCCAGAGGGTGATGGGCTTGTCAATGGTTCCGCTTTGGAGGAAGTTGAGCGTCCAATCGACGAATGGGGAAGCATAGGTATGACGCCCCACCAGTTGACGGATGCTCTCCTCCATGGGGATCGTGCTTGCCCAGGCATGCAGCTGCCCTCCGACGGCCTTGTCGATGATGTCCCTGATCCTGGTGGAGCAGTTCTCGCGATAGTGGTGGTAGAGGTAGGTCTGGTGTTCCTGCTGCACGTTGTAGTTCAGTACGCTGAGCACTTCAAGCTTCGCGGAGTCGGGGAGGTTCAGCACAAGCTCATATATATCGCGATTTTCCTCGGTCGCGAGGGCGATCCTGGCTGCCGTCGCCGTTGCCCAGACCTCATAGTTCAGTCTCCCGATCGCGAAGGTCTGGTAGAAATCATCATCAAAGCTGAATATGCCGTAATCATAGAGGACACTCCGTTCCCCCTTGGTGTCGGAAATCGCGATGCCGGAGTGGCCGAACCATACGTACAGGGGATCTCCCTTGCCCATGGTGACCAAGGAGACCTTCAGCTGCCGTGCCGCCTCCTGTTCGTAGGGCATGAGCGGTCGGAGGAACTCACGATCGCTGAGAATCCGTTCCGAAGAGTTGGGATCATCGAACATCTGCCCGAGGCGCACCGATGCTGCGGACAAGCTTGCGAGCGAGAGAAACAGAACGAGGGCACAGTACCGTCGGATGCGATTCCCATGTTGCGGCATGCTCCCGATCATAGCATATTTTTATCCGTTTGGTTGACAGATTTTCGGGGAGGGGCTACTCTTGGCCCAAGCATCGCGCCTGTGGTGCAAGGGATGGTGATGGAGAGGAACCTGACAACCGAGGCTATCGTCCTGACCAACAAGCGGTGGGGAGATCTGCACCGCTTGGTAACCATGCTCAGCCCCTCGTTGGGAATTTTCGATGCGGTTGCCTATGGGGCCAGGAAGGGAAAGCTTGCAGGAGGCATCGACCCGTTTGTCATCGGAACTTTCTACGTGTACCACAACCAGGCAAGGAAGGTCCGTTCCATCACCGACATCGAGGTCACGTTCCAAGGCGAGGGGATACGGGAGGACTTGGCACGCTTGTATATCGCCCACGCAATGGCCGAGATGGCGATGCGGATGCACGGAGGCGATCACGAGCAACTCTACGGCATCCTCTCCCGGCACCTGGTGTTGCTTGCCCAGCGCGAGGTCGAGCCGCGCAGGCTGTTCATGCAATTTGCCTTGCGTTTCATCGCGATCATGGGACTTGAGAGCGATCTCTCTTCCTGTCCGGTCTGTGCACACCGTTACGAGACGCAAGAAATCCTGTATTATCATACGGGGTTGCACGCACCGTGTTGCCGTTCGTGCGCAGATATCGATACCGAGACGTTCGAGATGGCGCTCGGTCCCGGCGGAAGGAAGTATCTCGAACTCACGAGAAACATGGAGGAGGTCTCGGCCGTGTCGGTCGACCTGACCGAGGCGACTACCGAGCGGCTCTTTCGCTACATGGTCCGCCAGGTGAACGACATCCTCGGATCGGCACTCCGCAGTCTGACCGGCGGCGTGCTTACGGAGGCTTTGCAATGAATATTTATAAAAGGTTGAATATATATGAAGGAATGGCTGAAGGAACCGGTATCGGTGGAGTTGGTACGCAAGCTCAACGAACAGTATGGTGTGGATTACATCACCGCGTCGCTGTTGGCTCGCAGGAAAGCGGTGGAACCTGAGGATGTCAGGTACGTGCTGGAATCGGATATCTCCTATCTGCACAATCCGTTCCTTTTCGATGAGATGGAAAGTTTCGTGGAACGAATCCTCCAGGCAAAGGAAGAGCAGGAGAAGGTCTGTGTCCTGGGGGACCGGGATGTGGATGGGATAACCAGCACGGTGTTGTTGGTGCAGGAACTCCGTGCGATGGGCATCGAGACCTCCTGGTGGTTGCCCGAAGGCGATGTTCCCTATGGATTGTCGATGGAAGTGATCGATATGATCGCATCAAAGGATGTGACGCTCGCGGTCACCGTGGACTGCGGAATATCGAACACTGATGAAGTCGCGTACGCGCGAACTCTTGGCATCGATGTGCTCATCACCGATCATCACATCGCCGGTTCGGTGATTCCCGCGGCGGTCGCGGTGATCGATCCCAAGCTTGAAGGCTGCGGATATCCCTTCGCACATCTGGCAGGTTGCGGAGTCGTCGCCAAGTGCATCTGGGCGCTCAGGTTCGCCCTCAGCGATTTTTTCCGGGAGGAGATGATCCTTCTCCACGCAGTTCCCGGCAGTACCGTACCGGGGAACGAGACCGTCATCATCGAGGCGGTGCGGCTGAAGAATCTGGTGGAAGAGGACCGTATCATCGAGGAGATCGTTCCGGGAGTCCTCGAACTGCATCAGAGCCGGATCCTCAGGTTTCTCGACTGCGGATTGCCGATACTCGCGCTCGACGTTGATGTGGAGCGTACCCTGCTGCGACAGGCTTTCGGACGGAATATCGACATCCATCTCGGAGAATTGCGACCGCAACTCGAACGGATGCTCCCGCAGATTGCCGGCAAGAGCCTGTTCAGTCTCAAGCGCATCAGCAGGGCTGTCCGGTACACGAAGACCGCATCGGAGCTTGATGTGCTCATCGCGCTGTTCCATGCGTTCGTGCTGCGTTCCGTTCCGGCACTCTCGGCCGGATATGAGCAGGTGTTGGACTTGGTTGCCATGGGTACCATCGGAGACCTGATGCCCATGACCGACGAGAACCGGATCTTGGTGAAGGTCGGCATGCGCGTCATGTCCGAAGGGGTGAGGAAGGAGTTGCTCGCACTCTTGACCATGCAGAACCTGGTCGGCAAGCGGCTCTCCACCAGCGACATCGGATGGCAGCTCACTCCCGTCATCAATGCTTCAGGCCGCCTGGGGAGACCACAGGTGGCGGTGAACATGCTGTTGGCCGAGGACCTGCATGCGTGCGAGGAATTCGCGGGTGAGCTGATGCGCTTGAATCGCGAGCGGCAGAAACAGGGCGAAGAGTCTTGGGACCGGTTGCTCCCCAAGGCCCGCTCAAGCCATGATGATTTCGATGGAAAGTTCCTCATGGTCGAAGATCCGACCGTGAGCAGGGGCCTCACGGGAATCATGGCGTCACGCTTGCTGCGGCAGTTCAACGCACCGAGCATGGTGATCGCACATGTGGATACCGATCGTGTCACCGGATCGGTCCGCAGTCCCCAGCACTTCAACGTGATGGAATTCCTCTCGGCTTTCGAGGATCTGTTCCTCGATTTCGGCGGTCACCGCTGTGCAGGCGGATTCAGCATGGAACGGAAGCATCTCGGTACCTTGCGCGACCGTATCGCCAGTGCCATCGATCTTCTGGAATCACAGGCAGATGCAGGTGACGAGCCGGTAACGATCGATGCGGAGCTGCCGGCGACCTACATGACACCCGAACTGATCAGTCTGGTGGAGACCTTCGAACCGTACGGGGAGGGCAATCCTCCGCTGCAGTTCCTCATCCAGGGGGCGAAAGTGGAGGAGGTCCAATTCCTCAACCGCTCGAAAGGCCCGGGGCCATCGCATGTGAAGATGCAGTTGCAGTTCGGACAATATCGGTGGCCAGCCCTGTACTGGAATGCAGGAGATACGGTGGGAAGCGAATTCGATGCAGGCGATGAGGTCGACCTGGTCTTCAGGATGGGCCGCAACTATTTCAGGAACAATGAGTCGCTGCAGCTCACCGTAGTCTCGCTCAAGCGGCACAAGACACCCATCGAACGGATCTTGCGGTGACAGGGCATCCGCTCACTTGACAAAATCCTCGTATTTGGAGAAGATTGTGCAGAGTTTGGTCCCAGGTCAGGGAAGGGGGTGATTACTATAGCTTACGTAAGAGTTGACGATAATGAGCCACTCGAGAAGTCGATCAAGAAATTCAAGAGAATGGTCGAGAAAGAGGGCATTATCCGGGAATGGAAAAAGCGCGAGTACTTCGAGAAGCCTTCCACCATCGAAAACCGGAAGAAGAAGGCCTTGGCGCGCAAGCAGATGAAGAAAGTACGTAAGATGCACTCCATGAAGAGCTATTGATCGCCTCTGTACATGTGACGTCGTCAGACCGTCGGTGTACAGCCGGCGGTTTTTTTTATAGCAAGGAGGTTCCAGGATGAGCGGGATGCCAGTCAAGAGAAGCAGGAACGGCTCTGTCCGTGCCAGCATGCGATTTCCCGTGTGTCTCATGTGCCTGTCAGGCCATGCATCGAACGAAACCCATCGATAAAGGAACCTCCCATGGATATTCATACGCATTATCATTTCGAAACCCTCCAGTTGCACGCAGGCCAAGAATCGCCCGATCCGGCGACCGGAGCGCGTGCAGTTCCCATCTACGCCACGACCTCTTTCGTCTTCGACGATTGCCGCCAGGCTGCGGCGCGTTTCGACCTCTCCGAGTCGGGCAACATCTATACGAGGATCATGAATCCCACCACGGATGTGTTCGAGAAGCGGGTCGCCGCGCTCGAAGGGGGAGTCGGTGCGCTGGCGACCGCGAGCGGACAGGCAGCCACCACGATAGCCATCCAGAACCTGGCACAGGTCGGCGACCATATCGTAGCCGCCCGAACCATCTATGGCGGTACCTACACACTCTTCAGCAGGACATTCACGCAAATCGGCATCTCTTGCACATTCTTCGATGTCGATGACCTTGATGAGCTCACGAGCTCGATACAGGGCAACACCAAGGCGGTGTTCATCGAGAGCATCGGGAATCCCAACGCCAATCTTGCCGACATCGAGGCGATCGCACGGATCGCGCATGCACACCACATCCCCTTGATCGTCGACAATACTTTCGCGACACCTTACCTCATCCGCCCGATCGCACACGGAGCAGACATCGTCATCCACTCCGCAACGAAGTTCATCGGCGGTCACGGCACGAGCATCGGGGGAGTGGTCATCGATGGTGGGAATTTCGATTGGAAAGCTTCGGGCAAGTTTCCCAGGTTCGTCGATCCGGATCCGAGTTACCATGGCATCAGTTATACCGAAGCCACGGGAAATCTTGCCTTCATCGTACGTGCTCGTGTCATCCTCCTCAGGGACTACGGAGCCGCCCTCAGTCCTTTCAATGCGTTCCTTTTCCTTCAGGGCCTTGAGACCCTCTCGCTCCGGGTCGAGCGTCATGTCTCGAACACACTGAAGGTCGTCGGGTTCCTTGGTGCGCACCCACGGGTCAAGCAGGTGAACCATCCCTCGCTGCCCACCCATCCTGACCATCATCTCTATGCTCGCTATTTCCCCCGTGGCGGTGCTTCGATCTTCACCTTCGTGGTGAACGGGGGCGCCGAAGCAGCCACCCGTTTCATAGACCGCTTGCAGATATTCAGTCTCCTTGCCAATGTTGCGGATGTGAAGTCGTTGGTGATCCACCCTGCGAGCACTACGCACAGCCAACTTTCGGGAGAGGAGCTGCTCGCCGCGGGAATCGAGCCGGGTACCATCAGACTGTCCGTCGGTACCGAGCATGTCGATGACCTGATCGCCGATCTGGCGCAAGCGCTTGAAGCGTGAGGGAGGTTGCATGCCGGTAAAGATTTCCGATGCGTTGCCCGCACGAGGCATCCTCGAACGGGAGAACATCTTCGTGATGACCGAGAAGCGGGCTGCGAGCCAAGACATCCGCCCGCTTCGGCTTCTGATCCTGAACCTCATGCCACTGAAAACCAGTACCGAGACGAGCTTGCTGCGGAGACTTTCGAATACGCCGTTGCAGATCGAGGTCGATTTTCTCCGGACCGCGACCTACACCTCGAAACACTCATCCTCCGAGTACCTGGAGGAGTTCTACAAGACCTTCGACGAGGTCTGCAAGTCCACGTATGACGGACTGATCATCACCGGGGCTCCGGTGGAGACCATGGAGTTCGAACAGGTCGGATATTGGGATGAACTGTGCAAGATCATGAGCTGGGCCGATGAACATGTGTTCGCAAAGCTGTTTCTCTGTTGGGGAGCCCAGGCGGGGCTCTACTACCACTACGGGATTGGCAAGCAGCCGTTGCCCAAAAAGAAGTTCGGGGTGTTCAAGCACCGGGTATTGGTCCCCAACACTCCCTTGCTGAGAGGATTCGACGACAGGTTCTTCGCTCCGCATTCCCGGCATACGGAAGTGAGGCGTGCGGATGTGGAGGCTGTGGGAGAGCTGCACATCCTCTCGGACAGCGAGGAGGCCGGACTCTACATCGTCTCGAGTGAGGATGGGAGGCAGGTCTTCGTGTTCGGTCACCCCGAATATGACAAGGATACGCTGGACCAGGAGTACAGACGGGACGTAGGGAAGGGATTGCCGATCGAAATTCCCGCCAATTATTACACGGACGATGATCCTGCGAAGGGACCGATGGTGAATTGGTACTCCCATGCTCAACTTCTGTATACCAATTGGCTGAACTATTACGTGTACCAGACCACACCCTTCGATCTCAGCCTCTTGCCCGCTGCGCGTGCGCATGGCCCATCGCCGGCGGCTCCGCGGCATATCAGGCTCGATTGACAAGGTATACGGAAAGAAGTTCAGGGAAAATTTACCTTAACATAAATTTTTCATTACATATTTGACAAATACACAATCAGTAGAATATCATGTAGATACATTGTCCAACTAAAGGAGAATCATGATGTTGCTACTGATATCCGATGCATTCGATGCCTCGCTTCCCAAGAAGCTCGAGGCTTTCGGTGAAGTCACCACTGACAAGAATCGATTGGGCGAAGCCGATGTCGTGCTCGTCCGCAGCAAGACCAAGTGTACCAAGGAGTACATCGACTCTGCCAAGAACCTGAAGTTGATCATCAGGGGTGGGGTGGGCATCGACAACATCGATGCGGAACATGCAAAGAGCAAGGGCATCATTGTCCGCAATACTCCCAAGTCATCGGCGATCGCGGTTGCCGAGCTTGCATTCGCACTCATGATTTCCGTGCCGAATCACCTGATCGAGGTCCACAACGGCATGAAACGGGGAGAATGGCTCAAGTCGGTGAAGCGTTCCGAATTGTATGGCAAGACTTTGGCATTGATGGGACTCGGGAACATCGCGACGAAGGTCGCCGAGCGTGCGAAGGCATTCGGGATGAAGGTGGTCGCCTATGACAAGTATGTCACCTCAAGTACCGTGGCAACCCTGATGCCCACACCCGAGGATGCGGTGCGGGATGCCGATTATGTCTCATTGCACTTGCCGCTTACCCCTGAGACGGACTGTCTCTTCTGTGAGAAGCTGATCAATGCGTGCAAGCGCAGTCCCGTCATCATCAACACGGGTCGGGGCCGGTGCATCGATCCACAGGTGATGCTCGATGCATTGCAGGACGGACGAGTCTCCTGGTACGCGACGGATGTCTATCCCACCGATCCTCCTGCAGAGGATTATCCACTGCTCAAGAGTGACCGAGTGACGTTCACCCCGCACATCGGAGCCAACAGCGAGGAGAACCTGCTGCGCATCGGCGAGGAGGCGTATCAATTGATCGAAGAGTTGGTGAAAGGAGGATCGCTATGAGCCGCAAGAAAAACTTTTTTGCCGGACCGTCGGTGATGCCGATGGAGGTCCTGCAGCAGTTGCACGACGATTTGCTCGATTACAAGGGTGCAGGCCTTTCGATGATCGAGGCGAGTCACCGCGGACAACCGTTCGAGGACATGTATCATGAATGCCTCTCGTTGCTCAGGGAGTTGATGGGCATCCCCGAGAACTACGATGTGTTCTTCCTTGGCGGCGGTGCCACGCTGCAATTCGCGATGATCCCGATGAACTTCCTGAAACCGGGATCGGTTGCCGACTACATCAAGAGCGGAACCTGGGCGAACAAGGCGACCAGCGATGCGAAGAAGATCGGAAAGGTCAACCTCTACTACGATGGGACCGATCACAATTTTACCAGCTTGCCCGATCCGAAATCGGTGAAACCTTCCGAAGGATCCAGTTATCTCTATCTTTGTTCCAATGAGACGATCGGGGGGATCGAGTGGCAGGGCTGGCCTGAGACCGGCGATGTCCCGCTGATCGCAGACATGTCGAGCGACTTGCTCAGCCGCCCGGTCCCTGTCGATCGGTTCGCGATGATCTACGGAGGAGTACAGAAGAACCTCGGTCCGGCAGGTGCCACCTTGGTCATCCTCCGCAAGGACATGCTCGAACGACAGAACGGGAATCTTCCCGCATATCTCGATTACAGTCTCCACGCGAACGATGAGGGTCTCTACAATACGCCTCCGGTATTCTCCATCTGGGCAGTGAAGCTCGTGCTCGAGTGGATCAAGCGCAACGGTGGAGCGGAGGGCATGGCGAAGCGTGCCGACCTGAAGTCTTCCATCATCTATCGGGCAATCGATTCCAGCGACGGGTTCTATCGCAGTCCCGTCGATGCGCGATACCGTTCGAAGATGAACATCGTGTTCAGGATGGCCAACGAGGAACTTGAGAAGAAATTCCTGGCGGAGGCAAAGAGCGCCGGGATGCTCGGGCTCAAGGGGCACCGGAGTGTCGGTGGCCTGCGTGCATCCATTTACAATGCACTTCCAGTCGAGGATGTACAGGCGCTTGCCGATCTCATGAAGGAATTCCAGAGAGTGAGCGGGTGATGAAGAAGATAGACGAAACCAACAAGGCCATCATCAGGCAATTGGCCGATGGAAGGAAACCGTTCAGTGCGATTGCCGAAGAGCTTTCGATCACCGAGAACACTGTACGTGCGCGAGTGAACAAGCTCATGGAAGAGGGGATCTTGCAGATCTCGGGGTTGATCAACCCCGAGAGTGTCCCCGGGGTCCAGGTGGTCATGATGGGAGTCAAGCTGAAGACACTCGATCTCGGGCGCAAGGCCCAGGAGTTCTCCCGCTTGCGGGGAGTCGTCTCGGCGGTCGTCGTGACAGGGAGGTATGATCTCATCGTGCAGGTCATCCTCAGCGAGGAGGAGGGCCTGAGCCTGCTGGATTTCTTCAAGAAAGAACTGGCGAAGGTTCCCGAGATCCTTGAGGTGGAGACCTTCGTCGTCTACCAATCGCACAATTATCTGGTTCCTTTCATCCTGTAGCCGGATTTTCCATGGTCCCCGACCGGAACGATTCCTGTTCCGGTCGGGTGTTTCCCTTTCCTTCGTGATGTACATGAGTATGCATGGCTTTCCTGACGGATAAAATTTTGCATCCAATTGCGGAATAGCGCAAAATCAGCAATAATATATTAGTTAATTCATGAGTTACGAAGCAATAATGA
>Ga0172382_10007757_pt1 | contig 15150 bp, 14 predicted proteins | sample Leawel138RmetaG_FD_122245 | JGI IMG/M metagenome (GOLD analysis project Ga0172382, IMG submission 122245) | Leachate microbial communities from a municipal landfill in Southern Ontario, Canada - Leachate well 138R metaG | ecosystem: Engineered > Solid waste > Landfill > Unclassified | place...
GCGGGGATCGTAAAGGCGCGCCGCGCAGAGCTGGAGCAAGGCGCCCGCGAACTCCTCGCCCGTGAAACCCTCGATGAAGAGGACCTGCGCAAAATTGCCGGGCAAGGCGGCGTGACACCACCGGCATCCGGCCGCAGCGACACCTTTGCGCACTGATTCGAAGCGCGGTGTGTAAATTCGCCTCGACAGTGCTCAGGTAGTAGCGGCCACCGGCCACGGCGAATACTCGCGGCCGGTGGCCGCTCCTACAGGAGATTAATCAGCGCTTCCCTAGATAAAGAGGGTGTGTGACGAGGAATCCTTGAACCAACAGTGACCCTACCCCTCTCCCACGCATTTAGCGACAAGAAGAGCGGGCCTGGAACAAAAGATATCTCGAGCAGTAAGCCTTATCCGTGGAGTGGCGCAATACATAGACGCCCAGGTGGGTAGAAGCCAGGCGAGTCGGATTGGCGTTCGGCGGCCGCATCACCTATATCCACTGTCGCCCCCGGAAGACGGTACCTTGGCATGCCTGCGGTCTTTCACCCCCACGCGAACCTGCTGGCGTTTCTCGGCTTCCTCGTGCTCATCGCCCTCCTCGTCACCGGCATCATCCTGTGGCGCCTGGCCACCGCCTGGCCCCATGGCATGGGGGAGCCGGTGCAGCAGCCGGTTCCTTTCAGTCACAAGCATCACGTGCGTGATGACGGCATCGACTGCCGCTACTGCCACACTTCGGTAGAAAGCTCGGCCTTCGCGGGCATGCCGCCCACGGCAACCTGCATGACCTGCCACTCGCGGCTGTTCACCGATGCGCCGTTGCTGGAGCCGGTGGTCGACAGCCTCGCAAGCGGCAGGCCCGTCCGCTGGAACCGGGTCCACCAGTTACCGGGCTTCGTCTATTTCAACCACAGCATCCACGTGAACAAGGGCGTGGGCTGCGCCACCTGCCATGGCCCCGTGGATCGGATGCCGCTCACCTGGCGCCATGCCCCTCTCACCATGCAATGGTGCCTCGCTTGCCACCGCGCGCCCGAGAAATACCTCCGTCCACGCGAACGGGTGTTCGACATGCACTGGCAAGCGCCGTCGGACCAGGAGCGCCTGGGAAGGCAACTGATCCAAGCCTACCGTGTGCGCGTGGGCGAGATTACCGATTGTTCCACCTGCCATCGCTGAGCCATGGCGGACGAACGGCTGTGGCAGTCGTTGGAGGAATGGGAGGGCCCATGCACGCCCGGGGGCACGGACCGCCCCGCCTTTGCCACGCTTCCCGAGATGCTGCTCAATCGCCGCGCCTTCCTGCGGCTCGCGGGCGGCGGGCTCGCCATGAGTGCGCTCGCCGCCTGCAGCGGGCCACCGCAGGAACAGATCGTGCCAGCGGTGAACATGCCGCCCGAACTCACACCAGGCAAGCCGCTTTATTATGCGAGCGCGTTGTCGTACCAGGGCTACGCGCGCGGGATCCTGGTGGAATGCCACGAAGGCCGTCCCACCAAGATCGAAGGCAATCCCCTGCATCCGGCCAGCCTCGGTGCGACGGATGCGACCACCCAGGCGGCCATCCGCACACTGTGGGATGCACACCGCTCGCGCACCCCATTGCGAGATGGCCAGCCGGCCACCTGGGACCGCTTCGTCGTCGAACTCACGCGCCAGCGCCTGCGCCACGGCAGCGACGACGGCGCGGGGCTGCGCATCCTGCTGGAGCCCACCACCTCGCCGTCGCTGCTCGCGCAATTGGCCGCATTGCAGCGCACCTTCCCGGAGGCACGGTTCTTCCACTACCTGCCGGTGGACGACCGCAACGCCCGTGCCGGCGCCGTGCTCGCCTTCGGCGAGGCCGCGGACATGCATGCCCGGCTCACCGAGGCCGACGTCATCGTGGCGCTCGATTGCGACTTCCTTGGCGACCATCCCGATGCGCTGCGCCTGGCGGCAGAATTCGCACAGCGGCGGGAACCGGAACGCAACGGCGGCACCATGAATCGGCTCTACGTGCTGGAGTGCTCACCGTCGCTCACCGGCGCCATGGCCGACCACCGTCTCGCGATGCGCTCGGCGGAGGTCCATGCCTCGGCGGCTGCGTTGGCACAGTCCCTTGGCATCGTCTCGCCCGCGCACGGGCCAGCGCCCACGCCCGCACTGCGTCGCCTCGCGGACGACTTGCGCGCCAGCGGCGGCCGCTCGGTCGTACTCGCCGGTGCGCGCCAGCCCGCTGCCGTGCATGCCCTTGCCCATGCGATGAACGTCCATCTCGGCAACGTGGGCAAGACCATCGACTATCACGCACCCGTGCGCAGCCCGGCAGACGATCTTTCCCGCCTGGTGGACGACATGGCCCGCGGCGCGGTGCAGAGCTTGGTCATCCTGGGCGCCAATCCTGTTTACACCGCGCCCGTGGACCTGGCATTTCGCACACACCTCGCGCGCGTGCCCTTCAGCGTGCACCTGGGGCTCTATCAGGACGAGACCGCACTGGCCTGCCGCTGGCACGTGCCGCAGACCCATGCCATGGAAACCTGGGGGGATCTGCGCGCGTCCGATGGCAGCGTGACCATTTGCCAGCCAATGATCGCCCCGCTGTTCGGCGCCCACAGCGAACGCGAACTGCTCGCCTTGCTGGCGGGCGATGCCAACCCGACGGCGTACAAACTGGTGCGCGCTCATTGGGAAAAGGCCTGGGGCGGCGTCGCCGCGCCCGATCGTACGGCGCCGCCGCGGGACGGCCGCTCGGGACGGGTCGCAACCACGGACGCCTTCACGGCGCGCTGGCAAAAGGTGCTTCAGGACGGCGTGGTCGCAGGGACAGCGGAACCTTTCAAAGCGGTGAAATGGCGCGGCCACGCCGTCGCACCGACGCCGGTGCCGGCAGCGGGCATCGAGCTCAATTTCCTCCCCGATCCCACCGTAGGTGACGGCCGGGACGCGCCCAATCCCTGGTTGCAGGAACTGCCCAAGCCGCTCACCAGGCTCACCTGGGACAACGCGCTGCTGGTGGCGCCGCGTACCGCCGAACGCCTGGGCCTCGCGCACATGGGCTTCGCCGATGTCCGTTTCGGCGAACGCCGCCTGCGTGCCCCCGTGTGGGTTACGCCCGGCCATGCGGAGGATGCCGTGAGCCTGCATCTCGGTTACGGACGGCAGGCGGGCAGCCCCGTCGCACTCGGTCATGGCGTGAATGCCTATGCGCTTCGCCTCCACGCCACGCCCGATTTCGTCAGCCGTGTCGAGGTGTCTGGGGTCGCCGGCCGCTACCGCTTCGCGAGCGGCCAGGGCCATGACCGCATGGAAGGGCGCGACCTCGTGCGTCGCGCCATCCTGGCGGACTACCGGCGCAATCCGCATTTCGCCCGATATGACGTTGGGCTGGAACAGGGCCCGGGGCTCTTCGAACCCTTCCCCTACACCGGCTACAAATGGGGCATGTCGGTGAACCTCAACACCTGCACCGGCTGCTCGGCATGCGTGGTCGCCTGCCAGGCGGAAAACAACATCCCGAGCGTGGGCAAGGACGAAGTGCGCAAGGGCCGCAAGATGCACTGGTTGCGCATCGATCGCTATTACCTGGGCGATCCCGCGGCGCCCCGCACGCTGTTTCAGCCGGTGCCGTGCATGCAGTGCGAAAACGCGCCCTGCGAGCCGGTGTGCCCGGTCGCGGCCTCCGTACACGACGACGAGGGCATCAACGTACAGGTATACAACCGCTGCATCGGCACGCGCTTCTGTTCGAACAACTGCCCCTACAAGGTGCGGCGCTTCAACTTCCTGCAATACGCCGAAGACGAACAGGTCGCCAACCACCAGCGCAATCCCGATGTCACCGTGCGCATGCGCGGGGTGATGGAAAAATGCAATTACTGCCTGCAACGCATCGCCGCGGGGCGCATCGCCGCGGAACTGGCGGGCAGGCCGCTACGCGACGGCGAAGTGGTGACTGCCTGCCAGGCGGTCTGCCCCACCCGGGCCATCGTCTTCGGCGACCTCAACGATCCGCGCAGCGCCGTCAATGCGCAGAAGGCACTGCCGCGCAGCTACGCTTTGCTGGCGGAGTTGCACACCAGGCCACGCACCACCTATCTGGCGAAGCTGGAGAATCCGGCAACCCATGGACCCGAGTCGCTATCTCCCCCGCACACTGCCGCGGAGCCTGAAAGGCCTGGATGAGCTGGCCGTGGATCTGCGCTGGAACTGGAACCACAGCGCCGACGCACTCTGGAACGAGGTGGATCCTGAACTGTGGGCGGACACGGGCGATCCCTGGCTGATCCTGGAGTCCGTATCCAGCGAGCGCCTCGCCGAACTGGCAACGGAACCGGGCTTCCTGGCACACCTGCAAGAACAGTTGGCGGAACGCCGGCGCTACCTGACCCAGCCCACCTGGTTCTCGGAAGCGCACGGCGCCGATGATCCGGGGTGCATCGCCTATTTCAGCATGGAGTTCGGCCTCAGTGAGGCACTGCCCATCTATTCCGGGGGCCTCGGCATCCTCGCGGGCGACCACCTCAAGACCTGCTCCGATCTGGGCGTGCCCGTGGTGGGCGTGGGACTGCTCTACCAGCAGGGCTATTTCCGCCAGGCGCTGGGTGACGACGGCAGTCAGATGGAATTCTTTCCATACAACGCGCCCACCATGTTGCCGGCGCTGCCGGTGCAGGCGCCGGGTGGCGGCTGGCTCTACCTCGATCTGCCGTTGCCCGGGCGTGAGCTGCGTCTGCGCGCCTGGCAGGCACAGGTGGGCCGTCTCACGCTCTATCTGCTCGACAGCAACGATCTCGCCAACGCACCGCGCGACCGCGGCATCACCGGTGAACTCTACGGCGGCGGACCACGCATGCGCCTGTTGCAGGAAATGGTGCTCGGCATCGGTGGCTGGCGTCTGCTCGAAGCCCTGGGACTCGGGTGCACGGTGTGCCACCTGAACGAAGGTCACGCGGCCTTCGCCGTGCTGGAACGGGCGCGCCACTTCATGGCGCAACATGAGGTTTCGTTCCTCGAAGCGCTCGCGGCCACCCGCGCCGGCAATGTCTTCACCACCCACACACCGGTGGCCGCAGGCTTCGACCGCTTTCCGCCCGAACTGATCCGGCGTCACCTCAGCGGTTACGCCGGTGAACTGGGCATCACAATGGAACAGTTGTTCGCCCTCGGCCGCGCTACATCCGACGATGAGTTCAACATGGCCTGGCTTGCCGTGCGCGGCAGCGGCCGCGTGAACGGCGTGAGCCGCTTGCATGGCGCCGTCAGCCGCCGCATCTTCCAGCCGCTGTTCCCCCGCTGGCCGGAGATCGAAGTGCCCGTGGACCATGTCACCAACGGCGTGCACATGCCCACCTGGGATTCGGCTGCCGCCGACACGCTGTGGACCGAGGCCTGCGGCAAGGCGCGCTGGCTCGGCACCCTGGATACGCTGGAGCGGGATTTCCGCCGCGTCTCCGACGAGCGGCTGTGGCATTTTCGCAATGCGAGCCGCGCCCACATGGTGGAATCCCTGCACGCGCGCCTGCGGCGCCAATGCGCAACCCACGGCGGCAGCCTGAAGGCGATCAATGAGTGCAGCCGCCTGCTCGACCCCGACACCCTCACCCTCGGCTTTGCCCGTCGCTTCGCCGCCTACAAGCGCCCCACCCTGCTGCTGCACGATCGCGCCCGCCTGCGCCGCCTGCTGGAGGACAAGGCGCGTCCTTTGCAACTGGTCATTGCCGGCAAGGCCCATCCCGCCGATCAACCCGGCCGCCGCCTGATACAGGAATGGGTGCAGTTCACGCGTGATCCCGCGCTGCAAGGTGCCGTCGTGTTTCTCGAGGACTACGACATGGCGCTCGCGGCCGAACTGGTCCAGGGCGTGGACGTGTGGCTGAACACGCCGCGCCGCCCCTGGGAGGCGAGCGGAACCAGCGGCATGAAGGTGCTGGTGAACGGCGGGCTCAATCTGTCCGAACTGGACGGCTGGTGGGCGGAAGCCTATGAGGACAGCAACGAGGGTTGGGCGTTGGGCGATGGCGAGGAGCACGGCGACGATCCGGACTGGGATGCGCACGAGGCCGAGGCGCTCTACCGCCTCCTGGAAGAGACCGTGGTGCCCGCCTTCTATCGACGCAACGCGAAGGGCATCCCCGAGCAATGGGTTGCCTGCATGCGTGAGAGTCTGGCCCGGCTCAGCCCACGCTTTTCGGCAAACCGCATGGTGTGCGAATACCTGGAGCGCTGCTATCTGCCCGCCGCGCAGGAATTCCGCCGCCGTAGCGCCGAAGGCGCCGCCCTCGCCCGCGATCTGGCGCGCTGGCAGCGCGATCTCGACGTCCATTGGCGGCAATTGCGCTTCGAATCAGTCCGGGCGGAAGCCGAGAGGACGGAGTACCACTTCCTGGTGGACATCCACCTGGGAGAGATGCCGTCCACTGCCATCCAGGTGGAACTCTATGCCGATGCGCGCCCCGGAATTGCCGGCGAACGGGACGTCATGATCGGCGGTCCGCCAGACCCGCTCACGAAGCGCGCCACTTACGATTTGCGCTTGCCCATCCGGCGTCCGGTGACCGACTACACGCCGCGCATCATCTCCTGCCATCCGGCGGCGATCGTTCCGCTGGAGGCAGCACACATCTTGTGGGCCTGGTGATGGTTTCATCACGCCAACGGAGGGAGGGAAAGCCATGACCACGCGTTTCAAGGTGGGCGATCACGTGAGCTGGAATTCCGAGGCGGGCCGGGTGAGCGGCACCATCATTCGCGTGCATACGCGGGACGTGGATTACAAGGGCCATATCCATCACGCCAGCGAAGAAGCGCCCCAGTACGAGATCAAGAGCGACAAGACCGATCACATCGCCCTGCACAAGGGCACGGCGCTCACACGAATCCCGAAGCGCAAGACGCGCCACTGATGATTCCCGGCGGCGCAGCCGCCTGCGGCTGATGTTTTCGTTGGCGCCGCAACGGCTACCTTTGGGCAATGACGCCGGAGCATTCCACTGATCCGCTGCCCGTGCTGCGTGGCCGTCACAGCTACGCCTCGGTATCGGACCAGATCGCCGATGTGGTGCTCACGCGCACGCCGCGGTGGTGGTATTTCGCCTTTTTCGGCACCTTCGCGGGAGCGCTGCTGTTTTTCCATGCGGTGGGTTATCTGTTCGCCGTAGGCGTAGGCATCTGGGGTGTCGACATCCCGGTGGCCTGGGGCTTCGCCATCACCAATTTCGTGTGGTGGATCGGTATCGGCCACGCAGGTACCTTCATCTCGGCCATCCTGCTGTTGCTGCGCCAGGAGTGGCGCACTTCCATCAACCGCTTTGCCGAAGCGATGACGATCTTCGCGGCCGGTATCGCCGGACTTTGGCCCATCCTCCATCTGGGTCGGCCATGGTTCTTCTACTGGATCGCGCCCTACCCCAACGTCATGGACCTTTGGCCGCAGTGGCGCAGTCCGCTGGTGTGGGACTTCTTCGCCATCGCCACCTATATCCTGGTTTCGCTGCTGTTCTGGTATATGGGGCTCATCCCCGACCTCGCCACCTTGCGCGATCGCGCCACCGGCCATTGGCGTCGCCTCATCTACGGCGGGCTCGCGCTCGGTTGGCGCGGCGAGGCGCGCCAGTGGCAGCGCTATGAAACCACTTATCTGCTGCTGGCCGGGCTGGCCACGCCCCTGGTGATCTCGGTGCACAGCGTGGTTTCCCTCGACTTTGCCGTCGGCAATACGCCGGGCTGGCATTCCACCGTGTTTCCGCCCTATTTCGTCGCCGGCGCACTCTTTTCCGGCTTCGCCATGGCGCTCACCCTGGCCATTCCTTTGCGCGCCGCCTTCCGACTGCACGATTTCATCACCGCGCGCCATCTGGACCTCGCTGCACGCGTCATGCTGGCCACCGGTCTGCTGGTTGCCTACGGTTACCTGGTCGAGAATTTCATGGCCTTCTACGGCGGCAACCGTTACGAAATCGCCATGGTGGAAAACCGGCTGGGCGGACCTTATGCGCCCGTGTACTGGACGCTGCTCGCCTGCAATGTGCTCATTGCGCAGGCGCTGTGGTTCAGGCGCGTGCGTCTGAATGTCTGTGCGCTGCTTGCCATCAGCGTGGTGATCAATCTGGGCATGTGGCTCGAGCGCTTCATGATCGTGGTCACCAGTCAGCACCGGGATTACCTGCCTTCGTCCTGGGGCATGTTCTATCCGACCGTCTGGGACCTGATCCTCCTGTTCGGCAGCATTGCCCTGTTCTTTGCGCTGTTCCTGCTGTTCATGCGCTTCCTGCCGGCGATCTCCATTGCCGAGATGCGCCAGGAACTCAGGCAGGAGGGCCAGGCGCCATGAGCTACGGACTGCTTGCGGAGTTCGCCGGCGCCGAGGCCCTGCTCGCCGCCGCGCGCGCGACCCGTGCGCAGGGGTTCCGGGAGGTGGAGGCCTACAGCCCGTTTCCCATCGGGGGACTGGCAGCGGCGCTGGGCCGCCCGCGCACGCCCATGGCGGTGATCACGCTGCTCGGCGGCATCGCCGGCGGGCTCGTGGGCTATGGGATGCAGTTCTACTCCGCAGTGATCGCGTATCCCATCAATTCCGGCGGGCGGCCTTTGCACAGCTGGCCCACGTTCATCCCCGTGACCTTCGAACTCACGGTGCTGGGCGCGGCCTTCGCGGCGTTTTTCGGCATGCTCATCATGAACGGCCTGCCCCGTCTTTATCACCCGCTCGGGCAGGTAAAGGAGTTCGACCTCGCCACGCGCAACCGCTTTTTCCTGTGCATCCGCGCCCGCGATCCGCGCTTTGACGACGCGGCAGCGTTCGTGACCGGTTTACGCCCGCTACGCATCATCGACGTGCCCGGCTGACATGGGATGGGTACGCGTGATCATGTTCGCGGGATTGCTGACGCTCGCCGGGTGCGAACGGGCCATGCAGGACATGTACGAACAGCCGCGCTACCGTCCGTTGCAGCCGGACACGCTCTTCGAGGACGGCAGTTCCCTGCGCATCCCGCCGCCCGGGACGATCATCGCCCGCGCCGGCCCCTTCGCGGACAGTTCCAGCGGGCGCGCCGCGATAACGCCGTCCCCTGATGTGGCCCCGGTGGTTGAACCGCTGCTCGAAGCGCCTGCCGACGACGCAGATATACCCACGGATCTGCCGGTGCCGGTCACGGAGGCGCTGCTGGCCCGCGGGCGCGAGCGTTTCGATATCTATTGTTCGCCTTGCCACGGCTACGGCGGCCATGGCGACGGCATGATCGTGCGACGGGGCTTCCCCCCACCGCCGAGCTACCACACGCCGCGCCTGCGTCAGGCGCCCAGCCAGCATTTCCACGCGGTCATCACCCATGGTTACGGCGCCATGTACTCCTACGCCGCACGCGTTGCGCCCGCCGATCGCTGGGCGATCATCGCCTATATCCGTGCCTTGCAGCTCAGCGAGCACGCGCCGGTTGCCCTGCTCACGCCCGAGGAGCAAGAGCGCCTCGATGCAATCGGGAGCGGGGTTCCGTGAATCGCCGCCTGCAACGCACTGCCCTGTGGGTGGGCCTACCGGCGGCCCTCGCCTGCCTGGGCGCACTGGCGTTGCGCGTGCCGGCGGCACCTGCGGCATGGCTGTTCGCCTGGTTCTTTTTTCTCGGCCTGCCGCTCGGCGCCCTGGCGGTGCTGTGCCTGCACGGACTCACCGGCGGCCGCTGGGGCGCACCGTTGCGTCCGGTGCTCCGGGCGGCAACGCGCACCTTCCCCTGGCTGGTCCTGCTGGGCCTGCCCGTGCTGTTTTCGCTGGACGATCTTTACCCGTGGCTGCACCCGGATGGCGCGAATCCTGCCCCCTGGTATCTCAACCGGGGATTCTTTCTCGCCCGCCTCGCGGTCTATTTCGGGCTCTGGCTGTTTCTCATCCGGGCCGTGCCACGGAGCGGCGGGCGCATGGCCGCCGCCGGCGCAATCCTGCACGCGCTGCTCGTTACCTTTGCCGCGGTAGACCTGATCATGTCGCTGATGCCGGGCTGGTATTCGACCACCTTCGGCCTGCTGGTCGGTACCGCGGAGATCCTCTCCGCACTGGCCTTGTGCGCCCTCGCGCTGCACCGGTTCGCGCCGACGGGATCGGTACAGGACTTCCACGATCTCGGCAACCTGCTGCTCACCTTCGTCATGATCTGGGCCTATATCGCCTTCACCCAGTTCCTCATCATCTGGTACGAAAACCTGCCCCACGAGATTCGCTGGTACCTGCCACGCCTGCAAGGCCCCTGGGCAGTCATTGCGCTCGCGGTGGTGGTGTTCCAGTTCGTTCTGCCATTCCTGCTGCTGCTCGCAAGACGCAGCAAGCGCCACCTGCCGCGCCTCGCCGCCATCGGACTGATGCTGCTGTTGATACGCATGGCGGACAGCTACTGGATCGTCGTGCCCAGTGTACGCCCGACGCCGTCCTGGCTCGATCCCCTGGCGCTTTTCGGTATCGGCGGGCTGTGGCTCGCCGCCTTCCTGTTCCACCTGGAACGCGACAAGGCAACGGGCCATGGATGACGGCGCGGAGCAGGATCGGATTGCGGCGCGCACCATCGCCCGGGTGGCGCTGGCCATCGTCGGTATTCTGGTCACGGCCTTGCTGCTGCTCAGCGGGTTGGCCTATTACGACCGTCTTTCCCATCCTGCCAGTAAGGCGGTCTATCCCATACCGCCGCTGCCGCGCATCGACGCCGCCCCGCAACGGGAACTGGAAACCTATCTCGCCGAGCAACGTGCGCGCCTCGATGGTTATGCCTGGGTGGACCGCGGGCGCGGCATAGCCCACATCCCCATCGAACGGGCCATGGCGCTCTATGCGCGCGAGGCCGGCGGCAAAAAGGCAGAACAATGAGGTACGCATGGCTCCTGCTGTCGCTGTTGTTCGCCGCCGAAACCCATGGCGCCGATCCCGCCGCCCAAGTGAGCCTGACGCCACAATGGAACGCCGCCCTGCCCGGCGATACCCGCTGGCAAGATCAGGCAGGCCGCGCGGTGCTCCTGCAAACACTCACCCGTGGTCATCCGACCCTGCTCGTGCTCGCCTACTATCACTGTCCCATGCTGTGCCCGCGGCTGTTGCATGCGCTGGCTGACGCGCTGCGCACTGCCGGGTTCGGCAAGGATACGGACCTGCGCGTGGTGGTGTTGAGCATCGATCCGCGCGATACCGTGGCGGTGGCACAGGCCGCCCACAGCCGCTTCGTGGTCCGCGCGGGATTGTCGCCGGATCGCGTGCATTTCCTCACCGGCCCGGCCACATCCAGTGAACGCGTTGCCGCAGCGGTCGGCATCCGTTACGCCTATGACGGGGAGCATGGCGAGTACGCCCATCCGGCCGTCTACATCCTTGCCGACGAACAAGGAAGGGTGGCGCGCTACCTCCAGGCCTTCAGCACCGGGGCGGCCGATCTGCGCCTCGCGCTTGCCGATGTCGCGAGCGGTACGCCTCCTGACCTGTGGACCCAGGCGCTGTTGCTCTGCTACGCCTATGACCCGGACACCGGGAGCTACACGCTGGCGATTCAAACCATCCTGCGCATGGCGGGTCTCCTGACGGTGGCGTCACTGGTCGGCCTGTTCCTGTGGCAGCGCAAACGGAGTCGGCCGTGAAGTGGTGGAACTGGTTCCCCGCCGAGGCCTCGGATTGGGCGGGCAGCTACGACACGCTGTTCTTCTTCATGCTGGCGCTCTCCGGCATCGTGGCCGTGGCCGTGATCAGTACCGCCATCGGCTTCATGTTCCGTTATCACCACAGGCGCCGCGTACACCGTGCAGGCACGGCCTCGTTCCAGCGCATCCTTGAGTACAGCTGGATCGGCATCCCGCTGCTGTTGTTCATCGTGGTGTTCCTGTGGGCGGCCAACCTGTATGCGGACCTGTTCTTCCCACCCCCAGGGGCGATGCCCGTCTATATCACAGGGAAACAATGGATGTGGAAGATCCAGCATGCCAACGGTCGGCGCGAGTACGACGAATTGCACGTGCCGGCGGGAAGGCCCGTGGTGCTGGTGCTCACCTCGGAGGATGTGATCCACAGCTTTTCGCTTCCCGCACTGCGCATCAAGCACGACGTGGTGCCGGGGCGCTATACGCGAATCTGGTTCCAGGCGGACAAGCCCGGCAGCTATCACCTGTTTTGCGCGGAGTATTGCGGGGTTGGCCATGCGAGCATGACCGGACGTCTGTGGGTGCTGCCACCCGATCGCTTCGCCGCCTGGCTGGGCGAGGGTGAGACCTCGTCCCTGGCACGCGAAGGCGAGGCGTTGTTTCGGCAACACGGCTGCAGCGGATGCCATGGCGCCAATGCGAGCGTGCGCGCGCCTTCGCTCGAAGGCATCTTCGGCAAACCGGTGGCGCTGAGCAACGGCACCACCGTCATTGCCGACGAACGCTACATCCGCGACTCCATCCTGCTGCCGCGCAAAGAGGTGGTGGGCGGGTACGAACCCATCATGCCCTCCTTCCGGGGCCAGCTGGGCGAGGACGAGATCATCAAACTCATTGCCTATGTGAAATCGCTGAGCGAGGCGCCCCCGCCATGACCGCCGCACCCAGCTACCTGAGCGGTATTCGCCGGCTGCGCGATTGGCTGCTGACCCGCGATCACAAGCGCATCGCCCTCCTGTACCTCGTCTCCATCACGGTGTTCTTTTTCATCGGCGCCCTGGCCATCGCCCTGGTGCGCCTGGAACTGTTCACGCCGCAAGACGATCTCCTCACCGCCGAGACCTACAACAAGGCCTTTTCCGTGCACGGCATCATCATGGTGTGGTTCTTCCTGATCCCGTCCATCCCCGCCACCCTGGGAAACTTTCTCATCCCGCTCATGATCGGTGCGCGCGATCTGGCCTTCCCCCGTCTCAATCTGCTGTCCTGGTACATCTACACCCTGGGCGGGGCATTCACGCTTTATGCAGTACTGGCGGGCGGCGTTGACACGGGCTGGACCTTCTACACGCCCTACTCCTCGTTTTTTTCCAACACCCATGTGTTCGCCGCGGCCGCCGGTGTTTTCGTCGTGGGCTTTTCCTCCATTCTCACCGGTCTCAACATCGTGGTGACCGTGCACACCATGCGCACGCGCGGCATGCACTGGTTCCGCCTGCCGCTGTTCGTCTGGGCGCTCTATGCCACCAGCGCCATTCTGCTGCTCGCCACCCCGGTGCTCGCCATGACGCTGGTGCTCATGGCCGCAGAACGGCTGTTCGCGGTGGGGATCTTCGACCCCGTCCTGGGGGGTGATCCGCTGCTGTTCCAGCACCTGTTCTGGTTCTATTCACACCCGGCGGTCTACATCATGATCCTGCCCGCCATGGGCGTGGCGAGCGAGGTGATCACCTGTTTCTCGCGCAATCCCATTTTCGGTTACCGCATGATGGCCTACGCCATCCTCGCCATCGCGCTCATCAGTTTCATGGTGTGGGGCCACCACATGTTCGTCTCGGGACAGTCCATGTACGCCGGCATGGTGTTCTCGCTGCTCAGCTTTCTCGTGGCCATTCCCTCGGCCGTCAAGGTGTTCAACTGGACCGCCACGCTCTACCGCGGCGAAATCCATTTCGACGCGCCCATGATCTATGCCCTCGGCTTCGTGGGCCTGTTCCTCATCGGCGGCCTCACGGGCCTGTTTCTGGCAGCCCTTGCGCTCGACGTGCATCTCACCGACACCTATTTCGTCGTCTCGCACTTTCACTACATCATGGTGGGCGGTTCGGTGATGGCCTACATCGGCGGCATTCATTTCTGGTGGCCCAAGATGACCGGCCGGCATTACCCGGAGTTCTGGGCGCGCTTCGCCGCCATCCTCATGTTCTTCGGATTCAATCTCACGTTCTTCCCCCAATACATCCTCGGCTACCTGGGCATGCCGCGGCGCGTGCACGAATACGCGCCGGAGTTTTCGGTGCTCAATGTGTTGTCCTCGGCCGGGGCCTCACTGCTGGCCGTCGCCTATGTCCTGCCGCTGTTCTATCTCGCCTGGTCGCTGCGCAAGGGGCGGCACGCATCCGCGAATCCCTGGAGGGCGACCGGCCTGGAATGGCGCACCTCCTCGCCGCCACCTCCGCTCAACTTCGGCGAACAATTGCCGGAGGTGAGTGAGGGGCCGTATGCCTATGACCCGGACCCCAAACATGGTCGGCGCTGAATCCCAGGTCCGTCATTCGCTGCCCGGGCAGGCACACGCGGCGACCCTGGGCATGTGGATATTTCTCGTCACCGAGACGCTGTTCGTGGGCGCATTGTTTGCTGCCTACCTGCTGGTGCGCACGGTCCACCCGCAGGGATTCATTCTGGGCAGCCGTGAGACCGACATCGTTCTCGGGTCCATCAACACCGCGGTATTGCTCACCAGCAGCCTTGCCATGGCGCTCGCCGTAGACCGCCTGCGTGCCGACATGGCAGGCGCTGCGGCGCGCTGGATGGTGGCGACGGCCCTGCTGGGGCTCGTCTTCCTCGGCATCAAGGGCGTGGAATACCTGCTGGACTGGCAACACGGGCTGGTGCCGGGGCCTCACTTTCGCCCGGGCGGTGACCAGGCGCCCGGCATGGAACTGTTTTTCTTTCTGTATTTCCTGATGACAGGCGTCCATGCACTGCACCTGTTCATCGGCATTGCGCTCGTGGCCATATTCGCCGTCATGCTGCGGCACGGACGATTCGGCGCGGGCCTTTCGGCCCCGGTCGAAAACCTGGGCCTCTACTGGCATTTCGTGGACGTGGTCTGGATCTTCCTGTTTCCCCTGCTGTACCTGGTACACCGCACATGAACGGGTCTTCCGCGCGCCGGCTGGTCGGCGTCTGGGTACTGTTGATGCTGCTGCTCGCGCTCACCGTGGGAACGGCATTCCTCCCACTGGGGGTAGGAAACACGTTGCTCAACCTGCTCATTGCCGCTGTCAAGGCGTCACTGGTCGTGGCCTTCTACATGCACCTCCGCACCGCTGGCACGCCGCTGCCACTGGTGGCGAGCACGGGGCTGCTCTGGCTGTTGTTGCTGGTCGTGTTGACCCTGGCAGACGCGCTCACCCGTCCGTCGCTGTCGGCGCCATGGTAGGTGATGCAGGTGACATCATGCCGTGCGGCGCCGGGTGTCCTGTCGCATTGCTCTCGCAATCGCAGACGAAGACTGGGTTCAGGATGAATTCATCGCGCCACTACACACTGTGGCCCATGGTGGTTGCTGAC
>Ga0172382_10007758_pt1 | contig 15149 bp, 16 predicted proteins | sample Leawel138RmetaG_FD_122245 | JGI IMG/M metagenome (GOLD analysis project Ga0172382, IMG submission 122245) | Leachate microbial communities from a municipal landfill in Southern Ontario, Canada - Leachate well 138R metaG | ecosystem: Engineered > Solid waste > Landfill > Unclassified | place...
AAAGGAGAAGTAGGCACCCAATGAATCATAAAACAGTGGACTGCCGTGGGCTGGCCTGCCCGCAGCCGGTATTAAATACTAAAAAAGCTATGGAAACAGAAGGTATTGCATCAATAATTACGATCGTTGATAACGATGTTGCCCGCCAAAATGTCATCTTGTTCGCTAAAAACGCCGGTTATGAGGTGACTGAAGAAGCAAAGGACGACGCATTTCACCTAAATATCAGCCACCCGGGTGAAGCCCTGCCCTCAAAAACAGATGGCGGTTATAAACAGGAAACCACACGGTCTGCCGAGTCGGGTCCGGTTTACTTTATCACCACCAACGCCCTGGGGCAGGGTTCCCCGGACCTGGGCCAGGTGCTTATAAAAAGCCTGTTCACCACCCTGGCGGAGATGAATCCGCCGCCGGCAGCACTGCTGTTTCTTAATACCGGTGTTTTCCTGACCTGTGCCGGCTCAGATGTGATGAATCAGCTGGAAAAGATGCATGCCTCCGGCACCAGCGTACTTTCCTGCGGCACTTGCCTGGACTATTACAAAATCAATGACAAACTTAAAATCGGCTCTGTCTCCAACATGTTTGAAATAAACAACTGGCTTAGCGGACCACACATGGTCACTACCATCGCCTGAAGCTGCAACACCTTCAAAAACCCGTCCTTAATCCTTGCCAGATCTGGCAAGGATATTTATTTTTAGGCTGCATGCCGGGGCTTAGCGGTCCACTAAAAAGCGCGCCCTTTAGCGTGTAGGAGAATTGTTATTTCTTCCTTCACATTTAATTCGAACGGCTTCCGTCGGAGGGCGCTGCGGGGAGTGCACTATAGTCAGGCTGTTATAAATTATTTCTTTCTCGTATTGTAAACCTTCGTTGTTGTAATACCTTTTCCTTATTTCCACCCTGGGGATAAATACTGAAAACTCGTGGGGCACCGGGATATTTACTCGACGGGCTAATGTGACCTTCATTTCACCTATTTCGATACTAGCAAAATCATAATTGTTTTGTTTTTCAATATTGTTTTGATATTTAAGCAGAGCCCTTTTTATTTTAGAAAAAAACATACTATCTATCTCCCGGCAAATAACACATTTTTAGATGGTTATATTTTATATTTATATAATATTCTATTTACAAGGAAAAAGTTACCATTTAAAAATTAATCACCAACATTCATCTATTCCTTATTACATTTTCTTATACCCGGCCACATAATTATAAATGACTAGATACCTTATTTAGCTTAAGCTTTAGCTTAAGCATATTTACAATTCGAAACACTTATGGCATACTTAAAAATAAGCAAATCAAATAATCATTTCGTTTGACCCTGGGAAAAGGGTGCAAGGCATGGGACGACTAATAACTGTATAAAGGTAATTTTCGGGTGGGGTCGATACCGGCCACTGCGGAATTTTCCGGCTGCCAGGGGGGGCAGCCAGCATTTGTGCTGGCTGCCCCTCTATTTTTGTGTCTAATTTTGGTAAGTATTGAGAGGAGAGAAACACATGACCGAAAGCGTAACTTACTGGGCTATCGCGGTATTTTTAATTACCTACGCTATTATTGTATCGGAGAAAATTCATCGAACCGTGGCGGCTTTTGCCGGTGCTGCCTTACTAATGGTTTCAGGGACATTATCCCCTGATGATGCGGTACACTATATCGATTTTAATACCATCGGGCTGCTCATCGGTATGATGGTCATTGTCAGTATTACCCGTCAAACCGGAATTTTTGAATTTGTGGCCATTCGCGCCAGTAAAATGGCCGGCGGGGAACCACTCAGGGTGATGGCTTCGCTGGCACTGTTAACGGCCGTTTTTTCTGCCCTGCTGGATAACGTCACCACGGTACTGCTGATTGTGCCCGTGACACTGGCTATAACCAGAAAACTCATGGTAAACCCGATACCGTTTTTAATTACTGAAATTATGGCCTCCAACATTGGGGGCACAGCCACGCTAATTGGTGACCCGCCTAACATCATGATTGGCGGGGCAACGCATCTTGGATTTCTGGATTTTTTAATTAATCTGGCTCCAATTGTAATTGTGATTTACCCAATTACCTTGCTTATCCTGCTACGTATTTATGGCAAGGAACTTAGAACCACCCCGGAACTCCAACAGCAGATATTAGCAATGGACGAAAACAAAGAAATTAAGGACCCTGCTCTGCTTAAAAAAGCTGCCTTCGTAATGGCTCTCACAGTTTTAGGCTTTACTATCCATCAGGTGGTGCACCTGGAGAGTTCAGTTATTGCTTTAGCCGGAGCCGCCCTCTTACTGGCCATATCACGGTTTGACCCTGAACATGCCTTCCATGGGGTGGAATGGCCTGTAATCTTCTTTTTCGTCGGCCTGTTTATTGTGGTTGGCGGTCTTGAAAAAACGGGTGTAATCGCGGCCGTTGCCCTGTTAGCGTTGGAAACCACGCAAGGCGCTTTATTACCGGCAGGCATGTTCATACTGTGGCTATCGGCGCTTGCTTCTTCCTTTGTGGATAATATCCCCTTTGTGGCCACGATGATCCCACTAATTAATGAAATGGGCCGTTTGGGATCAATTGAAAATATTGATTTTCTGTGGTGGTCTTTAGCCCTGGGTGCTTGCCTGGGTGGAAACGGTACTATCATCGGTGCTTCTGCCAACCTGGTAGCGGCCGGTATGGCTGAAAGAAGCGGTGTGCACATTAGTTTTATTGGGTTTTTTAAAGTTGCTTTCCCGCTGATGATCCTATCTATTTTTATCGCCATGTTTTATCTTTTAGCCTGGTACCTATATAACCCGGTTACAGTCCGCATCGTTACATTAGCCATCGGTGTCTGTTTATCCCTGATAATCATGAAGGTAAACGAGCGCTACAAGTCGCAAAGCGCCAAGAGTGATCTTTCAGCCTAAGGACGTCAGTATATGAACAGTTTAAAAACAAGGGGACATTAAAGAACCAGCAATTGCAGCGGTTCTTTAAATGTCCCCTTGTTTGATTCTGTTATTTGTTAACCCAAGCTTTCTTTTATGTGCTACATTTCTAGTATCTATGGTGTATTTTATACCTGAGGTTGTAACATTTTCCTTAAAAAAGAATAGTTATATAGCGTAAGAGTTGTAAAATAAGGAGGGATAAATTAATAATGGCTTATGGTAGCGGTGGCTCAAGTGGTGGTTTTATACTGTTTTTGATTCTGATATTGTTGGTATTCGGCACAGGGTTCTTCGGGGGCGGGGTCAAAAAAGTTTAACATGATTATACCGTTAACCTCAGTCAAGTCATTGTAGAACGTAGTGAAGAATCTAAATCCTTCGCTAATGCTCTTAGATGACAGTTCTCGCTGTGGTTAAACAATTGTTTATGAAAATGTTTTCTCACAATCATGAAGTTTAATTAAGTTAGGCTAAAGAGCATTTAACTTGCCAAAAAGCCAGGGTCAGCAAGGGTACTGAAAAGTCAAGGCTATTTGCCATATTAATTGACTTTAATAAGTACCCTCTCAATACCCTGGCTTTAATTTTAAAACCACTGCAAATTATTGTTATCCAAAAATAAAAGCTGTTAAATGCTTAGAATTTTTTTAACGGTTGCTTCTTTCGCTCTCCTGCAAGACCGCCGCGGATTCCCAGCACCTGCCCCAGGACCATACTGCCAACCAGTGTCGATTGAGAGTCCAGAACCGCCGTTAGCGGGTTTACCCGTCCTTTACGACGCCTTCGCCTGCAAGGCGCCTGCATGGCAGCCGCCTTGCGGCCCTGCGGGCTTACTGCTTCACATTCACCTGGCGTACCCAAATCTATACTCCGGCACGACTCCGGAATCCTCACCTGTTCAACAGCCGCCCTGTCGCGGGGCCTTGCTTCGGGCTTAGGTTGCTGCCGTTTACCCCCAACCGGCCCTGGTTCATAGGCTGGTTGGGGATCAGGTTCAAATTCAGACTCCCAACCGGATTCCGTTTTGGCTTCCACAGGCCGTTCTCGGGATGAGCTATTATCCCAGGGACCGGACAGCGGAACATCTTCACTGGAACCATGGTATTCCGGCAAGTCCTGCCGGGGCTGCTGCTGTCCTTGAGCAGCCCTTCTAAGTAGCTGCATTACAAAATAGATAACCATGATAATAATTACCGTTTTCATGGGTTATATCTCCCCAATCTTATCTTGACGGCTGTGTGCCTTCAACATCTTCCTCATTTAATCCCATCTTGGAGATTTTGCTCCGCATGGTGGTGTCTGCCATCAGGTTTTGCATGTTATAGTAATCCATAACGCCTAGATTGCCATCCCTGAGGGCATCGGACAGAGCCAGCGGCACCTGGGCCTCTGCCTCCACAACCTTGGCCCGCATTTCTTCCACCGAAGCTTTCATTTCCTGCTCCCGGGCCACAGCCATAGCACGCCGCTCTTCTGCCTTGGCCTGGGCAATACGCTTGTCGGCCTCGGCCTGGTCGGTCTGCAATATGGCGCCAATGTTACGTCCCACGTCCACATCTGCGATATCAATGGAGAGAATCTCAAAGGCAGTCCCGGAATCCAGGCCTTTGGCCAGCACCACTTTGGATATGGAGTCGGGGTTTTCCAGTACCGCCTTGTGGGTAATGGAACTACCTACGCTGGTAACTACGCCTTCACCCACCCGGGCCAGGATAGTCTCTTCACCTGCACCGCCCACCAGACGGTCTATGTTGGCCCGTACGGTTACCCGGGCGACTACCTTGACCTCAATACCGTCTTTGGCCACGGCGGAAATCCAAGGTGTTTGAACAACCTTTGGATTAACACTCATCTGGACAGCTTCCAGTACATCCCGCCCGGCCAGATCGATGGCAGCCGCGCGTTCAAAGGGCAGTTTAATATCAGCTCTTGCCGAGGCGATTAGCGCGTCTACCAAACGGTCCACGTTACCGCCGGCCAGGTAATGGGCTTCCAACTGGTTCACACTAATGTCCAGTCCTGCCTTGTCCGCCTTGATTAACGGGTTTACGATCCGCGCCGGCGGTACCCGGCGCAGCCTCATCCCGATCAGGGTCATGATGCCCACGCGGACACCGGCCGCCAGGGCGGAAATCCACAAACCCACAGGAATGAAACTAAATATGGTGACAACGACAATTAACCCCAGAATAAACAGGATAAGCATGGCAAAAAATTCAACGGGCAAATTATTTCAACCTCCTTTTGGTTCTAGCGCACCTGCGCCGATTCATGGCAACTTTTACAGCGGACGGACAACTATTCGTCCACCTTCCACCTTGACTATGATGATTTTTGCCCCGGTCGGGACGTAGCCACCCTCGGTAACAACGTCCAGGCGTTCACCGTTAACATCAGCCGTTCCCGCCGGGCGCAGCGGGGTGACAGTAACCCCTTTAAGGCCGGCATATTGCCTGAGTTCATCCAGGGGCGCGATGTAACCGGTGTTTTTCTCTTGCCGCGTCCCCAGGGTAAACCGCTGCCAGAAATTTAACCGGGTTAATATTTTTATCCCGGCAATAAACACTACCACGCTGATGGCCACGGCTATGACCATGGATTGCAAGGTAACGGCAACATCTACGCTTAGTAAAAATATGCCCCAACCGAAAAGAATAATGCCAATCATTCCAAAAACGCCAAAGCCAGCAATAAACACTTCCAGTACCAGAGCCAGTAAACCTAATAAAAAGGCCAATGCGGCCAGCCAGGGAAGCATTTCGGGTGCCATGATGGTTACACCCCCCAATAAATTTATACTTTTATTATTTACCTCAAAGTCATTAAATAATGTAAATGCCCGGCACACCAAGTACCGGGCAACTTTTGGACAGCTAGATTAGTCAATTCGAGAAATTAGCGCGGGATCTACTTCGAAATTTTTAGTTGACTCGATTTTCTCGTGTCTCTCGTGCTCATTTACGAATATACTCTATAATGTTTACCGGAACTTTGTTTTACGTTTCCGGGCGGCTTCGGACTTTTTCTTTTTCTTAACGCTAGGCTTTTCAAAATGCTCGTGCTTTCTGGCTTCAGCGAGAACTCCCGCCTTTTGGCAAGTACGTTTAAAACGCCGGAGGGCACTGTCCAGGGTCTCATTTTTGCCTACTTTAACTTCTGCCAATGAATTTTCCCTCCCCTCCGCTGAAGCGCAAATAAAGTTTTTGCGACAACAAATCAGATACAACCCCCAAAGAAAAAATACAACACTGCGCTATTATATAACAGCTCCCACGGGTAGTCAATTAGCCTGGGGGCCATTGCAGCGGTCTACCGGCCAGCATGTGGTAATGCATATGGAAGACTAACTGGCCCGCATCTTCCATACAGTTTGATACCAGCCTGAATCCCTTTTCCGCAAGCCCCATATCCCTGGCTACGGTGGCAGCCGCCCTCTGCACCTCGCCTATTATTTGGCTGTCCTCTGGTTGCAGGTCAAAAAATGTGGGGATATGTTTTTTGGGTATAAGTAAAAGGTGGATCGGAGACGCCGGCTTAACATCCTTGAATACCAGAACGTGATCATTCTCGTATACTATCTCGGCCGGTATTTCCTTTTTGACAATCTTACAAAAAATACAGTCCTGCACCTATTCCACCTCCTCCCCTTTAAAACCATAAAAATAAAGGGCATTTCAGGCCGATTATATATTTCAACACCAGTAAAGCAAATCCCTGCATTATTATTAAATTATTCTTGCGTTTAAAAAGGTGTCACTAATTTCAGTTATTTTGACCTGAATTTGTTCCCCCACAACTTGCTGCGGACCAGAAAAGATAACCCGCAGGTAATTGTCTGTCAAACCATCCAGTTGGCCGCCGCTGTCAGCGGAAATGAATTGCTCAGCCAGTACATCCACTGTTTGCCCTAGATACGTGGCCGCAAACCGGCTGGCCATTTCCTTGCCCAGCGCAATCAATCGCCGGCTGCGTGCTTCCTTAGCCGCCGGGCTCACCTGTTCTGGAAAATCCGCCGCCGGAGTACCACGGCGGGGCGAGTACTTAAAGACATGCAGGCCGGAAAACTGCATTTCAGTAACAAATCTTAAGGTATGCTCAAAATGCTTATCGGTTTCGCCGGGAAAGCCAACCATCACGTCGGTGGTAATACCGCAGTCGGGTATCTTTGCCCTTACCCTGGCTGTTAGACGGCGAAAATATGCTGTGTCATAAGTGCGGCGCATGGATTTAAGAATTTCATCGTCACCGCTCTGTAATGGTATATGCAGGTGCCGGCAAAAAGGGGGCCCCGCAGACAACAGTTCCAGTATTTCCGGGGTAACGTCATGGGGTTCCAGCGAACTGAGCCGAAGCCGCAAAAGCCCCGGCAAGACAGCTAGTTTCTCCAGTAATTCCGCCAACCCCATACTGCCACCGGGTTCCCGGCCGTAAGCGCCGGTGTGGATCCCGGTCAATACAATCTCCTTAAAACCGCGCGTCAAAAGCTCGGCAGCACCGGCCAAAACATTCTCCGGTGTCCTGCTGCGCAACGGCCCCCGGGCATAGGGCACAATGCAGTAGGAGCAAAAGTTCTGGCAGCCTTCCTGAATTTTAAGATAAGCCCGCACCCGGCCTTGTTTAGTTTCGCCGGGCAGCTCCTCGTAGTCCCGGTCCCCTGAAATGTCCCGAACCGCCACTGTTTGGCGGCCTTTGACCGTGCCTTCCACCAAGTCAACGATACCCGCGCGGTTGCCGGCCCCGATAACCAGGTCCACCCCTTCGATGCCCAGCACCTCGTCGGAGGCCGTTTGGGCGTAACAGCCTGTTACTGCCACCACCGCTTCCGGATTGGTCCTGGATGCACGCCGAATCAGCTGCCTGGATTTGCGATCCCCCAGATGAGTGACAGTACAAGTGTTGATTACATAAACATCTGCCGGCTGATTATAATCTACCACCTGGTAACCGCGCCGGCGGAACAATTCTTCCAAGGCGGCCGATTCGTACTGGTTTACTTTGCAGCCCAGAGTGGTAAAAGCCACCCTCTTATGATTCATTAGACGATTCCCCCAGGTCACCCCACTGGTAAAGTACCATACTTATCACCGCCAACCCGGCGGTTTCCGTGCGTAATATACGCGGACCCAGGCTGACCGGTACAATACCCCGGCACCGGGCTTCATCTACTTCATCAGATTCCAACCCGCCCTCGGGCCCAATCATTATGTAAACTTCAGGCGGTGCTGGTCGAGAGTGTAGTTCTTGTTTTAGTGAGCGCCCCGATTCTTCCTCCCAAGTCAAAAAAGCCGGTGCACCCGGTGGAATAAAGTTCAGCGCATTGCCCCAGGTCACCGGTTCGTAAACTTCCGGCACCAGTGCCCGCCGACATTGCTTGGCGGCCCCGGCGGCAATACGCTGCCAACGCTCCCGCCGGGCCGCACCCTTGGCGACATCCAAACGCACCACGCTGCGCCGGCAGTGCACAGGCACAAACACCGACGCGCCCAGCTCCGTACCTTTTTGAATTATGGTATCCATCTTGTCACCCTTGGCAATGCCCTGCAGCAGTACTAACCGCAACGGCGGTTCCCCTCCCGCCGGGAGCGTTTCCAGCACCCGGCATTGCACAGTACCTGACGCTTTCTCCTCAATCCGGCACTGGTACAGGCTGCCTTTTCCGTCCAGTAATGTAATTATATCCCCAGGACCAAGACGCAATACCCTACTAATGTGGTGCGCCTCTTCACCAGTAACGGTAACGGTATCACCTTGGACATCGCCCGGGTCAATTAAAAACCTAGCCATCAAAACACCCCCTGGTGCCAGGTGTTGCAAGTTGATTTTGTTGCAAGTTGTGTAGGCTTTGGTGCCAGGTGTTGCAAGTTGATTTTGTTGCAACACCTGGCACCTAACGTTTGACACCGACCAGGGCCACCCACTCATCGTCTTCTTTTGTGGATAGCGGTTCCAGGCCGGCAGCAAGGAAAGTTTGGCGCACCTCTTCCGCCCGATCCCGAATAATCCCTGAAGCGATAAACAGACCGCCTGGTTTCAGTGCTGCGAATGCATCCGGCGCCAGGCGGATGATGACATCGGCGATGATATTGGCCACTAAAACATCGGCTTTAACGCCGGCCAGGTTGTTTAACAGGTCGCCGCCAAGCACCGTTACCCTGTCGTCCACACCATTACGGGAAATATTCTCCCTGGCGGTACGTATGGCCACTTCATCCAAATCCACGGCAATAACCTGCCCGGCGCCCAGCAGCGCCGCTGCCACCGCAAGGATACCCGAACCAGTACCAACGTCACAAACCGTCTCGCCGCCCCGCAGGTGTTCTTCCAGCAGCGCCAGACACATGGCAGTGGTGGCATGGGTACCGCAGCCAAAGGCCATGCCGGGGTCCATTTCGATCACTATGTCACCGGGCGCGGTATTATATTCCTCCCAAGATGGTTTTACTACCAGGTGCCGACCCACTTGCACCGGCTTGTAATATGATTGCCAAGAGGTGGCCCAGTCTTCCTCGCATACCTCCCCTGTTTGCCAGCGCAGGGACAATTCGCCTAGTTGTAGGGATATAGTTTCCAGCCTTTCGGACAAAGAATCATCGCAAGGGAAATAAGCTTTCACCGCAGTTTCCTCGTCGGTTGGGACCAGGGTAGGGGCAATGGTTTCAGTGTTACCCAGTCTGATACATTCTAAAATAAAAGCGGGGTCCTCAATGACCACCCCGCCTGAACCCAACTCATGAAATATGGCCGCCACGTTATCCAACTGCTCCCGGGGAGTGAACACCGTTATCTCCCGCCATTTATTCAAGCCAAGTACCTCCGTTGTTTATCAGCCCATAAAGGCATCGCGAACTTTTTTGAAGAAACCTTTATCCTCACCCTGGGCCTTTTGCCCCTCAATGATAGCGAACTCTTGTAGCAATTCCTTTTGTTTATCTGTTAACCGTGTGGGTGTGAGCACCCGCACTTGCACAAACTGATCACCGCGGCCGTAACCCCGCACGTCGGGGATACCTTTACCACGCATGCGCAGTATAGTACCGGACTGGGTTCCTTCGGGAACGTGAAGCTTAGCTTCCCCGTCAATGGTGGGTACCGTAATATCATCCCCCATCGCGGCCTGGGCAATATTTATATCGGCCTCAACCACTACGTGGTTGCCGTCCCGTTTAAATACCGAGTGCGGTTGAACGTGGATAAAAACAATCAAGTCTCCCCGCGGACCGCCCCGACTGCCCGGTTCGCCCTCGGACGCTAAGCGCAACCTGGCGCCGTTGTCTACCCCGGCGGGGATTTTAACTTTGATACTCCTGGTACGCCTTACCCGGCCTGCGCCTCGGCAGGTGGAGCAGGGTTTTTCAATAATTGTCCCGGTACCGTGACAGCGATCACAGGTACGTGTTTGCACAATGCGGCCAAATGGGGTGCTCTGAGCGTACTGTATCTGTCCGCTGCCTCTGCATTGGTCGCAGTTTTTCTTGCTGGTGCCCGGCGCCGCGCCGCTGCCGCCGCAAGTGCCGCACTCTTCTGTGCGGGGAACCTTGATGTCCTTCTCCAGGCCAAAAGCAGCCTCCGCAAAAGTCAGTTCCACGTCCACCCGCAGGTCTGCACCCTGCTCCGGCCCTCGCCGCTGCCTACCGCCGCCGCCGCCGAAAAACATGTCAAAAATATCGTTGATACCACCGCCACCGAAATCAGTGCCGAATCCACCAAACCCATTAAACTGTCCGTCTGTGGCCGCATGGCCAAAACGATCATAAGAATCCCTTTTTTCAGGGTCACTTAACACGCTGTACGCTTCGGACACTTCTTTAAACTTTTCCGACGCATTTTGATCATCTTTATTGGCGTCGGGGTGGTATTGACGTGCCAGCTTGCGGTAAGCCTTTTTTATTTCATCATGGGTCGCTTCCCGGGAAATCCCCAGAACCTCATAGTAGTCCCGTTTAGACAAGGAATTACACCACCTTACTATTCAAAACACCGTCAGGAGGGCCACCTGCAGCCCTCCCAAATTACAGCTTATTTTATAATTTCATAACCATCCATGTATTCTACGTGCATGCATAAAATCCTGTTACAAAATTTTTTTTGTTGCCCTCATGCGGGGGGTGCCCCTACGATTTAGATTCCTATGGCTACCCAAATAAGTTTTTAGAGCTGTCATCCTGAACCTAGCGAAGGATCTTAAAACAAGATTCTTCACTTCGTTCAGAATGACATTCAGATTGTTAGGATTATTTGATTACTGACTTCTGACTTCTGTGAATAATTATTTATCCTTTTTCTGGTCGCCGTCAACTTCATACTCGGCATCCACTACATTTTCTTTGTCATTGGCTGCGCCCGCAGCGCCGCCTTCCTGGTCGCCGGAGGGATTGGCCTGCTCCTGGGCGGCTTGCTGTTGTTGGTATAGGGCAGTGGTCAACTCGTAAAGAGGCTTGGTCAGCTCCTCAACAGCGCTCTTGAGCTTTTCACTGTCATCGCTTTGGAGGGCTTCTTTTACCTTCTCCGCTGCGTTATTTACCTCGTCTACTTTAGCCTGGTCGGCTTTGTCACCCAGGTCCTTAATTGTTTTCTCGGCCTGGTAAATCATAGTGTCTGCCTGGTTGCGAAGTTCCACCAACTCTTTGCGCTTAAGGTCAGCATCGGCGTTTTTCTCGGCTTCTTTAACCATTTTTTCAATATCTTCGTCACTTAAGCCCGAACCGCCAGAAATTGTAATGCTTTGGCTCTTGCCGGTACCTTTGTCTTTGGCTGATACATTGACAATACCGTTTACATCAATGTCAAATGAAACTTCGATTTGAGGTACACCCCGGGGCGCCGGTGGTATGCCGGCCAGTTGGAAACGCCCCAGTGTCTTGTTGTCTGATGCCATGGAACGCTCGCCCTGCAGCACATGAATTTCCACCGTGGTCTGTCCGTCAGCGGCGGTGGAAAAGACTTGGCTCTTAGAAGTCGGTATCGTGGTGTTACGGTCAATGAGCTTGGTCAACACGCCGCCCAAGGTCTCAATACCCAAGGATAGCGGGGTTACGTCAAGCAGCAGTACGTCCTTAACCTCACCGGCCAATACGCCGGCCTGGATGGCTGCACCGATGGCCACGCACTCGTCCGGATTAATCCCCTTGTGTGGATCTTTTTTTAAGTATTTTTTAATCTCTTCCTGCACCGCCGGTGTTCGGGTTGACCCGCCCACCAGCAGAATCCTGTCTATATCCTTTGGTTCCAGTCCGGAGTCGGACATGGCTTGTCTGGTGGGACCCATGGTTTTTTCCACCATGTCGGCGGTAAGTTCGTCGAACTTAGCCCGGGTAAGGTTAATGTCCAGGTGTTTGGGGCCGTTGGCGTCGGCGGTGATAAAGGGCAAGTTGACGTTGGCGGTGACCACGCCGCTCAGTTCAACTTTAGCCTTTTCGGCCGCATCTTTCAGACGCTGCATAGCCATCCGGTCTTTTTTCAGATCAATACCGGATTCCTTTTTAAACTCGCTCAGCAGGTATTCGACAACCCGCTGGTCAAAATCGTCCCCGCCCAGGCGGTTATTACCGCTGGTGGCTTTAACCTCAAACACCCCTTCACCCAGTTCCAGAATGGATACATCGAAAGTGCCGCCACCCAGGTCGAATACCAAAATGGTCTGGTCTTCACCCTTTTCCAACCCGTAAGCCAGGGCTGCCGCCGTGGGCTCGTTGATAATGCGCAGCACTTCAAGGCCGGCAATCTTGCCGGCGTCTTTGGTGGCCTGGCGCTGGGCGTCAGTGAAGTAGGCCGGCACCGTAATAACCGCCTGGGTCACTTTTTCGCCCAGGTATGCTTCAGCGTCGGTCTTTAGTTTTTGTAGTATCATAGCCGAAATTTCCGGCGGTGAATAATCTTTTCCATCTATGTTTACTTTGTGGTCGTTGCCCATATACCTTTTAATGGATGATACTGTCCGGTCATAATTGCTAACCGCCTGGTTTTTGGCTACCTGGCCCACCAGACGCTCACCGGTCTTGGAAAATCCCACCACGGACGGAGTAGTACGTCCGCCCTCGGCATTAGGTATAACCACCGCTTCGCCGCCTTCCATGACGGCCATACAGGAGTTGGTGGTTCCCAGGTCGATTCCCAGCACTTTGGCCATTTCTAAATATCGCCTCCTGTTAAAATTCAGGTATCAGAATTCAGTAGTCAGAATTCTGAATTCACAATGCCCTGATAATTGCTCCTGCCATTAAAACACAAACAAGTTCACTTTCTGAAATACCAGTAAGTCTTCAAATCTTGTCGTTTGTTCTCTCATTCTGACTACTGACTACTGACTACTGCATTTACTCCGCCTTCGCCACCGTGACCATGGCCGGCCGCAGCAGTTTATCCTTGAGGTAATAACCTCGACGCAACTCGGAAATCACCGTATTATCAGGATACTGATCGGTACTTTCCTGCATCGCCGCCTCATGCTTGGTGGGGTCGAACTGCTGGCCCCGGGCTTCCACGGGTGTAAGTCCTTCCTTCTGCAGCACATCCAACAGCTGCCGGTAAATCATTTCCACACCCTCTACCACTTTGGCCGGATCCTGACCTTTAGCACCTAGGGCCAATTGAAAGTTGTCCAATACCGGCAACATGGACTCGCAAAGAGTCGCCGATGCGTACCTGGCAAAGTCTTCCCGTTCCTTGGCTGTTCGGCGGCGATAGTTATCAAAGTCGGCCTGCAATCGCAGCAGTCGGTTGTAGTGTTCCTCAGCCGCAGCTTTTTGCTCTTGCAGTTCCTTTTGCAGCTGCTCTATTTCAGACTGTGCACCGGCTTCTTCGGGAATTAGTTCCCCTTCCACAGCTTCTTCAGTAGCCAAATTTTCATCCACCGGAATGTCTTTTACCTCGGCATCCGGCTCCCCCAAAGACTGCTCCCTGGCTTGCTTGTTTTCATTCTCCTTGGACAATAGTAGTCACCCCCGTTCCCGCTAATAAAACGACCGGTACAGCTTAAACAATCAAAACCTTACTTGCCTCGGCCGCGTAATAATCGTTCCATCACTAGCGACAAATTGCTGGTAATATACTCCACTACTGCATAAGCCCTGGCGTAATCCATCCTGGTGGGTCCCAACAGGCCGATACCCCCCACTGGTTTCCCGTCCATACCATAACTGGCCATCACCACACTACAGTCTTTAATGCGTTCATTATCCAACTCTTCGCCAATACGCACCGTCACACCACGCGCATCGAAAACGCCTTCAATAATGTTGGACAGTTCTTTTTCCTGCTCTAAGAGGCTAAGCAGTGTTTTAACCTTTTCAACACTGTGAAACTCGGGCTGATTCAGGATATTGAATATCCCGCCCAGGTATACCTTTTCTCCGGTCTTGACAGTCAGACTTTCCTGAATTAGGTCCATGGCCATATTTAGCACATGCTTTTGCCTGGCCAGTTCAAAATAAATTTCTTTAATCAGCGTCAGGCGAATGTTCTTAATAGACTTGCCCTGCAGTTTGTGATTTAAAACTCTGGATATTGTATCCAAATCATCCGGACCAATGGTGTCGGGTACATCAATAATGCGGTGCTGCACGGCGCCGGAATCGCTAACCAATACCACCATAGCCTGGCCCGGCCCCATATGAATGATCTGGATGTGTCTAAACGTGCCCTTGCCGTAGTGAGTGGTCAACACCACTGCCGTATAATTGGTGATCTGGGACAACAAATTACCGGTGCGTCTAAGTACTTCGCCTATATCCTGCACTTTGGTCAAGTAGCTGTTCAGGACCATTTTTTCTTCATCCAGCGTCAGTTCTTCACGTTTCATCAAATGATCTACGTAATATCGGTAACCCCTGTCTGATGGAACCCGGCCGGCGGATGTGTATGGTTGTTCAATAAAGCCCATTTCCTCTAGATCAGCCATTTCGTTGCGGATGGTAGCGGGGCTTACGCCTAGTTTGTATTTCCTGGCAATGGTACGCGAACCCACCGGCTCGGCAGTAGCGATGTAATCCTGCACGATAGCCAATAACACGTTCTTTTTCCTGGCGTCCAGCACTGCAAAAACCCCCTTGTTAGCACTCTATTATATTGAGTGCTAACACCTACTTAAAAACATAGCACCGTTAAATCCATTTGTCAAGATTTTGTAAAGGGTACGAACTCAGCCATTACCGTATTAGCCACCGCCAGACCACGGCGAGTCAGGCGCAGGTGATTTGCATTTATTTCTAAAAGATTAGC
>Ga0172382_10007759_pt1 | contig 15149 bp, 16 predicted proteins | sample Leawel138RmetaG_FD_122245 | JGI IMG/M metagenome (GOLD analysis project Ga0172382, IMG submission 122245) | Leachate microbial communities from a municipal landfill in Southern Ontario, Canada - Leachate well 138R metaG | ecosystem: Engineered > Solid waste > Landfill > Unclassified | place...
AGTTGCTAAACGACCCCATATGGTGCTAAATACAACATCACATGGTGCTCATAGCGCTGTGGGGGAGAATAGTCATGGTTTCGACCGCATATGCTTCGGGCTTCGGACCCGCGAAGAAAATACAAACCTTCTCATCCCTCGAAGATCGAGAGCGCCTAACGCCCTCAGCGCTCGTCGGCATGCGGAAGCTCGCTGCCGAGTGGGGGGTGACGGGCGAGCAAATGGCAGCGCTGTTGGCCGTTTCGCCCAGCACCTGGGATCGCATGGCGGCCGGCACTTGGACGCAGGCCTTTAACCAGGACCAGATGACACGTGTGTCGGCTCTCGTCGGCATCTTCAAGGGGCTGCATTTGCTCTTTGCTGCCGACGCTGAGGGCGGCAGCATGGCTGATCGGTGGCCAAGATTGCATAATGAGGGGCCTCTGTTCGCCGGAAAGAGTCCTATTGAAGCAATGATCGAGGGCGGCATCCCGGTCATGATCGAGGTGCGCCGGTACGTGGATGCGCTCAGGGGCGGTTTGTAATGGACTTCCCCGTCAACCGTATCGCCGAACCCCGGACGGTGCGCCTAGTCGCCACTGCGCGCCTGCGCGACCCGGTGCTGCAGAAGTTGGTGGACGACGAACTGCAAATGGCCGACCTTGCCGAGATTGAAGGCGCCACAAGCGGCCGCCTGACTGCGGCATCTAGGGGTGCTGACGATATCGATGCCAGGGAGTTCGTGGCCGGTGTGCCGCACGCCGCCTTCATCAATGCGGCGTTCTCTTACTGGCGCCCGCGCGAACTCAACCGCTTCAATGGGCCCGGACGCGGCGGTTGGTATGCGGCGCTTACTGTTGAGACGGCCCTGGTGGAAGTGATATTCCACATGACGCGCGAACTAGAACGTGTGGGCGAGTTTACGGCCACTGTAGATTACGCAGAGATATTCGCCTCTTTCGCTGGCGAGTTCGTCGACCTAAGGGGCGTTTCCCCAGTTCCAGACTGCCTGCATCCGGAACCCGATGTGGGCTACCCAGCGGGGAACGCCATAGCTGACAGTGCCCGGACCGCCGGGCTTAATGGCATTGTGTATCCTTCCATCCGCCATTGCGCCGGAACCTGCCTGGTTGCCTTGCGACCCCAAGCCGTCCAATCGGTGGCCCAAGGGGCCATCTTCCGGATTACCTGGACCGGAATGCGGGAACCTGAGGTTTCTCAGGTCACAGCATGAGGTTTTGGCGCCCTGGGCTTTGAACCGGTACGGGTGATCGAGAAGCAGGCCAATATTGCGGGGATCCTTGGCACCCACTGCGACGAATTCGTGTTTCGCAAGCAGGACGCGAATTAAAGGCTCCGCTCCCCGCCTCGACCCGGCCCGCTGTGCCATGGCTCTGAACGCCACCATCAGCATTGCCCCCCTGGCATCCGGCAGCCTGCATCCCGTATGCTCCTCCCCTCAGTCAGGTGCGGACCAACAGGGGAATAATCATGTCGAAGTCGCATGTCGTGGACTATGCCATCGTGGGCGATGATATCCAGATGGTGGAGATCGAGCTTGATCCCGGTGAAACGGTGATCGCCGAAGCCGGGGCCATGACTTACATGGAAGACGGAATCGACTTCGAGGCCAAGCTGGGCGATGGGTCCAAGCCCGACGGCGGCATATTCGGCAAGTTGCTTGATGTCGGGAAACGCGCCCTCACCGGCGAGTCGCTGTTCATGACCCACTTCACCCATCGCGGCCAAGGCAAGGCGCGAGTGGCGTTTGCCGCTCCTTATCCGGGCAAGATCATCCCGATCGACCTCGCCAAGCTGGGCGGGGAGTTGATCTGCCAAAAGGACGCTTTCCTGTGCGCCGCCCAAGGTACCGAACTGTCGATCGCGTTCAGTAAAAAGATCGGCGCCGGGCTGTTCGGCGGCGAAGGGTTCATTCTCCAGCGCCTGCGCGGCGACGGTCTGGCCTTCGTGCACGCCGGCGGCACCATTATTGAAAAGCAGCTGACCGGCCAGGGCTTGCGGGTCGATACCGGCTGTGTCGTGGGGTTCACCCCTGGCGTGTCCTATGACATCCAGCGGGCGGGCAACCTCAAGTCCATGGTGTTCGGCGGCGAGGGGCTTTTCCTCACCACGCTGAGAGGCACCGGCACAGTCTATTTGCAAAGCCTGCCGTTCTCGCGCCTGGCCGAGCGCGTCATCAGCCAGATCCCGCCCTCCATGTTCAAATCGAACGGCTGAAGGGATATGACGGGATTAGGTCAAATCTGCTTGCCCCAGGCTGTTGCGCAGATTGTCCTGTACCACCGTCGCGAAGCAGGTTGGGCAGACGCCGTGGCTGATCACCACGGCGTTGTCGCCGCCCCGGCGGTAGTAGTCGATGGCGTCCAGCCACTCCCCCTCGCCTTCCTTGCTGCGGGCGGGAAAGCGGACGTTTTGACAATAGCTGCACATCCCCAGGAACGGCCATGAGGCGGTGTCCTCGGTTGCTGCCGGAAAGGTGAACAAGGCAACCGGCACACGCTCCGTGATCTGCACGACGACCGTTTGGAACAGGAACCCGGTCAGGGTGCCGTCGGGATCGCGCACGGCGGTGATCGCCATCCGCATGACCCGAATGAGGTCGGGCGTGTCGCACCGGTATAGGAAAACGCGGGCGTGGCGGCGGGGATCGGCGGCACGCTCCATGTGGACACGATAGCTGTCGCGCACGGCCTCGCCGGTGATGCAGTCAAACAGTGACCGGCCGATCACCTGCTGCGGGTCAAGCCTCGCCTTGCTTCCCGAAGCCGCCAGTGCACGTTTCCAGCCCGGTTCTCCGCAGGCTGTGATGATGCCGTCGGGATCGGTAATGTAGGTGACGCCCTCCAGGGCGTTCATCAAGGCGGTCGTCGTCAGAGGCATCGCGTGCAACTTATCCTCGACAAGGTAATGGTGTCCGATGAAATAGGTCATTCGGACACCATAGGTAAGGTGAAATGGACCGTGGTGCCCTGCCCAGCCGCCGAGTCTATCCACATGCGTCCCTCATGGCGCTCAACGATACGGCGGCACAGGGGCAAGCCGATGCCGCTGGCCGCACCATCTGGCGGAGTCAAACGACGAAAGAATTGGAAGACGCGGTCGTGGAATTCCGCAGCAATGCCGATGCCCCGGTCGGCCACGGTGAAATGCCATGCGTCGCCGTTGTTCACGGCGTTGATGCGAATGTCGGCCGGCTTGTCGGGGTGGCGGTAGTCCATGGCATTGCGCAGCACATGCGCGAACAGGGTTGCAATTTGAGCGCTGTCCCCGCGAACGATCGGCAAGGGGCCGACCGTCAGGTGGGCGTGGGTGGCGGCTTCGTGGTCGGCCAGGGCGGCGCGAACCTCGGCCAGCGTGGCGGCGGTATCAACTCTCTCCGGGCTGAGCGGTGTGGTGCTCACGCGGGAGTAATCGAGAAAGTCGAGGATCTGTTGCTGCATCCGCTTGGCACCCTCGACGGCAAAGTCGATGAACGTATCGGCGTCGGCATCCAGACGGCCCTTATAGCGGCGCTGCAACAGTTGCAGTGGGCTGGCAATCTGACGCAGCGGTTCTTGCAGGTCGTGGGAGGCAATGGTGGCGAACTGCTCCAGTTCTTCATTGGACCGCTTCAGCCGCGCCTCGCTGGCCCGTAGGCGCTCTATGGCCTCGTTCCTGTGCTGGCGGTGGCGCAACAGGCCGAACATCCCGATGCCGGCCAGCAGGGCAGCCACCACCTCCAGGCCGCGCACCAGGTCGAACAGCGGCGAGCCGATCGTCCAGCCGCCGGGCGGCGCAGCGGCCATCTGCCACACCCCGCCGGGCAACGAGACATGGAGCAGAACCGAGGTGCCGTTGAACAAGGCACTGTCGCCCCAGATCATCGTTCCGGGCTCGCCGTTGTCGTCCAGGCCGCGCAGTGCAATGGTGACGCCCAGATCCGGGGCATCGATCCCGGCGGCGGACAGCACCAAGTTCACATCCACGACCAGATTGAGGAGGCCGAGGAAGGCGCCCGACCATTCCTCGGTCCCGGCGGCGACCACCGGCGTTCGCTGGACCAATGCGGTGCCGCCCTGAACCAGTTGCACCGGCCCGGCCAGAACCGGCAGGCCGGTTCTCATGGCGCGTTCGACCAGCGGCCACTGGTCGGACAGATCGCGGTAATCGACGCCAAGCGTGGACTCGTTTCCCCGACGCGGCCAAACACGCCGGATGACGGTTCCCTCGGTCACGTTGATGAGGCGGATATGCGGCGCGCTGCGCAGGATCTGGGTGACGATGCTGGCGAAGCGATCATCATCGGGCACGCCGTCCAGGGCGATGATAGTGCCCAGTCCACGTGTCACTTCAAGAACCGCGGTCAATTCGCGTTCCAGGCGGGCGCGGGGCACCGAGGCTGCGGTATGCACCTCGACCCGCAGCTTGGCCAGTGCCTTGTCGCGGACCGGCTGTTCGATGGCGTATAGTGTCAGAAAGGTGAGACAGGCGGCCGCAGCCGCCGCTGCGGCCTGCCCGACGGTGCGCCGGCAGTTCGCCTCTGTGCCGCCCAATAGCCAGCGGCGTTTTTTTTCGCCGGGTTTTTTCATCGTCCACCGAGCCGGGAAATCCCCGACCCATCCTGACGCACCGGCGCCGCCCCGTCGAGAGGGGTCCGGCATCGGTGCTCAGTGCTGTCGTTCGTTTGGGCTATTAAGCGGCCTGCGCTTCGCTTTCCGCGAGCAGGGCGTACAAGCCCTCGGCGCTGTCGGTGCCGCGCAGCTTTTCGCACATGCTGCGATCCCGCAGCAGACGCGACACGCGGGCCAGCGCCTTGAGGTGGTCGGCACCGGCACTTTCCGGGGCCAACAGCAGGAAGATCAGATCAACCGGCTGTTCATCAATGGCTTCGAAGTCGATTGGGCGTTCCAGGCGCGCAAACAGCCCATGCAGGCGGTTCAGTTGCGCCAGCTTGCCATGGGGAATGGCGATACCATTGCCGACCCCGGTGGTGCCCAGGCGCTCGCGTTCCAGAAGCGTGTCAAAGACGGCCCGCTCATGGAGTCCAGTCAGCGCGGCAGCTTCACGCGCCAGTTCCTGGAGAGCCTGCTTCTTGCTCGTCACTTTCAGGTTCGGGATCACGCTTTCCGGGCTGATAAGGGTCGTGATGTCCATACCGAGGCCTCTTTCGGCTTCACAGGGCGCGCTTGTGGCGCGGCTTTGCACGGCGCGCCACTGGCGCCAGATTACGCGACGCCTGTTTGTTGCGGCGCGCGGGCGGACCCTTTTGGGGTGGCAGAAATTTGCCCAGGCACCGCCTCCGCACGAAGGACCGGACGATAGGCAGGCCCTGTGTCCAAGTCAAGGAACATCGTCCCATGGGGACTCCCCCTGGCCCAGTCGACTTCCCACTGCCCGTGCATGGTATCAGATCATGCCCATGGACGCATTACCCCCCACGACCGTTGCTCGCCATTACGGCCTTGTCCCGCCTACGCTGAACGGAGGAGGGAATGCGCATGGCCTCGCGGTACTTGGCAACGGTACGGCGGGCAATGTCCACGCCTTCCGCTTTCAGAACATCGACGATTGCATCGTCCGAAAGAATTTTGGCCGCCGGTTCGGCATCGATCAGGGCCTTGATGCGATGGCGCACGGCCTCGGCCGAATGGGCATCGGCCCCGCCGGCCCCGGCGATGGACTGGGTGAAGAAGTACTTCAGCTCAAAGATGCCGCGTGGCGTGGCGATGTACTTGTTGGATGTCACGCGGCTGACCGTGCTTTCATGCATCTCAATGACTTCGGCGATATCGCGCAGGATGAGCGGCCGCAAGCCTTGGATGCCGCGCTCAAAGAAGCCGGTTTGCTGACGCACGATCTCGGTCGAAACCTTGAGGATGGTGGTGGCCCGCTGGTCCAGCGCCTTGACCAGCCAGCTTGCGGTCTGGAAGTTCTCGCTGAGGAAGGCCTTGTCGTCCTTGGTCCGCGCCGTCTTGAGCACCTGGGCATAGTAGCGGGTGTTGACCAGCACGCGCGGCAGCGTCGCGGGGTTCAGTTCGACAACCCACAACGCGCCGTCCTCGTTGCCCGGCGGGGCGGGCCGCATCAGCACGTCCGGCACCACCGGATGAGCGGCAACGTCGGCAAAACGCAGGCCCGGCTTGGGGTCAAGCGCGCGAAGTTCGGTCAGCATCTCGTGCAGGTCGTCGGCATCGACGCCGCACACCCGCAGCAGCCCGGAAAAGTCGCGGCGGGCCACCATGTCGAGGTTGTCCAGAAGCGCCTCCATGGCCGGATCGAACCGGTTGCGGTCGATCAACTGGAGGGCCAAACATTCCTTGAGCGAGCGGGCGAACACCCCCGCCGGGTCGAACCGCTGCACGGCGGCCAGCACCCGCTCGACGGTCTCCACGTCGGTCCCGAGGCCCTGCGCCAGATCGGCCGGATCGGCGGTCAACCAGCCGTTTTCATCCAGGCTGTCGATCAGGGCATGGCCGATCATGCGGTCAACCGGCCCTTGCAGGTCCATGCCCAGTTGCGCGGTCAGATGATCGCGCAGGGACACCGCTTCCGACAGGGTTTCGTCAATGGCCCGGTCGTCGCCCTCGAAGCCGCGCCCGCCGCCGCCGCTGTCGGCCCGCTGCCATGCCCCGGAGTCCGGGTCATAGGACGGCCCTTCCATGGGGCTGCCTTCATCGAACGAATTATCGACCTCGATATCCAGCGGCGCTTCGCTGGTCCCGGTTTCAGGGCGGTCGAGCAGCAGGCTGTCGCTGTCGCGGCGCTGTTCGACTGGAACGTCGGCCTCCAGGCCGGGTGTCGCGCCGCGCTCGTCGCGCTCCAGCAGGGGATTGCTCTCCAGCTCCTGTTCGACGAACGCGGTCAGGTCCATGTTGGACAGTTGCAGCAGCTTGATCGCCTGCTGCAACTGCGGCGTCATCACCAGGGCCTGCGTTTGGCGCAGGTCGAGGCGCGGCTGCATGACCATGACCGTCCCCCCTTCCCGTGCCCCTAGAGGCTGAACCGTTCGCCGAGGTACACCCGGCGCACGCCTTCGTCGGCGACGATGGCCTCGGGCGTGCCCTCCATCATCACGGTGCCTTCGTGCAGGATGTAGGCGCGGTCGATGATGTCGAGCGTCTCGCGGACGTTGTGGTCGGTGATCAGCACCCCCAGGCCACGGTCCTTGAGGTGGCCGACCAGATCGCGGATTTCGCCCACCGCGATGGGGTCGATGCCGGCCAGCGGCTCGTCGAGCAGAATGAAATTGGGCCGCGAGGCCAAGGCGCGGGCGATTTCCACGCGCCGCCGCTCGCCGCCCGACAGCGACAGCGCCGGGGCGCGCCGCAGATGGCTGATGGAGAACTCGGCCAGCAGGTCGTCCAGCAGCGCCTCGCGCTTGTCGGCCACCGGCTCGACCACTTCGAGGACGGCGCGGATGTTGTTTTCCACGCTCAGGCCCCGGAAAATCGACGCTTCCTGCGGCAGGTAGCCGATGCCCAGGCGGGCGCGGCGGTACATGGGCAGGCCGGTGACGTTGCGGCCGTCCAGTTCGATGGTGCCTGAATCCGGGTTGATGAGGCCGGTGACGCAGTAAAAGCACGTCGTCTTGCCCGCCCCGTTGGGACCGAGCAGGCCGACCGCCTCGCCGCGCTGCACCGACAGGCTGACATCGCGCAGGACCGGCCGGCGCTTGTACCGCTTGCCGATGTTGCGCACGGTCAGGCCGGTCGAACCCGTCACCGGCTGGGGGCCGGTGGCGTCCGCGTCATCCGTGGCAGCGTCGGCCAACGGGCTGGCGGCGGCGTCGTCCATTCCTCGGTCCTTCCTTCATCGTTCCCCGCCCCCCTGCTGCGGCGCGTCCTTGCGCTCCTCCTCGGGGTTGAGGACGGCGCGGGCGCGCCCCTGGCCGGGTTCGCCGGCTTGCAGGGTGCTGATCCCGGTGCGCATGTTCACGATGGCCCGCGCGCCGGTCAGGACATTGTCACCGCGGACGATTCTAACCGAACCAGTGAGGGTAGCGATACCCGTCTTGGCATCATAATTGCCTTGCGAGCCATGTGCCGTTTCCTGGGGCGTCGTGATGACCACGCCGCCCGTGGCATCCACGGTGCTCAGCGCGGTGCCGCCGTCCGGTCCCGGCGTCAGCAGCGCCTTGAGGACCGGGGCGCGCAGGCTGCGTCCGCCCTGCTCGATGGTGGCGTCGCCTTCGGCGGTGGCAATGCCGCGCACCGTGTCATAGGTCAGGCGGTCTTTTGCGGTCAGGGTTTCGGTCGGCGTGACCAGCTTGGCCGGGCGGCCGGTCAACTGGACTTGTCCGGCGTCCAGGTCATAGAAGGCGCTGTCGCCGGTGGCGGTCTGGGTGGGCGAGGTAATGCGCACCGCGCCGTGGGCTTCCAGGCGGCTGATATCGGTGTTGCCGCCGTCGGTTTCGCGGTAGTTGGCGATCAACTCATCGGCCCGGATCGACACGTCGCCGCGCGTCGCCGTGGCATTGCCGCGCGCCGTGAAGCGCCGCGTCGATTGCTGCCACTCTATGCCGTTGTCGGCCAGCACCTCGATGGGGCCGCGTTCTCCGCTGCCGGGCGCGAGGCTCAACCCCTGCGCCAGCGCGCCGCCGCTCAATACGGCTAGGACGGCGACGGCGGGAACCAGTCTGCGAATGCGGCTCATCGTGGAGTCTCCTGCCCTTTGGCGCTTTGATCGGCCCGTTGATCGGGCCGTTTGGCCGGTGGTGTCGCGCCGGGCCGCATCAACACCTTGGCGCGGCCGGTGAACTCGACCCGCCCGGCATCGCGGTCATAGGTGAACCCCTCGGCGGTCAGGCTGCCCAGCGGACCCTGCGCCGTCACCGGCTGGGTGCCTGTCACGGTGCCCGCCCGCAGGTTCACGGTCATCGCCGGGGTATGCATTTCATAGCCTTCGTCATGGAACAGATCGACCCCGCCGCTGAGGTCGAGGTCGTTGGTGTCCTGCATGTACTGGCCGGTGCGCGCCGTCATCATCACCCACGACCCATCGTCGAACGTCAGGTCGGCCTTGGGGCTGGTCAGGCGGACGACGCGCGAACCGGGCGCCGTTTCCTCGGCCAGATCCGCCGTCACCATGAATGGCTGGTTGTCGGAGTCGGTGCCGTGATAGCGCGCATTGACCAGGCGTTGGGAATCGATGTTGCGCCCGCTAAGCGTTCCGAAGCTCACGGCAAACAGGTCCGAGGTGGTGCTTTGCAGGCGCGGCCAAGCGATCACCAGAAGGGTCAGCAACAGCGCGAGGGCCGGCAGCGCCACCTTCATCAGGTTCACAAAGCGGCTGTAGCGGCCGACCCGCCGCTCGGGCTGGCCGTTGGCGCCTCCCCGGCTCATGCCACCCCGGCGCGCAACAGATCGTGAATGTGCAAAATCCCCACCGGACGCCCGTCCTCGACCACGAAGAAGATGGTGATCTTGCGGGCGTTCATGATCTGCATGGCCTCGGCGGCAAGCTGGGTCGGGGCCACCACCATGGGATTGGCGGTCATGATCGCGCCCGCCGTCTGGCTCAACAGGTCGGGGGCCATGTGGCGGCGCAGGTCGCCGTCAGTGACAATACCGATCAGCGTGCCGTCGCCATCGACGATGCCGAGCGAGCCAAAGCCACGCCCCGACATGACCAGCACGGCCTCCGACATCGGAGTATCGGGCGACACCAGCGGCAGTTCGTCGGTGCGGTGCATGATGTCGGCCACCTTGAGCAGCCGCTTGCCGAGCTTGCCGCCGGGGTGGAACTTGCGGAAATCCGCCGCCGTGAAGCCGCTGCGCTCCAGCAAGGCGACGGCCAGGGCATCGCCGAGCGCCAGCATCATGGTGGTCGAGGTGGTCGGAGCCAGCCCCAGCGGACAGGCTTCCAGCGCGGGCGGCAGGACCAGCGCGTGATCGGACGCCAACGCCAGACTGCTGTCGCCCCGACTGGTCATGCCGATCAACGGAATGGCGAAGCGCCGGGTATAGGCCACGATGTCGGACAGTTCGGGCGTCTCGCCGGAATTGGACAGCGCGACCACCGCGTCGTCCTCCGTCACCATGCCGAGGTCGCCGTGGCTGGCTTCGGCCGGATGCACGAAGAACGACGGCGTGCCGGTCGAGGCCAGGGTGGCGGCGATCTTGCGCGCCACGTGGCCGCTTTTGCCCATGCCGCTGATGATCACCCGGCCCTTGACGGCGGCCAGGGTTTCAATGGCGGCGGTAAACGCCCCGTTCAGGCTGTCGGCCAGCAGGCGCAAGCCGTCGGCCTCCACGGCCAAGGTCCGGCGGGCGGCGGCGACGGCGGGGGTCGGTTCGACAGGTATGGCGGCGTCCGTGGTCGTCACGGGCGGGGTCTTTCCTTCAAGAGTTGCGGCGGCGCGCCGAGTATGGCCGCCACCGCCAAACTGGTCAATTCAACTCCACGGACTTCGGGGCGTGCAGGCCCCACCGCAAGGGTTGATGCTAGTGGCTGAAGATATCGACTTCGGCCCAGTCCAGCAGGTCCAGCGCGGCGCGGCTGGGCAGGAAGTTGAAACATGCCTGCGCCAGTTCCGTGCGGCCTTCGCGGGCCAGCAGGCCGTCGAGCAGGTCCTTGAGGCGGTGCAGGTACAAAACGTCCGACGCCGCATAGCGCAACTGCGCCTCGTCCAGGCTGGCCGCGCCCCAGTCGCTGGACTGTTGATCCTTGGACAGGTCGATGCCCAGCAGGTCCAGGCACAGCGCCTTCAGCGAATGGCGGTCGGTGTTGGTGCGGGTCAGGCGGCTGGCAATCTTGGTGCAGTACACCGGAGTCGAGTCGATGTCGAAATGCCGCTTGATCTGCGCCACGTCAAAGCGGGCATAGTGGAAAATCTTGGTCACCGCCGGGTCGCCCAGCAAGGCCTTGAGATTGGGGCAGTCGTAGCCCAGTGCGCCGCCGACCTGCACGACATGGGCCGTCCCGTCGCCCGCCGAAAGCTGCACCACGCACAGGCGGTCACGGACCAGCGACAGGCCCATGGTTTCGGTATCAACCGCGACAGAAGACCCGAAGTCGAGGCCCGCCGGCAGGTCGCCACGATGGTACTGGATGGTCACGAATGCCCCCTCCGTTTGGGAAAATCATCACGCGGCGCCAGCCGGCGCCACGGCATTACCTGTTATAGCCGCGCACGGCAAAAATTCCGTAACGAAAAACGCCCCAGCAGCGGCTGTATGCCGGCTGCGCGGGGCGTCTTTTTCGTCTTTGGAATGGTGCCCAGGAGAAGACTCGAACTTCCACAGCCTTTCGGCCACAGGTACCTGAAACCTGCGCGTCTACCAATTCCGCCACCTGGGCTTAGGGGCGCCGCCGGGACCGGATGTTTTCGGCACTTGCTCGGCGGTGGGAGCGGATACTTACGGCCTTGGAATGGGCTTGTCAACATGGTTGTTTTTAAAGGTCGCCAAAAAAAGGTCCTGCCCGCGAAATCCGATGGCGGGTGGCGGCGGACCCACCTGTTGGGGCAGGAAAGCCCAGGGTCGCGCTGTGCCGTATATTGCGTAACACGTCGGGGTGTGCGACGTTTCGCCACTCGTTTGCAGAGGCCACAGGTCCGTATTGCCAGGGCCGCATTATAGGAGGCACGACTGCCATGGTGAACCGTCTCAACGCTGACCGCCTGGTGACCATTTTCGGCGGCTCGGGTTTCGTCGGGCGCCACCTTGTCAACAAGCTGGCCAGCCATGGCTGGCGCATCCGCGTTGCCGTGCGCGACGTCGAAGCCGCCAAGTTCGTCAAGCCGCTGGGGGATTTGGGCCAGATTTCGGTGGTCGCGGCCGATCTTCTCAACGAAGGCTCGGTGCAGCGCGCCATCGCCGGAGCCGACGCCGTGGTCAATCTGGTCGGCATCCTGCACGAAGGCGGCAAGGCCACGTTCTCGGCCATTCATGCCGAGGGTGCCGGTCGCGTCGCCCGCGCCGCCAAGGCTGCCGGGGTCACGACCCTGGTGCACATGAGCGCGCTTGGTGCCGACCGGGCCAGCAATGCCGCCTATGCCCGCACCAAGGCCGAGGGCGAGGAGCAGGTGCGCGCCGCGTTCCCGACCGCCATCATCATGCGCCCGTCGGTGATCTTCGGGCCGGAGGATGGCTTCTACAACCGATTCGCCGCCATGGCCCGGTACTTCCCGGTGCTGCCGTACTTCGCCGCCGACGCTCCGGCGCTGCGCCGCGACAAGGGCGGCCTGCCGGTCCTCGACCTGTTCGGCGAAGGTGGCCCGAAGTTCCAGCCGGTCTATGTCGGCGACGTCGCCGAAGCCTTCGTCAAGGCGCTGGAAGACGGCCAGCTTGCCGGCAAGACTTTTGAATTGGGCGGCCCGCAGGTCCTGTCCCTGCGCGATGTGATGACCCAGGTGTCCCATGAGACGCGCCGCAATCGCTTGGTCTTGCCGCTGCCGATGTGGGTGGCGCGGTTGCAGGCTGCGTTCCTGCAGTTCCTGCCCAATCCGCCGCTGACCCCCGATCAGGTCCGCCTGATGGAGCGCCCCAATGTCGTCAGCGGGGATTTCCCCGGCTTCGCCGACCTGGGCATCCAGCCCGAACCGGCCGAGGCCATCCTGCCGCAGTACATGGACCGCTTCCGCCCCATGCACCGCCAGATCCGCCGCCTGGGCCGCCGGGGGGTCTGAGGACCCTGTCGCTTTAATAAAGGCCCTGCTTCGGTGGGGCCTTTTGTTTAGGGGGAATCACAGAGGACGCAGAGGAAGTCACAGAGAACACAGAGAGGGCGGGGAACCGGCGCCGCAGGCATTCTTTCGGCACCGATGGTCATTGCGCTGCGCGCGGCCTTGCAACGGACGCGGGCTCTCTGAGTCCTCTGTGCCTCTCTTCCTCTGTGTCCTCTGTGATTCCTCTTGATCCTTGGGTTCCTCCCAACCCGGACCTTTCATTTTCCCGCCACGCCCGGTAAACCGGACGTCATACTGTGCCGACTCCGAGGGATGCCGCCATGAAGATCGCCGTTGTGGGCTGTGCCGGCCGGATGGGCCGCATGTTGGTTCATGATATCCTCACCACGCCCGGCTGCGTGTTGGCCGGTGGGACCGATACCGAAAGCTCGCCCTTCATTGGTCAAGACCCCGCCGTGCTGGCCGGGCTTGAGCCGTCGGGGCTGGCCGTCACCGCCGATGCGCGCGCCGTGTTCGAGGCAGCCGACGCCGTGATCGACTTTACCAGCCCGGCCGCCACCGTGGCCCATGCCGACCTTGCCGCCGCCACCGGCACCGCGCTGATCGTCGGCACCACGGGGATCTCCAAGGAGCAGATGGCGCGCATCGACGCCGCCGCCGCCCGGATTCCCCTGGTCATCGCGCCCAACTTCTCGGTCGGCGTGAACCTGCTGTTCGCGCTGACCGAACTGGTGGCGAGCAAGCTCGGCATCGACTACGACATCGAAATTGTCGAGATGCACCACCGGCACAAGGTCGATGCCCCCTCCGGCACGGCGCTCGGCATTGGGCGGGCTGCCGCCAAGGGGCGCGGCGTGGTGCTGGACGACGCGGCGGTGATGAGCCGAGTGGGCCACACCGGCGCCCGCGAGGCCGGGACCATCGGCTTTGCCACCCTGCGCGGCGGCGATGTGGTGGGTGATCACACGGCCATCTTCGCGGCCGATGGCGAGCGCCTGGAACTGACCCACAAGGCCTCGTCGCGCGGCGTGTTCTCCAAGGGGGCGGTCCGCGCCGCCCTGTGGACCAAGGACCGCCCGGCCGGGCTGTACTCCATGGCCGATGTGTTGGGCTTCGGCGGCTAACTCGGGACACTGCCATGACCCTGCGCACCGAATCGCTGACCGGGGCTTCCGCCCGCGCCCATTTGGACGATCTGGCCCGCCTGCGCATCGCGGTGTTCCGCGAGTACCCCTACCTTTACGACGGCGACACCGATTACGAGCGGCGCTATCTGGTGCCCTATGCCGAGTCGCCCGGTGGTGTGGTGGTCGTGGCGTTCGACGACGCCCGCGTGGTCGGGGCCGCCACCGGGCTGCCGCTGGCCGACGCGCCGCCATCGGTGGCCGCGCCCTTCGTCGCGGCGGGGATCGACCCGGCCGACGTGTTCTATCTCGGCGAGTCGGTGCTGCTGCCGGAGTACCGGGGGCGCGGCATCGGCCACACGTTCTTTGACGGGCGGGAGGCGCAGGCCCGTGCGCTCGGCCTTGGCGTGGCGGCCTTTTGCGCCGTGGTGCGTCCCGCCGACCACCCGGAGCGCCCCGCCGACTGGCAGCCCCTGGACGGGTTCTGGACGGCGCGCGGCTACACGGCGCGGCCCGACATGGAGACGACGTTCTCCTGGCGCGACATCGGCGCTGCGTCGGAAACCGCCAAGCCGATGCGCTTCTGGCTGCGTAGTTTGCGCTGATGAAAGCCCTGACCAAAGCCGAGATCGAGGCGTTCTACACCGCCCTGGCCGAGGCCCTGCCCGAGCCGAAAAGCGAGTTGGAGTACACCAACCCCTTTACCCTGTTGGTCGCCGTGGTGCTGTCCGCCCAGGCCACCGACAAGGGCGTGAACAAGGCCACGCGCGGCCTGTTCGCCGCCGCAGACACGCCTGAAAAAATGGTGGCGTTGGGCGAGGACGTGGTGCGTGACCACGTCAAGACCATTGGCCTGTTCAACACCAAGGCCAAGAACGTCGTCGCCCTGTCGAAAATCCTGGTCGAGCAGTACGGCGGCGAGATCCCCTGCGACCGCGAGGCCCTGGAAACCCTGCCCGGCGTCGGCCGCAAGACCGCCAACGTGGTCCTGAACGTCGCCTTTGGCCTGCCGACCATCGCGGTGGACACTCATATCTTCCGCATTTCCAACCGCACCGGGCTGGCCATCGGCAAAACCCCGCGCGCCGTCGAGGACCGCCTGGAAAAGATCACCCCCAAGGCCTTCGTCCAGAACGCCCATCACTGGCTCATCCTGCACGGCCGCTACGTCTGCAAAGCCCGCAAGCCGGACTGCCCGCACTGCGTGGTGCGGGGGATCTGCCGGTATCCCGACAAGACGGCGTAACGGGATACGTCCTCGGCTGCTTTAAAGCAGTTTGCTTTTTATCTGAACCGCCAGCGGGCGGGCGTCCGCTTCAAGGAAGTGAAGCGGGGAATCACAGAGGACACAGAGGAAGGCACAGAGGGCACAGAGAGTCCATGGCCACTGCGCCGCAGGCATCCTCAATAGGGTTTTA
>Ga0172382_10007760_pt1 | contig 15148 bp, 15 predicted proteins | sample Leawel138RmetaG_FD_122245 | JGI IMG/M metagenome (GOLD analysis project Ga0172382, IMG submission 122245) | Leachate microbial communities from a municipal landfill in Southern Ontario, Canada - Leachate well 138R metaG | ecosystem: Engineered > Solid waste > Landfill > Unclassified | place...
TCGCAGCGTGAGTCCGGCGGCGGCGACGGGGATATAACCGTCCACGGCGACGCCGAAGTCGGCGGAGAGCTCACCGCCTAGGTCGTAGTTAACTTGGGCGAGGGTCACGCCCGCCACGAACAGGGCGAGGAGGGCGGCGAGGACCCGCGGGGTGCGGCGTGGGGTGTGGGATGTGCGGGGCATGCTGCTCACTCCTAGCGTCAGCGCTGCAGGAAGCGCTCGGTGAAGACCTCGGCGGGGATCTCTTCGTCGACGGTGAAGTCGGACTGGACGATGGTGGTGTGCGACCCGGCGGCCACGGTCTCCATGCGGATCTGGCTGGGCAGCACGTAACCGCCAACCTCGGTGGTGGCGCTGATAGTCAGCACTTTCACCAGCTCGCCGCCGCGGTAGAACTCCACCCGGCTGGGGATGAGCGTGCTTTCCGGCACCTCGAAAACGATGCGGTCGTAGTTCGAGTCGGCGCCGTCGGAGGCGGTGGCTTCCATGACGTACACGGGGCCGTCGCGGATCTCGAGTAGCTCCGCGTCGAAGTCGTCGGTGAAGTCGCCGCTCATGCTCGAGATCTCCTCGTAAGAGAAGTCGGAGCCGAAGAAGGCGTCCTGCTCCTGACCGCCGGCCACGCGGCGGGTGCGGCCGAGGGCGGGCAGGTAGATCATCGTCTGGGTGGTGCCCGCCTCCTCCACGGAGAGGAAGCCGGAGCCGCGGATGTCGGCGGGGTTGAGGAACTTGATGAGCTGGCTCTTGCCTTCGTTGGCCGACCAGAGCTGCATCTCGCGCGTGAGGGTGTGACCGCTGGCGGAGGTGATGGTCATGGTCATGGTGGCCACGCTGGTGGCGGGGGCGTTCAGATCCGCCATGGCGTCCGTGACCTCCTCCGCGGTCTGGAAGCGCTGGGCAGCGGCGGTGCTGATGAGGAGGACGGCCGCGAGAAGGGCGAGGAGCGTGGCGCGCGGGCGGCGGCGGGCGGCGGTGGGGCCGGTGGCGGTCAGGTCAGGCATGGGTTACCTCCAGTGCGGGTGTGGTGTTCTCGTCTAGGTTCTCGGAGCCGTTCTCGGAGCCGTTCTCGGTGCCGTTCTTGGAGCCGGGCGGGTTGCGCAGGAAGATCAGGCAGGCGGCGGGCAGCAGCGTGAGCGAGGCGGTGCCCACGGAGAGCACCGTGAAGGTCATGAGCGAACCGAGGGTGCTGACCGGCACGAACTGGCTGACGATCATGGACGCGAAGCCGGCGCCGAGCGTGAGGGCCGTGAAGAGGATCGAGCGCCCCGAGCTGAGGATGGCGTTCGTCATGGCGGGCTCGGGCGGTCGGCCCAGTCGCCGCTCCTCCATGTAGCGCACCGTTAGGTGGATGGCGTAGTCGCCCACGCCTATGGCCAGCGCGCCAAGCAACATGGTGGAGAGGTCGAGGGGGATGCCGAGCAGGCCGAGCACGCCGTACTGCAGCGCGATGGTGAGCAGCAGCGCCAGGATGGTGACCACGGCGGCGCGCACGGAGCGCACGAAGCTGTCGATGATGATGACCAGGAGGATGGCCAGCGACAGGCTGATTATGAAGTCGTGCAGCAGCGAGTCCTCCACCGCCAGCTGGATGAGCGAGGTGCCCGTGTAGCTGACCTCCGCGTAGGGCGCCAGGTGCAGGTCGGCGGCGGCCTCCACAGCGTTCTGCATGCGGCGCAGCTCGGCGGTGGAGGGCGAGGTGGTGGCCAGGTCGATGAGGCCCATGGAGGAGTCGAGCGTCATGTACGAGCTGATGGTGCTGGGGTCGCCCGACAGCTGGTAGATGAGCAGCTCCTGCGCCACGGCCTCACGGGTGGCGGGCAGCGCCTCCTCGCCCGTGAGCGTCCAGTGGATGGCGCGCAGGATGGTGGCTATGGAGGTGGCGGGGCCCATGCCCTCTATCTGGGCCACCTCGTCCTGGAAGTCGAGCATGGCTTGCAGCGTGGCGGGGTCGGCCAGGTCGCCCTCCACCAGCACCTGGATCTGGCTGGAGGCGCCGAACGCCTCCTCGACCTTGGTGTAGTCCTGGCGCATGGGCGAGTCGGCTGCGAAGTAGTCGATGACAGCGGTGTTGGGCACTATGCGCGTGGCGCCGATGATGGCCGCCACCAGCAGCAAGCCGCTTACGACGAGGATGGCCGTGCGGCGCCGGATGACCAGGTCGGCCACCCACCTTAGGAAGCCGCCGATGGCGCCGGGTGCTTCTGGGTCTATGACGCGCTTGGGCACGCGCAGCAGTTCCAGCACCGCGGGCAGCAGCAGCATGGCCGAGATGAGCGTGGCCAGAACGCCACCGGCCGTGAGCAGCCCGAGGGTGCGCACGGTGGGCATGCCCGAGAGCACGAAGGTGGTGAGGGCCGCCGAGATGGCGAGGCCCGAGATGAGCACCCCAAGGCCGGTCTCGGTGAACGCCTTCTGGATGGCGCTCTCCTTGCTGGCGCCGTGCGCGAGCTCCTGGTAGAAGCGGCCCAGCAGGTGCAGCGAGAAGGAGCTGCCGACCGCCAGGATGGCGACGGGAGCGATCATGCTGAGGGTACTCAGCTTGCCGCCGAGCCAGCCCATGAGCCCGAGGGACCAGACTAGGCCCACGACTACCGACATGAGCGGCAGGATGGCGCCGCGCACCGTGCGGAAGTTCAGGAAGAGCATGACGAGGATGAGGAGCGCCGCCACGCCGCCCAGCAGGGGCATCTCGCGTGCGAGGGTGTTGCGCAGTTCGCCGTCGAGCAGCGGGCCACCGACCAGGTGCGTTGAGCCCAGCCCCCGGTCCTCCCAGTTCTGCTGCAGGGCGCCGCGGATGCCGTCTATGACGATCTGCGAGTCGATGGCCGCGTCGACCTGGATGACCACGTTGGCGCTACTGCCGTCCTCTGCTATGAGCAAGCCGCCGCGGTACATGGGGGAGGTCTCGAGGTAGTCGCGCGCCACCGCGATGTCCTCCACCGTCGGCTGGGGCGCGAAGAGGTCCTCGATGATCAGGAAACCGTCGTCGTCCTCCATGCGCTGGGCGTTGCCGGCGCTGGTGACCCCGGTGACGCCGGGCGCGCGCTGCACGGCGCTAGTTAGTTGCGCCAGCGCCGCTATGCCTTCCGGCGTGTAGACGTCGCCTTCGACCATGGCCACCATCACGGCGTCCACGCCGAACACCTCGCCTATGCGCTCGGCCAGCAGGGTCTCCTCGGCGCCGTCCGGCAGCATGGCCAGCACGGACGCATCGAGCTCGAGCTTGGTGGCGCCGAAGCCGAGCCCCACGGTGATGACCAGGAACGCCCCTATGACTAGCCAGGGGTAGCGGACGGTGAAGCGGCTGATGGCCTTCATGCCGCCACCTCTTGCTCGGGTTCGCCGAGCACCGACACGGCGATGTCGGCGTAGCGCCGGAGCTGCTCCTCGGAGCGGCCGACGCGGGCGACCATGCCTAAGTTGTAGGCGTTGAAGAGGAGGTAGTGGGCTACGTCGGCGGCGGGGAAGCTCAGCTTCATCTCGCCCCGGGCCGCAGCGTCTTCGAGAAGTGTGGCGAACATGGCGGTCAGCTCCTGGATGTACTCGGAGAGAAGTTCGAAAACGGGCGGCATGCCGGCGGCCAGCTCCACCGCAGCCCGCAGCGTGAGGGACGAGTTGTTATCTGGTTCCATCAGGAGGTGGATGAGGCCTTCGAACACGGCGCGGACGTTGCTGCGCATGCCGCCGGAGGCGGTGAGCTGTTCGAGGAGCGTCTGTCGTTCGATCACCGCGTGGGCCTTGAGGGCGCGCAGGAAGAGCTGCTCTTTGCCACCGAAGGCGGCGTAGAGGCTGCTGCTCGACAGGCCGGTGGCCTCCAGGAGGTCACGCACGGAGGTAGCGTCGTAACCCTTGCGCTGGAACAGCTCCACCGCTTTGGCCACCACCTCCTGCTCGTCGAACTCCTTGGGCCTCGCCATCACACCGAAGTTAGCACGTTATGGAACGTTCGTTCCATATCTGTCGATACGGGCCTAACGGAACGATTAAGAACCCTGGCAAGCCGCTCAGGCGCCAAGCCAGTGGGGCGCCGGAGCGGTCAGGCGGTCAGACTGTCAGTTCCTCAGTCCGTCAGCTTGGCGCGGAGCTTCTCTAGCGTCTCGTCCGACGCGCCGTGACGCCTCAGGTACGCCTCGGCGCCGCCGTAAGTGGCGTGCAGATGCTCTATTGCCGGCGCGATCAGGTCGGGCGTGGCGCCCAGCAGGCGGCTGAACTGCTCGCGGCTCACACCCTTGCTCTCCGCGTCGTCCAGCAGGCGCTGGCGTAACGGTTCGATGCGGTCATGGGTCAGGGCGAAGTCGCTGATGATGGTCTCGGTGGGCACGCCCGCCACCTCCAGCACTAGAAGCGCCAGCAGGCCGGTGCGGTCCTTGCCGGCGGTGCAGTGGAAGAGCGCCGCGCCTTCGCTGTTGGCGAGCAGCTCCACCGCGCGCACGAACGCAGGACCGGCGTGATCCAGGGCCGCGCGGTAGAACGCCACGATGTCGTACTCGTCGGCGGGCCCGTCGTCCTTGGCTATGTGCCCCCACACCTCCACGTTGTGCCAGTCCAGGCCGTCACGCCCGTGCAGGCAAGACGGGTCGCGCTCGAGCTCGTTGGGTTGCCGCAGGTCTATGACGGTGGTGAGGCCGCGTCTCTCCAGCTCGGCGAAGTCCTCGTCCTTGAAGCCCATGGGCACGTCGGAGCGGTAGAAGACGCCGGAGCGCGTGCGGCCGCCGCCGGCTAGCGGCAGCCCGCCGAGGTCGCGGGTGTTCATGGTGCCGGTCAGCGGCACGAAGCGTGGTTCCTGATCGTCGTTGGTCATACTCATCGTCAGGATGCTAACCCTGAGCAGCTACTCGTACCCGTTGGCCGCGCGCCCACGGGTAGCATTGGTGCAGCGGCGGGTCATGAGGCCCGCGCCCTAGGGGACGACTATGAAATGGGAAGACCGCGGTAGGAGCAAGAACTTGGAGGACCGGCGTGCGAGTGCCGGACCCGGCCGGGCCGTGGGCGGCGGCGCCATACCCCTCGGCATCGGCGGCATAATCCTGGTGCTGGTCATAAGCGCTGTCACCGGCGTCGACATCTTCTCGCTCCTCGGCCTGGGCAGCGGCGCCGGCACTGGCACCACGACCATCGCCCCGCCCGCCACCCAGCAGTCGCTGGACGCCGAGGAGGAGCAGGTCCGCTTCGTGTCGTTCGTGCTGGACGACGTGCAGGGCTTCTGGCAGGACACGTTCCAGCGCTCCAGCATCCAGTACCCGGAAGCGCGCCTCGTGCTCTACCGCGACGCGGTGCAGTCCGGCTGCGGCGTGGCGCCCTCGGCCGCGGGGCCGTTCTACTGCCCCACCGACCAACGCGTTTACCTGGACCTCAGCTTCTACGACGAGCTGCACGCCCGCTACGGCGCACCCGGCGACTTCGCACAGGCGTACGTATTAGCCCACGAGGTCGGTCACCACGTCCAGAACGTGCTGGGGGTACTGGCCGAGTCGCAACGCATCCAGCAGACGCAGCCGGGCCGCGCCAGCCAGGCATCGGTGGCCACCGAGCTCATGGCGGACTGCTACGCCGGCGTGTGGGCCGCGCACGCCAGCCGCACGGGTGTCATGGAGCGAGGCGACCTTGAGGAGGGGCTGCGCGCCGCCGCCGCCGTGGGCGACGACACGCTGGCTCAACGCACCGGCCGCATACCCAACCAGGAGACGTTCACACACGGCAGCGCCTCCCAGCGCCAGCAGTGGTTCCGGACCGGCTTCGACACGGGCGACCCGAACGCCTGCGACACCTTCGCCGTCGGGTTCTGAGGTTCACGGGCGCCTCGGGCGGCCTTGGCTCAGGTCATGGCCCGGCCCTTACCGGCGCCGTACGGTTGACGGTATGACCGACACGAGCAAGGGAGGGGCCCACGCCACCAAGAGTACGACCGCGGCCCAGGACCCTACCCAGATACCCGCCACCGGCCCCATCGTCACCGACCCGCAGGAGGCGCTCGCCACACTGAGTCGCCTCATGGACGAGAGCCTGCGTAAGCTCGGCGACGCCGGCCAGAAGGACGCCGCCTGCGACCTGGCCGCCCGCGCCTGGACGCTCCTGCGCCACACCTGGCCAAAGGAGGGCGAGCGTTACAACGGCACCCTTCACTACCTGACCAGGACACCCAAGCAGCGCAGCGCCCCAGCCACCGAGGACAAGGACCTGGACGTGAGGCACATGCCGCCCGCGCAGCGTCACGAGACGATCTTCGTGGAGTGGAACGCCCTCGGGCCCGGGGCTGGCTACGTACTCGTGAACGATCACGACCCCAAGCCGCTCTACTACCAGTTCGCGGCCGAGCACCCCGGCGAGTTCACGTGGGACGAGATCGAGATGGGGCCCACCGTGTGGCGGGTGAGGATCGGACGCACCTGACCTGAACCGCCCCAAGAGCGTGACCGGGTTCCCGCAGCCCGCCCGGGGTTAGGCCAGTAGCGCGCGCACGGCGGTAGGCTATGCGGATGCTGCCCGAACGCGCCCGGCATGCCCGGCGCATAACCGCCGCCCTCTTCGTAAGCCAGAGCCTCGGCTCCGCCGGCTCCATAGCTGCCGCCACCGTAGCGGCCATAGTCGGTGCTGAGTTGTCGGGCATGACCTCCCTAGCGGGTCTGCCCGCCGCCGTCGTGCAGGTGGGCGTGGCGGTCGGCTCGCTCTTCTGGAGCCGCTTATCCGACTTCATGGGGCGCCGCAACGCCCTCAGCGCAGCGCTCGTAACCGGCGCCGTGGGCGCTGGCCTCTCCCTCTGGGGCGTGGCCAGCGGCAACTTCCTGCTGGTATTGCTGGCGCTCTTCATCACCGGCTCGGGCAACTCCGCCGTGCAACTAGGGCGCTTCGTGGCGGCCGAGGTGAACCCCAGGGCCAGGCGGGCGCGCGCCATAGCCATGGTGGTGCTGGGCGGCACTGTGGGCAGCGTGCTGGGACCGGCGCTGGTGGCGCCAACCGGCAACCTCGCGATCTCGCTCGGCTGGAGCGAGATCGCCGGCCCCTACCTGGCCACCGGCGTCGGTTACCTGCTTACGGCCGTGCTGCTGTTCATCTCTTTACGCCCAGAGCCGCGCGAGATCGGCGACGCCATAGCGCTCGAGGAGCGCGGTGTGGCGGCCGAGGCGCCCGCGCGGAACCTGAAGCAGCTCCTCGCCGATAGCAGCGTGCGCACGGCCATGGGCAGCGTGGTCATAGCGCATATGGTCATGGTGGGCCTCATGCAGATGACCTCTCTGCACATGCACCATCTCGAGCACCCCCTCTCGAACATAGCGCTCGTCTTCAGCAGCCACACCTTCGGCATGTACGCCTTCTCCACCTTCACCGGCTGGATGACGGACAAGTGGGGCAGGCGCCCCGTGCTGGGAATAGGCGCGGCCATCCTGGTGGCGTCGTGCCTCATGGCGCCGCTCTCGCCCGAACTCTTCCCGGTGGCGGTGGCGCTCTTCCTGCTCGGCATCGGTTGGAACTTCTGTTACGTGGCGGGCTCGGCGCTGCTGGCCGACTCGCTTACACCCGCCGAGAAGGGACGCATGCAGGGCTTCAACGACCTGCTGGTCGGGGGCGCAGCCGCGTTCGCGACCCTGGCGGGCGGCGTGATCATGGCGCAGTCCGGTTACATGGTGATGGGGTTGATAGGCGCCGCGCTCAGCGCTCCGCTGCTATGGGTGGTGGCGCGTCTGCCGAAGCCAGACTCCACCGCAGCGGCCGCCAAGTGACGGAAGTAGGCGTCCGCGCGCCTGCCTATCAGCTGCGTGCTGATGAGGTTTCCACCCGACGCGGCCAGCACGCCCACGAACGGCACGGCGCGTAACGCCAGGCGGCTGGCGGACCTGGAGGCCAGCTTCAGTGCGGCGCCCTCCGCAGCGCGGTACGAGTACGCCGTCAGGTGGTTGGAGAGGGCGGCGCCCGCGGTAGCGAAGCCCGCCGCCACCATGGTGGCGCGCCGCAGTTCCTCGTCACTCAGGCGCAGGCCGCGCACGGCGGCTATCTCGAACACCATGGCGGTCTGCACCCGCACGCTGGCCGCCATGTCGGCCGCCACACCCACGGTGAGCGCCGTGATGGTGCCGACCCCGGGCAGCGCCGCCGCGCCGGCCGTGGCCGCGCCGATGGCAGCCGTCTGGCGACTGGCGCGCGCGATGATGCGCTTCACGTGCTTCTCCTGCGTCAGGCCGGGTTCGGCCCTGCGCTCGGCTGCAACGCGCGCTGTCGCCGCGTGAGCGTCCGTCTGATTCACGGTGCGGGCGAACAGCGCCGCCACACCGGCGAACCATCCGGCCGAGACCGCGCCGGCCGCGTTGGCTCCATGCGAGTGGTTCCGCTCGTTAGGCATGGGCACGATGGTAGCGTTCCGGTGCCCCCGCGTGTGTGATGTGGCCAAGCGGACCTTCAGGCCGCTTTGAGTGAGTGCGGTGGCGGGCGGGACTCATGAGCGACTCCTACGAGGTTGCGATCATCGGTGGCGGCACGGGCGGCGCCGCGCTCGCCTACGCGCTGGCGCGGGCTGGCGCGAGAGTGCTGGTGCTGGAGCGCACGCGCGCCTTCCGCGACCGGGTGCGTGGCGACGTGATGTATCCCTGGGGCGTCGCGGCGGCCTCGCGCTTAGGGCTGCTGGAAGCCATGCTGGCCGCCGCCGCACGGCGCCTGCCTTTCTGGCGCACCCGCTTCGCGAGCTTCCCGCCGCCGCCACCGCGCACGCTGGTCGACGAGGTGGGGGAGAGCGCCCTCGCCTTCTTCCATCCTGAGTTGCAGGAGACCCTGCTGAGCGCCGCTGTGACGACAGGGGCTGAGGTCCTGCGCGGTGCGCGAGCCGTGGGGCTGGAGCGCACGCCAGCGGGCCTGCGCGTTGAGTACGGTTTGGCGGGAGTCACGCGTTACGCCGCCGCGCCGCTGGTGGTCGGGGCGGACGGGCGCGGGTCGGCAGTGGGTGAGTGGGCGGGTTTGGAACGCCGCCAGGACCCACCGCGGCTCGTCTTCGCCGGCACCCTCCTCACCGGGGTGGAAGTGGAGCACACCGACCTGCCTGCCGACACGAACCAGCTCTACTTCAACCCGCCCCAGGGGCTGCTGGCCATGCTTCTCCCCGTGGACGAGCGGCGTACCCGCGTGTACGCCGGCTACCACCTTGCCAGTGGCCGTCAGCCCGCCGTGGGAGCCGATCTGGCGACGTTCCTGGCGCTGGCTGAGCGTGCGGGCGTGGCGCCCGGTGCGTTCGGGACCGCTGTGCAGGCCGGGCCGCTGGCTGCGTTCGACGGCGCGGACAGCTTCGTGCCTCACCCGTACGCTCGCGGCGTGGCCCTGATCGGCGACGCCGCTGCCACCAGCGACCCGAGCTTCGGCAGTGGCATGGCGCTCACGGTCCTCTCCGCGCAACTGCTCGCCGACGAGCTCTTAGGGTCCGGTGCGTTCGACCCCGCGGCGGTGGACGCTGCCGGCCACCGTTACGCGCACGCCTTCGCGGCCGCCTACGGGTCGTTGCGCCGGCAAGTCGACTGGCTCACAGACTTCTACCGCACCCCCGGCCCGGCAGCCGACGCGCTGCGCGAGAAGCTCTACCCTCTGCACGCAGCCGAGCCGTGGCGAGTGCCCGACGTGGTCGGTGCCGGCCCCGCCGGCGCAAGTGACGAGGCCGCCAGACGCGTTTTCCTGGGCGAAGACGTGATCTAGCTGCATGGACTTGACGGATAGCGCATACGGCGCTATATTGAAGATATCGAACGCGCCAGAAGGCGCGCTTTTTCGTTTAAGGACTAAGTCTCCCTAGTCTCCACCTAAACCTCAACCTCGCGCACCAGGTCGCTTAGGCGCTCCCGCTGCTGCCCATCGGCGCTGAAGTTCTCGGGCCGCAGCCACCGTTCGTACGCGTGCTTCAGCACGGCCCACTCGTGGTCCAGCAGCGCGTACCAGGCAGTGTCGCGGTTCTTGCCTTTCACCACCATGTGTTGCCTGAAGACGCCCTCGAACCGGAAGCCGAACCGCAGGGCCGCGCGCCGGCTCGGCTCGTTGAGGGCGTCGCACTTCCACTCGAAGCGGCGGTAGCCCAGCTCGTCGAACACGTAAGCCGCCATCAGGTACAGCGCCTCGGTAGCCACTCGGGTACGGGCCATGCTTGCGCCCCAGAAGATGCTTCCCAACTCGGTCACCCCGTGCTCGGGCACGGTGCGCATGAGCGCCTGCCGCCCCTCGCAGCGGCCCGAGGCGCGGTCGACCACGGCGTAGAAGAGCGGGTCGTCGAGTTCGGCCATGCGGTTGAACCACTCCTCCAGCAGGGCCTCGGTGGGTGGCTCGTCGAACAGGTACCGGAAACGTTCGTCCGCGCCCGGCGCCGTACTGGCCGCCAGCAGCGTATGGAAGTGACGCTCCCGGTCGATCGCCTCTAGGCGGGTGTAACGACCCTCCAGGGTCGTGCGTTGCGGCCGGGGCCGCGGCAGGTCGAAGGCCATGCACGACTCTCGCCCCACGGCGGGTTTAGAGTCAAGTGACCGAAGGCCTCGTACGTTGCGCGCACGCCGCGGGGAAGGACCACGAGATGACCGGAAGCGATCAGGCAGGCAACCCGGAACCGGGCGGAACCAGCGAGGAGACGCTCACCTTCCGCGGCTTTCACCACCTAACCGCCGTCTCCTCGCAGATCCGTGAGAACAAGCGCTTCTACACGGAGACGCTGGGTCTGCGCTTGGTGAAGCGCTCCGTTAACCAGGACGACACCAGCGCCTACCACCTCTTCTACGCCGACAAGGTGGGCAGTCCAGGCACAGACATAACCTTCTTCGACTGGAGCGTGCCCCGCGAACGGCGCGGCAACCGCACCGTCACCCGCACCGGGTTCCGGGTGGCCGGAGATAACGCCTTGGAGTACTGGCGGGGACGCCTCAGCGATCTGGGCGTCACCCATGGTGAGATCGAGGCCGTGGACGGTCGTTCACAACTGCGCTTCGAGGACTTCGAGGGTCAGCGGCTGGCACTGGTTGACGACGGCGGTAAGGGCGACGAGCCCGTGCCCTGGGAGCAGAGCCCGGTCCCTGCCGAGTTCCAGTTGCGGGGCCTGGGCCCGATCACCATGACGGTCCCGACGCTGGAACAGACCGACGTGGTGCTGAGGGGCGTCACCAGCATGCGGCGGGTCCGGGCCTACCCGGACCCGGAGGGTCCAGGTCACGAGGTGCACGTTTACGACATGGGCGGTCCCGGGCCCCAAGCCGAGCTGCACGTGGCCGTGCGGCCCGACCTGCCCGTGGCGCACCCGGGCGCCGGCGGCGTGCACCACGTGGCGTTCAGGTCGGCCTCGGAGGCCGAGCACCGCCGCTGGCTGGACCTCCTCACGGAGCTGCGCATACCCAACAGCGGCTGGGTCGACAGGTTCTGGTTCCGGAGCATCTACTTCCGGGAGCCGGGGGGTGTGCTGTTCGAGATCGCCACGGACGGCCCGGGCTTCGCGGTGGACGAGGACCCCGCTACCTTAGGCGAGAAGACGGTGCTGCCGCCGTTCCTCGAGCCGTACCGCGCCCAGATCGAAGCCGGGCTGAAACCTCTCGACTAGGAGGAACTGGCTCCGGTCGGTTTAGCGGCCGCGGTCGAGCGTTGTAAGGCGTGCCTAGCCGGGGTCGGCTCGAGCCTAAGCCGTCTCGGCCCCGAGCGATATGCGGTAGGCGGGCGCCAGGTCCTGCGGGCCGTTCACCGCGAAGCGCAGGTCGCGCAGCAGGCCGTCCTCCACGTCGTAGATCCACGCCCGCACCGTGAGGGGCTGCCCGGCGGCCCACGCTTCTTGCACCACGTTCGTGTAGCACACGTTGTGCGCCTGCTCGATGGCGTTCAGTTCCGCGAGGCGCGGCGCGCGCTGCTCGGCGGGCAGTGCCTCGAGCACTTCCGCGTGCCTCACGGCCACGTCTTTGATGTGGCGCAACCAGTTGTCGATGAGCCCATGCCGTTGCCCGTCAAGGGCGGCAGCCACGCCCCCGCAGCGGTAATGTCCGCACACGATGACGTGCTCCACCTTGAGCACGTTCACCGCGAACTCCAGAACGCTCAGCACGTTCAGGTCGGTGTGCGGCACCACGTTGGCGATGTTGCGGTGCACGAACACTTCGCCCGGTTCGAGGCCTGAGATGACGTTGGCGGGCACGCGGGAGTCGGAGCAGCCGATCCAAAACAGTCGCGGCGCCTGTTGACCTACCAGGCGCCGGAAGTAGTCGGGGTCTCCCTCGAGCATCTGCGCTGCCCAGCGGCGGTTCCGGCGCAGGATGTCGGCGGGGTTCGTCACTTAGCGGAGTGTAACGGAATGCCTGGGAGCGTGCGTGGGCAATGACCCGGTGGGCGTGGCGCACCAGCCATTGCAGGCGTTACGGCTGCGCCGGCCCTCCCTTATATGCGATCTGTGGTGCTATGCCCTTCGGAACGCTCTGACGATGACCAGCAGCACGATGGCTCCCACCACGGCTACCAGGAGGCTGTAGACGTTGAAGCCGGTCACGCCGGCGCTACCGAACTGCTGGAAGAGCCAGCCTCCCAGGAAGGCGCCGACAATCCCCACCAGGATGTTGGTGACCAGGCTCTTGCTCGTGCCCATGATGGCGCCAGCGATCCATCCGGCGAGAGCACCGAGGACGATCCATAGCAGAATGCTCATGCTCAAGCTCCTTCTGCTTCCCCCGACAGCTGGCCGACGTCCGTTCGGCGGCCGGTCTGTGGCGTCGGAGTCCGTATTCCCCTCTGCTCCCAGGGAAAGCCGCGGGAGCCGTGGGAGCCGGAGCCCCTCGGAAGCACCTGAAACGTAGCACCTGCCACATGTGAACCTAGGTGCAGAAGTCGCACGCCGCCGACCTGAGGCGGCCTGCCCGCGCGACAACCTGGCGCTCTAGCGGGTCAATCGTTGAACGTCAGCGCCGCCGAGTTGATGCAGTAACGGAGGCCTTTGGGGCCGGGGCCGTCCGGGAACACGTGGCCTAGGTGAGCGCCGCAGCTAGCGCAGCGCACCTCCGTGCGGCGCATGCCGTGCGTCAGGTCCTCGTGCGTGGTTATACGCTCCTGAGCGGCCACCTCGGAGAAGCTCGGCCAGCCGCAGTCGGAGTGGAACTTGTCGTCCGACACGAACAGCGCGGCGCCGCAGACCACGCAGTCGTAACGGCCGTCCGCGAAATGGTCCCAGAACTCGCCGGTGAACGGCCTCTCGGTGCCGGCCTCCTGCGTTACGTGCCACGCGAGCGGCGTGAGGCGGCTCTTCAAGTCTTGTGCAGACATGGCGGCTGCTCCTTCCTCGCTGGGCCCAGTGCCGTAACCGCGGTACGGGCGCCCGGCGGTACCCTCACAAGGTAACCCCGCTTGGCCATGGTCTTCGTAGGTTACGGTGTTCACACCTGAGTAGTTTCTTACGAGCGCGAGGGGCACGCGCGTTCTATCATTCTGCGTGATTCATGAAGGAGGAGCCTGGATGAAGCGTCTATCTTTGCAGGTGGTTGCAGCGACGGTCCTGGTCGCGCTTCTCGCCGCCTGCTCCAGCCCGGCGAACGGCGGCATGTCCGTGCGGTTGGATCCGGTTGGCAACTTGGGTTACGAGATCTCCGGGGGCAACATCACTGTCGAGACCAGGAACCTTGTATTCCGTAACGCCCCGGGCGAGCCGCAGGCCATCATCCACGGTGTCGAGGCCGCGTTCTTCGCTAGCAACGGCGTTATCGCCGAGATGTGGATCTCGGAACCTAACAGCCTCAGCATCGTCGTCCCCGCCGGCTTCACCTGCTCGGAACCCGACCCCGTGAGCGGTTGCACCATGCTCTCGGCTGGCGCCCGACAGGACTACGGCGTGCCCTCCGTTGTAGCGGATTCTCAGATTCAGCTCCTACCCCACACGGTCGCTGTCGAGCACTCCACCGCCACGCTTGGTAACGCTACGTGGTGGGGTGAGTTCACCTTCCACGGCACCAACGCTTACGGTGCCTTCGAGGTCACGAAGACCTTTTACATCACGGCTCCGAACTGATAGCAGGCGCTTAACTGCCCCGAACCCCAGCTAGTTAAGGAAGCCCCGGCCGCGAGAAGTGGCCGGGACTTCCTTTGGGTCTATGGGTCTCGGTACCTCCGACCCCTTGCGAGCGGCCCGAGAGTTACTCGTACCTAAGCGCGTCGATCGGGTCCTGCCGCGCCGCCTTGGCGGCCGGCAGCGTGCCCGCCACGAACGCCAGCACCATCACCACCACCACAACGAGCAGCACCTGCAGCGGGTCGAAGGCGAGGACCCTCAGGCCCTCCAGGTCCTTCAGGATGCCTGCTGCCAGCACGTCGGAGATGATCGTGCCCGTAACGATGCCCAGCACCGCGCCCAGAGCGCTGCCTAGGAAGCCGATGAACACGGCCTCGGCGGAGAAGAGCGCGAAGATGCGGCCGGCGCCCATGCCCATGGCCTTCATCAGGCCTATCTCGCGCGTGCGCTCCTGCACGGACATGAGCAGCGTGTTGATGATCCCGAAACCAGCAGCTATGAGCGCGATGATCGCGAAACCGTTCAGTACCCACACCAGGCCCGTGATGACGGAGTCGATAGCGCCCAGCTGATCCTCGAGGGTGATACCGGCCAGGTCGTGCTCGGCCAGCTGCGCCTTGATGGCCGCCTTCTCCTCGGGGGTGCTGCCCGGCGTTAGTTGCATGGTGGCGCTCTGGAACACGTTCGCTACGAACGGGGGCAGGCCGCGAGTATGCGCCGCGAACATCTCCTCGCGCAGCGCCGCGGAGGCCACGAACGCCTCCCCGAACAGGCTGCGCCGCATGACGCCCGCCACGTAAGCGTTCACCGCGTGCTGGTTGCCGAACGGGTCGGAAAGCGCGATCGTCAGCACGGCCCCCACGGCCGCTTCGGGGGAAGCGAAGCCCAGGGGCTCCACGTAACTGACGGGCATGATGATCTCGCCTAATGGCTCAGCGAAGCCGGCCACCTGCACGGCGCCCTCCGGAGAGACGTTGCGGCCGGCCGCCAAGTCGAGCTGTATGCCGCTGGGGGCGGGGGAGACCATGATCTCGTACTTCTCGCCGGCGCCGTGCGCCACGTAGTCCGGAGCCACGACCCGCACGGGCTCCACGCTGACCACGCCGTCGAGCTGCTCCAGGATCTCGAGGTCAGCGCTCGTGAGCGCCTCGAACTGCATGCCTGAGCCGA
>Ga0172382_10007767_pt1 | contig 15137 bp, 14 predicted proteins | sample Leawel138RmetaG_FD_122245 | JGI IMG/M metagenome (GOLD analysis project Ga0172382, IMG submission 122245) | Leachate microbial communities from a municipal landfill in Southern Ontario, Canada - Leachate well 138R metaG | ecosystem: Engineered > Solid waste > Landfill > Unclassified | place...
CTGAACGGGCTGGAGGGCAAGCCGCTGCCCGTCTACGGCACCGGCAACAACGTCCGCGACTGGTTGTACGTCGAAGACCACGCCCGCGCCCTGTGGACGGTGATGACCAAGGGCACGCCGGGCGAGGTCTACAACATCGGTGGAAACACCGAGCGCCAGAACATCGAGGTGGTGCGCCTGGTCTGCCGGTTGCTCGACGAACTCGCACCGGCCGCAACGCGGCGCGAGGACCTCATTACCTTCGTTGCCGACCGCCCCGGTCACGATGCGCGCTATGCCATGGACATCACCAAAATCGGCCGGGATCTCGGCTGGCAGCCCAGCGAAACCTTTGAATCCGGCCTGCGCAAGACGGTGGCGTGGTATCTCCAGAACCGCCCGTGGTGGGAGGCCATCCGGTCCGGCCGCTATGCCGGGCAACGCCTGGGACTCACTGCTTCAGGAACGGCATGATGGCGCAGATCCTGCTGACCGCCCAGAACGGGCAACTGGGGTGGGAGATTGCGCGGCGGGCACAGCGGCTTGGTCTGACGGTGGCGGGCGGCGACCGCAGAACGCTCGACATCACCGACAACGCCGCCGTCGTTCGCGCCGTTCGTGACGCCGCCCCTCGGGTGGTCATCAACGCGGCGGCCTATACGGCGGTGGACAAGGCCGAAACAGACCAGGACGCAGCCCTGGACGTCAACCGAGACGGCGCGGCGCATTTGGCGGCGGCCTGCGCGGCAGCCGGCATCCCGATGATTCACCTGTCCACCGACTACGTTTTCGACGGCCGCAAGCCGACCCCGTATGTGGAAACCGACCCGGTCGGTCCGCTCGGCATCTATGGCGCCAGCAAACTCGCCGGGGAGGAGGCCGTGCGCGCCGCCACGCCCTGCCATGTCATCCTGCGCACCTCCTGGGTCTATGGGCCGCACGGCAGCAACTTCGTCAAGACCATGCTGCGCCTGGGTCAGGACCATCACACCTTGCGCGTGGTCGATGACCAACGCGGGTCGCCCACAATGGCCGGTGATCTGGCCGATGCCGTCCTGACGCTGGCTCAAAAAGCCATCGACGGCGAATTGCGCGGCGAAGGATTCGGCACGTTCCATTGCAGCAACTCCGGTACGACCACATGGCATGGATTTGCCCAAGCCATCTTCAAATTGGCGGCACCGCATATGTCCGCCGCTCCCGTGGTCATTCCGGTGACGTCAGCGGAGTTCCGCACCGTGGCACAACGCCCCGCCAATTCGGTGCTCGCATGTGACAAGCTGCACGACATGCACGGCATTCGGATGCGTCCATGGCAGGATGGTCTTGCCGACATGCTCGGAGAGGTTTTTCCGCTACCCGCACTCAAAAATTAACGACGTGGAGAACGACGCGCATGAAGGGGATCATTCTGGCAGGCGGGTCGGGCACGCGGCTTTACCCCATCACCCGCGCCATGTCGAAGCAGCTTCTGCCCGTCTATGACAAACCGATGATCTACTACCCGCTGAGCACGCTGATGCTCGCGGGCATTCGCGACATTCTGCTCATCTCCACGCCGCACGACATCGGCGGCTTCCAGCGCCTGCTCGGCGACGGCAGCCAGTGGGGCGTGACCCTGTCCTACGCCGAACAGCCCAGCCCCGACGGGCTGGCGCAGGCCTTCCTGATAGGCAAGTCGTTCATCGGCACTGACCGCTGCGCCCTGGTGCTCGGCGACAACATCTTCCACGGCCACGGGCTGACCGATCAGGTGCAGCGCGCCGCGCGGCAAGAGCGCGGCGCCACCGTTTTCGGCTATCAGGTCCGTGACCCGGAGCGGTATGGCGTGGTGGCGTTCGACCAGTCCGCCCGCGCGACTTCCATCGAGGAAAAGCCCGCCAAGCCGAAGTCCCGGTGGGCGGTAACGGGCCTGTACTTCTATGACAACGACGTCGTTTCCATTGCCGAAAGCATCAAGCCGAGCGCGCGCGGCGAACTGGAAATCACCGACGTCAACAACCACTACCTCAACCGTGGCGACTTGCACGTCGAACGCCTCGGCCGTGGGTTCGCGTGGTTTGACACCGGCACCCACGACAGCCTGGTGGACGCTGCCAAGTTCGTGCAGACCATCGAACAGCGGCAGGGCCTGCGCATTGCCGTGCCCGAAGAAATCGCTTTCATGAACCGTTGGATCGGCATCGACGACCTGATCGCCATGGCCGAGCCGCTCAGTAAGAACGGCTACGGGGAGTACCTTCTCCGCATCGCGCAGGAAGCGCGGGACTCCCAATGACCGGCGCGTGGCGCGATCCGGCCACGGTGGTCATTACCGGAGCATCAGGCGGCATCGGGGCTGCGTTGGCCCTGGCCTATGCCCAGCCGGGGCGCCGGCTGGCCCTGACCGGGCGCAATGAGGCCCGTCTCGAAAGTGTCGCGTCCGCGTGCCGGGCCACCGGGGCCACCGTCACGACGGCCTGCCTTGACGTGCGGGACGCGGCGGCAGTGCGGAAGTTCCTCACCATTGTCGATGCCGACGGCGCGCTCGATCTGGTGATTGCCAACGCCGGGGTCTCCTCGGGCGTCGGCTTGGCCGGGCAATGCGAGGACTGGGCCGCCGCTCGCCTGACCCTGGACGTTAATCTCAACGGCACCCTCAATACGGTGCAGCCGGCGGTCGACCTCCTGCGCGCCCGGCGCCACGGCGGGCAGATCGCCGTGATCGGGTCGCTCGCCGCATGGCGCGGCCTGCCGTCCTGCCCCGCCTACAGCGCCAGCAAAGCCGCCATCGAGGCCTATGCCGAGGGTCTGCGCGGCATGTTGGCGCCCGAAGGCATCGCCGTCACCGTCGTCAGTCCCGGCTATGTCACCTCGGCCATGAGCGACCGCCTGCATGGATTCAAGCCCTTCCTGGTGCCCGCCGACCGCGCAGCGGGGGTAATCCGCCGGGGACTGGCGGCCAACCGGCCGCGCATCGCGTTTCCCCTGCCATTAGCCTTCGGCACGCGCCTTCTGACCTTGCTGCCGGGATGGCTGGCCGAGCGCGTGCTGCCGTTGTTCGCGTTCAGGGTACGGCCCCAAGGCGACGACCCGCCGCCGTGACCCGACCGTCGCTGCAAAGCATCAATTGAGTTGCCCACACCTGAACGGGGGATTATTTTTCCTGCTTCGACTCTGGACTTTAACCGACAATGATTCTCTTTGCCCTGTGCCTGTGCGCCGCCATGATCGCCATGATGCTCATGGAACGCTGGGTGCTGCCAAAGGCGGAGAGGCGGCCGGTTCTGCATCGCATGAGCGCTCTCGCCGCGATGCCGGTGATCGTGCTCTACGTCACCATTTTCATGGTCAGCTATCGCCCGGTCTTTAGCCTCGTCGCGACGCTCATCGTGTTCGCTGGCATCGTGGTGGTCAACAACGCCAAATACGCCGCGCTCAAGGAACCGCTGGTCTTCTCGGACTTTGCGCTGCTGCGTCAGGCCATCGCCCACCCGGCGCTGTACGTGAATTACATCGGCCTGGGCAACATCATCATGGTAATGGTCGCCGCTCTCGGCGCCATTGCCGCCGGGCTGATCTATGAGCCGACGGTCATCAGGCGCGACGGGCTGGGCGACTTTTTCCCCACCCTGGCCTATCTGTTCGTCGTGCTCGGCATGATCTACGCCACCACGCGCGGGCCGTTGCGCGGCGCGTTCGCCCACTTCCTGCGCCGCTTCGGGGCCGATACGGACGTGGGCCAGGACATGGACAAGTTGTCCTTGGTGGTCTGCCTGATCTTTTACTTCTACCTGTCCAACGAGCCGGTCGAGAGCGACGCCGCCACCGACATGGCCTATCGGCGCAAACGCGCCATGGCGCGGGCGCTGCGGGCGCCGGTGGCCTGGGGCGAGGCCATGGACCTGCCCGACATCGTGATGGTGCAGAGCGAGTCCTTCTTCGACGTCCGGCGCGTCCATCCGACCATCCCCCAAAACGTGCTGACCGGCTGGGACGGCATCAAGGCCACTGCGGCGTATCATGGCCGTCTAACGGTTCCGGCATGGGGCGCCAACACTATGCGCACCGAGTTCGCCGTGCTGTCGGGTCTGCCCAATGACGCGTTGGGCGTCAATCGGTTCAATCCCTACCTCAGTCTTGCCAAGCAACCGATCTGGACCATGGCCCATCAGGTGCGGGCCATGGGGTATCGGACGGTCTGCGTCCATCCCTATGCCTCGAACTTCTTTGACCGCGATGTGGTGTTCCCGAACCTGGGGTTCGACGTCTTCATCGACATCACTGAGTTCGCAGGGGCCAAGACCTTTGGACCCTATATTTCGGACCAAGCCGTCGCCGACAAAATCCTCGATGTCCTGAAAGATCACGACGGGCCGCAATTCGTCTTTGCCATCACCATGGAAAATCACGGCAAGTGGGAACTGGACCGGCTGGCCGCCGTGGCCCCCGAGGTCGTGGACGCCCCGCTGCTCGGATCGCCGGAACTGGCGATGTACGTGCGCCACATCGCCAACGCCGACGCCATGGCGTCGCGCTTGACCGCCGCGCTGGATACCTCGCCCCGCGACAGCGTGTTCTGCATGTTCGGCGACCATGTGCCCAGCCTGCCCGACGCCTTCCGCGCCGCCGACTTCCATGGCGGGCGGACGGACTACGTTGTATGGCGCAAAGGTCGGCCTCAAGTGCGCGCCCTGAACATCGGGGCGGACGCACTCGGGCGTTTGGTCCTGGATGCCGCCTTGAACCAGGCCAACCACGCGGCCGCCATCGCGGACGTGGCCGCCCCGCGGGCCATGTCCTGATGCGGCACTTCCTGGTCCTTCAGGGCAACGCGAGCTGGTTCTTCCGCCGCCTGGGGGAGCATCTGGTCGCGCGCGGCCACGCCGTCACGCGCATCAACGTGTGCGGGGGCGACCGCGTGTTCTGGGGCACGGACGGCTGGAACGCCATCGACTACACCGGGCGGCGCGATGACTTCGGAGCCTTCCTCAAGGACGAATACGCCCGCCGGTCGGTGACGGACATCATCCTGTTCGGTGACACCCGCGCCATCCATCGCGCCGCCACCGCCGCCGCGCACGCGGCAGGCGTTGCCGTGTGGGTGTTCGAGGAAGGATACCTCCGGCCCCATTGGGTGACGCTGGAACGCGACGGCGTCAACGGCTTTTCCCGCCTGCCGGATGATCCCCAGTGGTATCGGGATAGGGCGCGCGGCCTGGACGACTTCACCGGCTGCGCAAGTGTTGGCGCAGGGCTGCGGCAGCGCATCGTCCAGGACTTCCGCTGGCAGGCCGCCAACTATATGCAGGCTTGGCGCTACCCGCGCTACCGCACGCACCGCCCTTATCCGATCTGGGCCGAGTATGCCACGTGGGCCACCCGCCTGGCCGTCCTCAAGCACCGCCAGCGCGCGGCCAGCGCCGTCGTGGCCGACCTTTTGGCGGCGCGGCGGCCGTTTCACCTGTTTGCCCTGCAACTCGACACCGACAGCCAGATCCGGGCTCACTCCCCGTTCAAGCGCCTGCCCGCCGCCATCGAGGCGGTGATGACCGATTTCGCCGCGCACGCCCCGGCCGATCACCTGCTGGTCATCAAGAACCACCCCCTCGACAACGGGTGGATACACTACCCGCGCCTTGTCCGGCGGCTGGCCCGCCGTCTGGATGTCAGCGACCGGGTGCGGTTCATCGACGGCGGCAACCTCGACAGCCTGATCGACGCGGCGCGCGGAACGGTCACGGTCAACTCCACGGTCGGCATGACCGCCCTGGAACGCGGCCGCCCGGCGATCTGCCTGGGCCACGCCATCTACGACGTGCCGGGGCTGACCTTCAGCGGACCGCTGGCCGACTTCTGGCACGGCGCGCCGCCGCCCGATGCGGCGCTGTACGACGCCTTCCGCCGCGTGGTGATGCACGGCTGTCTGGTGAACGGCAATTTCTACACCGAGCAGGGCGTTGCCCTTGCGGTGGAGGCAAGTGTCAAACGCCTCGAAGGGGACCGGGATCTGCTGGCCGGAGCACCGCCGCGTATCGTGGCACCGGTCGCCATCCCCTAAATTCTGTTTCTGCGGCCCGCCCAAAAGGCCTAATGTCTGGCATGATCGTGGAATAACATAAGGAAGTTCGCTTTGACGATTTTGGTGACTGGAAGCGCTGGCTTCATCGGTTCGCACGCCGCACTCCGCCTGCTGGAGCGCGGCGAAACCGTGGTGGGCGTGGACATCGTCAACGACTACTACGACGTCAGCCTCAAGGAAGCCCGCCTGGATCGCCTGCGCGCCCATGACACGTACATCGAGGCCCGGATCGATATCGCCGACACCGCGGCGCTGCAAAAAGTATTCGCCGACCACGCGCCCAAGCGGGTCATCAACTTGGCTGCTCAGGCCGGCGTGCGCTATAGCGTGGAAAACCCGGCGGCCTATGTGGCATCCAATCTGGTCGGCTTTGCCAACATCCTGGAGTGCAGCCGCCAAGCGGGGGTGGAGCATCTGGTCTATGCCTCGACCAGTTCGGTCTACGGCGCCAATTCGGCCATGCCGTTCACCGAAGCCGACGGTGTCGGCCACCCCATGAGCCTCTATGCCGCGACCAAGCGCGCCAACGAGGTCATGGCCCACTCCTACAGCCATCTGTTCAAGCTGCCGACCACCGGCCTGCGGTTCTTCACCGTCTATGGACCGTGGGGCCGCCCGGACATGGCACTATTCAAGTTCACCAAGGCGATCCTCGAAGACCGCCCCATCGACGTCTACAACAACGGCGACATGCAACGCGACTTCACCTACATCGATGACATCGTCGAAGGCGTGATCCGGCTGCTTGACCATCCCGCCACGCCTGATCCCGACTGGCGCCCCGACGTGCGGCATCCCGACCCCGGCGCCAGCGGCATCGCGCCATTCCGGGTTTACAACATCGGGCGCGGCAAGCCGGTGCAGTTGATGGAATACGTCCGCACCCTGGAGTCCAAGCTGGGCCGCACCGCCCGCCTGAACCTGATGCCGATGCAGGCCGGAGACGTTTCGGCCACGTTCGCCGACACTTCGGCGTTGGAAAAGGCGGTTGGATATGCCCCGGCCACCACGGTCGATGAAGGCGTGGGCCGCTTTGTGGACTGGTATCTTCAATACTACAGATAAATTGCGTTGATTGCATTTTCAAACGCACGCGTTTTGTGTTGATAGAGGGTAAAATACAGTGTAGGACTTCCCGACCAATGAGCCGGGGGGACTTGTTCCCATTCCATGACTACACGGGGCCACCATGACGACCGCCAGTGTCCTTTCGACGCACCGCCTGACACATCTCCGGCGCCTGGAATCGGAAAGCATCCACATCATGCGGGAGGTGGTGGCCCAGTTCCGCAACCCGGCGATGCTGTATTCCATCGGCAAAGACAGCTCGGTGATGCTGCATCTGGCGTTGAAGGCGTTCCACCCGTCCAAACTGCCGTTCCCTCTGCTGCACGTCGACACCACCTGGAAATTCCGCGAGATGATCGCCTTCCGCGACCAGCGGGTGAAGGATCTGGGCCTGGACCTGCTGGTGCACGTCAACCCGGACGGCATCGCTCAGGGCATCGGTCCATTCAGCCACGGGTCGGCCGTCCATACCGACGTGATGAAGACACAAGGCCTCAAGCAGGCGCTCGATCACTACGGGTTCGACGCGGCCTTTGGTGGCGCCCGCCGCGACGAGGAAAAGAGCCGGGCCAAGGAGCGCGTGTTCTCCTTCCGCTCGGCCGCCCACCGCTGGGACCCAAAGAACCAGCGGCCGGAGCTGTGGAACCTTTACAACGGCCGCATTCACAAGGGCGAAAGCATCCGCGTCTTCCCGCTGTCCAACTGGACCGAGCTGGACATCTGGCAATACATCTTCCTCGAAGGCATCCCCGTGGTGCCGCTGTATTTCGCCGCCCCCCGCCCGGTGGTGGAGCGGGACGGCGGGCTGATCATGGTCGATGACGACCGCATGCCGCTGCTGCCCGGCGAAACACCGCAAATACGCACCGTCCGCTTCCGCACCCTGGGCTGCTATCCGTTGACCGGGGCGATCGAGAGCGAGGCCGACAGCCTCCAGGCCGTCATCCGGGAAATGCTGATCTCGACCACATCCGAGCGCCAGGGCCGGGTGATCGACCGCGACGGCGGCGCCTCCATGGAAGCCAAGAAGCAGGAAGGGTATTTCTGATGAACGCGCCGCGCGACCTGTCCCTTGAAGACGTCGCCTCCTACCTGCGGACGCAGGAGGAAAAGGATCTGCTGCGGTTCATCACCTGCGGCAGCGTCGACGACGGCAAATCCACCCTGATCGGCCGCCTGCTCTATGACACCCACTTAATCCTTGAGGATCAGATGGCGGCGCTGGAGAAGGACAGCGTCACCATGGGCACCACCGGCGGCGGCATCGATTTCGCCCTGCTGGTCGATGGCTTGGCGGCCGAACGCGAGCAGGGCATCACCATCGACGTGGCCTATCGCTTCTTCACCACCGACAAGCGCAAATTCATTGTCGCCGACACTCCCGGCCACGAGCAGTACACCCGCAACATGGGAACCGGCGCCTCCACCGCCGAAGTGGCCGTGATCCTGATCGATGCCCGCAAGGGCGTGCTGACCCAGACGCGCCGCCATTCCTTCATCGTGTCTCTGATGGGCATCCGCGACGTGGTGCTGGCCGTCAACAAGATGGACCTGGTGGGCTTTTCGCAGGACACCTTCGACGCCATCGTCGCCGAGTACTCGGCATTCGCGGCGCAGGTGGACATTCCGCGTGTCACCGCCATTCCCCTTTCGGCCAAGCAGGGCGACAACGTCATCGCCCCTTCGCCCCGCACCCCCTGGTACCACGGCCCGGCCCTCTTGCCGTTCCTAGAAACCGTGGCGCCGAACCGTGACGTTACGGAAAAACCATTCCGCTTCCAGGTCCAGTGGGTCAACCGCCCGAATCAGGATTTCCGGGGTTTTTCAGGCACCATCTCCGGCGGCATCGTGCGGCCGGGCGACCGGGTGATGGCGCAGCCGTCGGGCCGGGTCAGCACCGTGAGCCGCATCGTCACCTTTGACGGCGATCTCGACATCGCCATTGCCGGGCAGGCCGTCACCCTGGTTCTGGCCGACGAGATCGACATCTCGCGCGGCGACGTCCTGTGCGCCCCTGACGCGCCGTGCGGCGTCACGGACCAGTTCGCCGCCCATATCCTGTGGATGAACGAAGCCGCCCTGATGCCCGGCCGCCACTACCTGTTCCGCCTGGGCACCGCCCAGGTCGGCGGGCAGGTGACGGGGCTGAAGCATAAGGTCAACGTCAACACCCTGGAGCGTCAAGCCGCCAAGCACCTGGACCTCAACGAGGTCGGGCACTGCAACGTGGCGCTCGATCAGGCTCTGCCGTTCGATGCCTATGCCGACAACCGCGACATGGGCGCCTTCATCATCATCGATCGCCTGAGCAACGCCACGGTCGGGGTCGGCATGGTTGAATACGGCCTGCGGCGCGCGACCAACATCGCGTGGCAGGAAATGGAGATTTCCAAGGACGCCCACGCTCGCCAGAAGTCCCAAAAGCCCTGCGTGCTGTGGTTCACCGGCCTGTCCGGTGCAGGCAAATCCACGGTCGCCAATCTGGTGGAAAAGAAGCTGCACGCCTTGGGCCGCCATACCTATTCTCTGGACGGCGACAACGTGCGCCACGGCCTGAACAAGGACTTGGGCTTCACCGAGGAAGACCGCGTCGAAAACATCCGCCGCGTGGCCGAGGTCGCCAAGCTGTTTGTGGACGCCGGGCTTATCGTGCTGTGCTCGTTTATCTCGCCGTTCCGCAACGAGCGCCAGATGGCCCGCGAACTGGTCGAGGACGGCGAGTTCTACGAAGTCTTCGTCTACGCGCCCCTCGCCGTCTGCGCGGAGCGAGATCCCAAGGGCCTGTACAAAAAGGCCCAGGAAGGCAAAATCAAGAACTTCACCGGCATCGACAGCCCCTATGAGCCGCCGGAAAACCCTGAACTGGTCCTCAAGACCGCCGAGGACGACGCTGACGCCCTGGCCGACCGGGTCATCGCCATGCTGCGGGCGGGCGGGCACATTTGACAAGCTGCGGAAGAAATACCGGTACAAACAGAAAACCGCCCCAAACGGGGCGGTTTTTCTTAGCAATTGGCGGAGAGGGAGGGATTCGAACCCTCGATACGGTTTCCCGTATACACACTTTCCAGGCGTGCGCCTTCAACCACTCGGCCACCTCTCCACGGTGGTCCCGGCGCCGGATGGATGGCCCGGCGAAGGGAGGACCGGAACATAGCGGAGGGGAACGGGGATGACAAGGCCTCAAAAACACCCGTCCTCGCCTTTCGACATAGATGTCTGAGCAGAGAAATTGCTTGCAGTTACCGTGTGTTCCAAGCAAGATTTACCATTAAGGGGTAAGAAGGGTGTTCAAGTACCCGTCGTTCATGCTCCATTTTCGGGGCGCAACACTGGACCGTAGGGGTTCCCGCATGGTCGGACGTGTCGTGGGGTGGGTTTTCATCGGCTTGGCCATTCTCATTGCTTCGGCGGATGTGGTGATGGCACTCGGCAACAGCGACTACGACAGCTTGGCCGCAGGGGAAGTGTGGATCCTGCTCGCTGGCAAGTCCCCCGCCTTCATGGAAGGCGCTGCCGCTGGAGTCCTGGATCACCTCGGGGCCTGGATCATGGACCTGCCGGCTTGGATCGTCATGGGGCCGCTCGGCATAGTGCTCGCCACGGTCTTCCGCCGCCGGCCGCGCCGCCACCGCCCGCTGTTCCGCCATCCCCGCACCATCGGCTGAGGCCGGTTTTCAGACGGCGTGTGCGCTTGAGGCCGAGCCTCCTGGCGGGTAAGGGCGGCGCCCGCAGCTTAATCCCGCCCAAGAAAAAGGGCGCCCGACCAGAGGCGCCCTTTTCAGTTCTACCGGCCTCACATGAGGCTTACTTTTCGTCGCCCATGCGCAGGGCTTCGATAAAGGCGGTCTGGGGAATTTCCACCTTGCCGAACTGACGCATGCGCTTCTTGCCCTCTTTCTGCTTGTCGAGCAACTTGCGCTTGCGGCTGATGTCGCCGCCGTAGCACTTGGCGGTCACGTCCTTGCGCATGGCCGAGATGGTTTCGCGCGCCACCACCTTGCCGCCGATCGCGGCCTGGATGGGGATCTTGAACATGTGCTTGGGGATAAGGTCCTTCAGCCGCTCGCAAATCTGGCGGCCGCGGTATTCGGCCTGCGACTTGTGGGCGAGGAAGGCCAGGGCGTCGACCGGCTCGTTATTGACCAGGATCGAAATCTTGGCCAGATCGCCCTCGAAGTAGCCTTCCAACTCGTAGTCAAAGCTGGCGTAGCCCTTGGAGATCGACTTCAGGCGGTCATAGAAATCGAACACGATTTCGTTAAGCGGCAAGCGGTACACCGCCATCGCCCGGTTGCCCACATAGGTCAGGTCGATCTGTTCGCCGCGCCGTTCGGTGCACAGGGACAGGATGTTGCCCAGGTATTCGTCGGGCACCATGATGGTCGCCTTGACCCACGGTTCCTCAATGAAGTCGATGTAGGTCGGGTCGGGGAAGTCGGCCGGGTTGTGCAGTTCCTTCACCGTGCCGTTGCGCATGTGCATCTTGTACACGACACTGGGCGCGGTGGTGATGAGGTCGAGGTCGAACTCGCGGTCCAGTCGCTCCTGGATGATCTCCATGTGCAGCAAGCCGAGGAACCCGCAGCGATACCCGAACCCCAACGCGGCCGAATTTTCCGGCGTGAAGTCAAAGCTCGAATCGTTGAGGCGCAGCTTGGCGAGGCTGTCGCGCAGGTGTTCATAGTCCGACGCATCGACCGGGAACAGGCCGCACCACACCACCGGCACCGACGGCTTGAAGCCGGGCAGCGCGGCTTCGGCGGGCCGGGCAGCATTGGTGATGGTGTCACCGACCTGGGTGTCGGCCACCGTTTTGATGCCCGCCATCATGAAGCCGAGCTGCCCGGCGCACAGTTCGGCGGTTTCGGTCAACTTGGGCGTGAACTGGCCAACCTTGTCGACCAGCGCGGTGGCGCCGGTCTGCATCATCTGGATCTTCATGCCCTTTTTGATGCGGCCGTGCTTGACCCGGATGAGGATGATGACGCCCAGGTAGCTGTCGTACCAGCTATCGACCAGCATCGCCTGAAGCGGCGCGTCCATATCGCCGACCGGCGGCGGCAGGCGGGTGACGATGGCTTCGAGCACATCGGGGACGCCAAGGCCGGTCTTGGCAGAAATCTCTACCGCATCGTCGGCGTCGATGCCGATGACGTTCTCGATCTGCTCCTTGACGCGGGGCACGTCGGCGGCGGGCAGGTCCACTTTGTTGAGCACCGGCACGATCTCGTGCGATTGCTCGATGGCCTGATAGACGTTGGCCAGCGTCTGCGCTTCGACGCCCTGCGACGCATCGACGACCAGCAGCGACCCCTCGCACGACGCCAGCGACCGGCTGACTTCATAGGCGAAGTCAACGTGGCCGGGTGTGTCCATGAGGTTCAACTCATAGGTCTCGCCATCCTTGGCCTGATAGGTCAGGCGCACGGCCTGGGCCTTGATGGTGATGCCCCGCTCGCGCTCGATATCCATCGAGTCGAGGACCTGATGGGTCATCTCGCGGTCGGTCAGGCCGCCGCACAATTGAATGAGCCGATCGGCTAGCGTCGACTTGCCGTGGTCGATGTGGGCGATGATGGAGAAGTTGCGTATATGTTTGAGGTCGCTCATGGCCGTCCAAATAACGTGAAGCGCGCGTAGGGCGGACCATAGGGTGAAAGCGTCGCGCGGGCAACGACGCCGTGATATGGTCCGCGCCGATTTCATGCTCAGGTTCAGTTGGAGGACCGCCCTATGCTCACCGAGATCACCGCCGAGGGCTTTGGCGTGGACCTCGATATCGTCTATGCGACGGCGGCCAACTTCACCGGCCGCCCCGTGTATGCGCGCCCTGCCTGCTATCTGCTGCCCGAGGCGGCCGAGTATCTGCGCCGTGCCGTGGCGCTGGCCGCGCCGCTCGGGTTGCGCCTGAAGGTATTCGACGGGTTCCGCCCGTCGGAGGCGCAGTGGAAGCTGTGGGAGCACACGCCCGATCCCGAATTTATTGCCGACCCCCGGCGCGGCAGCCCGCACAGCATGGGGGCCGCCGTGGACGTCACGCTGCTCGACGGCGTGAGCGGGGCCGAGTTGGACATGGGCACGCCGTTCGACGACCTGCGCCCGCTGTCGCATCATGGCGTAACGGAAATCGCGGCCGAGGCACAACGCAACCGCATGATGTTGCTGGGCATCATGACGTCGGCGGGGTTCGACTTCTTCCGCAATGAGTGGTGGCATTATCAATTGTTCAATGCCCGCGCCCGCTATCCCGTGTTGAGCGATGCCGCTTCGGGCGCCAAGATGATGACCGCCTGATGCGCGTTCTGGCGTTCGATACGGCGGCGGGCGGCTGCGCGGCCTGTCTGTGGGAAGACGGCGTGGTGCTGGCGCGAGCCGGCGGGGCCATGGTGCATGGTCAGGCCGAGGCTCTGGTGCCCCTGCTGCAAGACCTGTTGGCCGGGGCCGGGGTGGGCTGGGATGATCTCGACCGCATCGTGGTGACGGTCGGGCCGGGGTCGTTCACCGGGCTGCGGATTGGGTTGGCAACTGCGCGCGGGCTGGCCGTGGCGACAGGGCTGCCGGTGGTCGGCGTGACGACGCTGGAGGCCTACGCCCATGGCATCAGGCAGGCCGAGGGCACTATTTTGGCCGCCGTCGATACGCGGCGCGATGACGTCTACGTGCAGGCCTTTGCCGCGCCGTCCATGACCCCGCTGTCCGAGCCGCAGGCCCTGCCGCCCGAGGCCGTCCCCGCGTGGCTGGCCAGTCTGGGCAGTGCGGACCCCGTGGTGGTGGTCGGCGACGGTCCCGCCCTGGACGCGGCGTGGCAGCGTCCGCTGGAGGCCGCCCCGCCCGACGTCGCCGTGGTGGCCGCATTGGGGGCCGCAGCACCGATGCCCGAGGGGGTTCCCTCGCCCCTGTACATCCGCCCGCCCGATGCCGCCCTGCCGGTCAATGGCGGACGGTTGCGCCCGTGATCGCGGTTGGGGGCATCACGGCGGCCCATGCCGCCGTTTGCGCGGCACTGCATGCCGAGGCCTTTGACCATCCGTGGGACGAGGCAGCCTTCCTTGACCTTCTGGCCCTGCCGACCACGGTCGGCGCGCTGGCCGTCGATGGCGATGATCCGGCTGGCCTGATCCTCCTGCAAGTGGTCGCCGACGAGGCCGAAATCCTGACCATCGGCGTCCGCCCTGCCTGCCGTCGCAAAGGCATCGGACATGCCCTGATCGCTTGGGCCTCCGACGGTTTGCTGCAGCGTGGCGTGACGCGCCTGTTCCTGGATGTTTCAGCCAATAACGATGCCGCACGGGCGCTCTATACGGCCACAGGCTTCGCCGAGGTGGCTGTTCGGCGGCGGTACTATGCCGACGGGTCGGACGCCGTGATCATGGCCGCCGACCTGTCGGCCTGAGGCTCAGGTCTTCCCGATGATCAGGACATGAGTGCCGTCTTTACACTCTTCGGTAATCGACAGCACCCGATGACCCATTTCTTTTACCGAGCGCGGCACATTTTCAAGCGGCTCCGATCCTTTGAGACGAACCTCAAGGACCTCGCCCGGTTCCATACGTTCAAGCATAAGCTTCGTCTTAACGAAGGTCATGGGACATACTTCATCAGTGATATCCAGATAGTAGTCGAATTTTTCGGGTTTTTGCACTTCCACCGCCCATGCCTCCTTGATATAGAAAAGGTCCTGTTGCCAAACAGGGGTCCGGGGAATATATAGCCCCTATATTCACGCTTAGACGGGGTCCGCCTCAATGACCGAACAAATCACCGATAAAGAAATGCTTGCCTTGACGGCGGAGATCGTGGCCGCGCATGTGGGGAATAACTCCGTGCCGGTGAATGAATTGCCGCAGCTCATCGCCGACGTGCACCGTGCCCTGTCCAACGTCGGCAGCCAGCCTGTCGCGCCCGAGCGTCCCATCCCCGCCGTTCCGGTGAAGAAGTCCGTGACCCCGGATTACATCATCTGCCTCGAAGACGGCAAGAAACTCAAGATGCTCAAGCGGCATCTCAAGACCGCCTACAACATGAC
>Ga0172382_10007770_pt1 | contig 15135 bp, 13 predicted proteins | sample Leawel138RmetaG_FD_122245 | JGI IMG/M metagenome (GOLD analysis project Ga0172382, IMG submission 122245) | Leachate microbial communities from a municipal landfill in Southern Ontario, Canada - Leachate well 138R metaG | ecosystem: Engineered > Solid waste > Landfill > Unclassified | place...
AAGCAAATGAATTTTTCGAGCTAAATCGCGGTTTAAGGAAAGAAGAATATGAGGAAGCAGTAGAAACAGTTGAAGCCCTTGGTTTTAAGAATCTTTATCTACAACAGCTTTACAATTCACCGGAATGGACACCTGATTTTCAACCTCACAGTGAGGTTTTTAATGGCAAGAAACTACATTTTAAGGGAAAGATTTAAATGAAACAGATTAAATATGGCGTTCTTTTATTATTGTTATTCTGGGTTGCTTATTTACAAGCAGATATTTCACTGGTTCTAACTCCTAATGGGACAAAAAAGACACTTCCGGTAGTGAAATTAGAAGGGAAAGATTATGTTTCCCTTGATGAAATAAATACTCATCTCTGTTCCATTTATAAGGTTGAATATAGCGAATACACAGATTTTAGAGTGATGTTTTTCTTCTCTGGAGAACAGTTTATATTCCTGCTTAACTCTCCTTTTTACACTTTTAAGCAAAACATTTTCAATATGCAGTATCCTTTCCTTCAAGTCGGATCTTACTATTATGTTCCTAGCACCTTTTTATTGGAAAATTTGCCACTCCATTTTACAGGTCAGATCCAAAATAAAAATGGCACACTTTATCTACCAAAACCCAAAGATAAAAGTGTAAGAAGAGTGGTAATTGACCCTGGACACGGAGGAAAAGACCCAGGAGCTATTGGACCAAACGGTACTCGCGAATCAACGATAAACCTTAATGTAGCTTTAAGATTGAAGCATTTGTTGGAACAGGAATTGGGTCTGGAAGTTTTAATGACCAGAACAGATGACCGTTTTGTTTCTTTGCAAGATAGGACAAAATTTGCCAATGATAATAAAGCTGACCTCTTTATTAGTATTCATACTAATGCTTCTCATACAAATGGATCTCAGGGCATAGAAACCTATTATCTTTCTACCAAATCTACTACTGAAAGTAGAGCAGTTGAAGCTCTGGAAAATAGTGTGGTAGAGCTATATGAAGGTGCCGGAGCAAAACAAAAATATGAAGCTCTGGATTTTATCCTGATGGATATGCTGCAAACTGAGCATCTGGAACACAGCAATAACTTAGCAACTCTTGTGCAACACAATCTTGTGGCTGGTATTCAAACCAAGAATAGGGGTGTTAAACAAGCTAATTTTTATGTTCTCAGAGGAGCTTTTATGCCTGCTATCTTGATTGAAATGGGTTTTATTTCCAATCCGGAAGAGGAAGTATTGCTTGCTAATCCTCAATATCAGGACCGCTTAGCGCAATCAATCTTTGAAGGTATAAAACGCTTCAAATATAATTATGACCGCATTCGCTTAACCTCTTGATATTATTATGTCTTTAAAGATTAGTTATGTCCAACCACGAAGTCTTGCTAGTAAGGCAGGAATAAAAAAAGGAGACCGCATTATAAGCATTAATTCTATGCCCATCAATGACTTTTATGATCTGGAATACTACTCAAATGATTATCTACTGGATTTTGAACTGCTGGATAATGATGGTAAAATTAAATCTATCACCATCCAACGGGTAAATGGAAAAACCTTAGGTATTGAGCCTGAACCCCATAATGTTCGCACCTGTCATAATCATTGTATTTTTTGTTTTGTAGACCAGATGCCTCCCAAAATGAGAGCATCATTATATATTAAAGATGATGATTATCTATTTTCCTATGTTTTTGGAAATTATATTACCTTAAATAATCTAGCACCAGCAGACCTAAAGCGAATTGTTGATCAGCATATCAGTCCTTTATATGTTTCTGTGCATACTATAGATCCAGTTTTACGTCAGCAGATGATGCGCTACAAAGAAAATTATGATATAGTCAAAGACTTGAGAGAACTCAGTCAAAAAGGCATAGAATTTCACTTCCAAATTGTCGCTATTCCAGGTTATAATTGTGGAGAAAAGCTGGAAGAAACCCTTACAATCCTATTGGATAAATCTATTGCTGCACTGTCAATAGGCATAGTTCCCGTGGGACTAACTGGCTTCAGAGAGCATTTAACTCCTCTTTCTTCTTTCAATTCTGAATTAGCTTTAGAAACTTTGCAAATTATAGATAAGTTTAGAGAGATATCTCCTATTGTATATGGATCAGATGAACTTTTTCATTTATCGGGAACTCCCATTCCAGAGGCAGAATATTATGGAGATTTTCCTCAACTGGAAAATGGTATTGGGATGATTTGTTTAACCTTAATGAATTATCAGAAGAAAAGAAAAAGTTTCATCAAAGAACTGAATAAAACAGGAGGGGATTTTTTGTTATTAACCTCATCTCTAGCAAATTCTACTTTGCAAGAAATTGCTGATGACCTCAATAATCATCTCAATCAAGCAAGGGTGCGAGTTCAATCTATCCAGAACGATTATTTTGGTGGTTTTGTTAGCGTCAGCGGATTGATTACTGCTTCAGATATCATAAAACAGGTTAAACTCTTTCCTCAGGAAAGTATTATCCTTCCGGAAAATATTTTCAATCCAGATGGATTAACTTTAGATGATATGTCTCAGCTGGAACTTCGTAATCAATTGCAAGCTCCGATGCTTTTAGTTGATCCCTATTTTGAAGATTGGGAATGGATTTAAATTCTTATGTATACTACAAGTTTCAATGTATTAATTTATATAGAAAAATTACAACTATACTAAAAGGATGTTTCAGATGAAAAAGTATGGTATCATAATTTGTCTGTTAAGCTTATTGCTGTTTTCTTGTATGAGTGAACAGGACAAGCTGGAAAAAGCAAATAAGAATTTGGGTTCAAAAAAGAATCCCATAAAGATGTATTTTGTCCCTTCTATGGAAGCTTCCACTATCGTCACTAGTGGAGAAGCAATTGCAAAATGGTTGGAGAAAGAGACGGGCTATCATTTTAAAGTTGCAGTTCCAACCAGTTATGCAGCAGTAATAGAAGCACTTGGTACTAATCAAGCAGATGTAGCATGGCTTCCCACTTTTGCCTATATCCTGGCAAAAGAAAAATACGATGTCCAAGTTAAATTTATGACTATCCGCAATGGTTTAAGCAAGTATAGAGGTCAATTTGTAGCTAGAACAGATAGTGGAATTGACAGTTTAGAAGACATAGAAGGCAAAGTTATAGCTTATACTGATGCTGCTTCAACCTCTGGATATATTTATCCTTCCGCCATACTGCAGCAGAAAGGAATTAAACCTGATAAATATACTTTTGCTGGAGGTCATCCTCAAGCCATAGCAGCTGTCTATAATGGAAATGCAGATGTAGCCTGTACGTACTGGTCACCTCCCGATGCTAATGGCAGACCTAAAGATGCTCGCGAAAAACTTCTGGATACTTATCCCGATATCTTTGAGAAAGTGAAAATTATTGCTCTTACTGATTCTATCCCCAACGATACCGTAACTTTTCGCAAAGGACTTCCGCAAGAAGTGGATCAGAAACTGGTTCAAGCTCTAACCAAGTTCTCTCAACTTCCAGAAGGAAAAAAGATTCTGCGGGAACTGTATGATATAGACGGACTTGAACCTGCAACGGATGCAGATTATGATATCGTGCGTCAAACCTTAAAAATACTGGGAAAAGACCCCAAAGAATTCCTGAACATTTAAGAACTAGTAATGTCCCAACTTAATATCCAAAATCTATATAAAACTTACGATAATAAAATCTACGCTTTACAGGATATCTCTTTTGAAGTTCAAAAAAACGATTTTATTATTTTACTCGGTCTATCGGGCAGCGGAAAATCCACTTTATTACGATGTATCAATCGTTTGGTGGAACCCAACTCCGGTAATATCATCTATGAGGGAAAATCTATAATTAATATGAACAAAACTGAACTGCGTCAGTATCGCAGGCATATAGGAATGATCTTCCAACAATTTAATCTGGTAAAAAATTTGACGGTTTTGACAAATGTTCTCACTGGTCGGTTAGGTTATCATAGCGTATTTTCAAATTTCACTTCTGAAGAAATTGATGCTGCTTATCAATGTTTAAAAAGAGTAGGACTAGAAGAATATGCACATAAGCAGGTGCGTCAACTTTCTGGTGGGCAACAACAAAGAGTAGCAATTGCACGTGCTTTAATGCAAGAACCAGAATTAATCCTTGCTGATGAACCAGTTGCCAGTTTAGACCCCGCTACAGCTGATTCTATAATGCAATACTTAGGCGAAATTAATCAGGAAGGAGTTTCCGTTATTTGTTCTCTTCATTTTCTTACTCTCGCCCGTCGATATGGAAATAGAGTTATAGGTCTTAAGCAGGGAGTTAAAGTTTTTGAGGGTAACCCTGAAGATATAGACAAAGTTAGATTTAAAGAGATTTATGGAGAAGAAGCCGAAGAAATTTAATCAGTTGACCGGTAAAACTTTGATATAAATTAAGCTATTCATATTGTATTATTTAGAATAAGATAGATTATTTATTATAGCCGTATAAAATGGCAATAATTTTGAAATATTTTTGCTTTCCTCTTTAACTTGCCTATTCCCTGACAATTACTTGTCTCCATTAACAAGAGAGAGTCAAGAGAGAGCATAGGGATAAGATAGTTTTCAGACCAAATATCATAACATCTTATTGTGCAATATTATGATATGAGCTTAGAATCAGTAATTTCTATATAACGGGCAAGATTCTCATCCATTTTTTTCAGATCTTCCAGTGTCTTACGGGGTATATTGATAACCTCGGGTGTGCTGCTGCTCATTAATTCCAGTTCCAATCGTGGTTGAGTTTGAAAATAATCACCAATAATCTGTTCTATATCACCCTTTTTACCCTGCACTGCATCTAATTGAGATTTACTGGAAAGCTGGATAATAATTTTAAATCCATCACTAACTTGATAACTGGATTCTTCCAATGCTAACCCTGCTATTCTTCCAACTTGAATAACCCGAGCTACAATTTTACTCCAGTGTTCCGCGAGATTTTCCTGGTTTAGCTCTTTTTTTTCAATTATATCGGACTCCACTGACTTAGCAGGAACTGGTTTCTTTTCTACATTAGCTGAAACAATATTGCTTTTAGGACTTATTTCTGGAGCAGTTTGAGGAGCTATTTTGCTCACAGTTTGCGATTTTAGCCGAGCAATAATTTCACCCAGATTCTCCATCTCATCTAGTTTGCAAAGCTTTATCAACACTAATTCAAAAATTAAATAAGGATTGCCACTGCTTCTTAGTTCCGACCTGGTCTGCATAAGCATACTCATCATATACAGCAGATTTTCCTGACTAAAGAGACCAGCAATCTCATCATAAGCTGGATATTCTTCGCTGGTAACTTCTTCGGGAGACATTCCAATTTTAATTAAGAGAACAATGCGCAGAAACTCTAACCAACTATTGATGAATTCCTGTAGGTCTGCTCCTCCTTCAAAGATATACTGCATTTCTTCTAATAAGCCAGCATTGTTTTTGGAATGAATAAGTTTCATAATATTGCAATAAATTTGGGTGGGAATCAAGCCAAAAATTTCACGCACTTTATCAATAGTAACTCTATTTCCGCAATAAGAGATCACTTGGTCTGCTAAAGATAGTGCATCTCGTAAACTTCCATCTGCTTTATTTGCAATGAGATGTAGAGATTCGGCATCTATCTCTATATTCTCTTCCTGCATAATTATACCCACTCGTTTAATTATGGCATCCATCGGAATCCTTTTAAAATCATAACGCTGACAACGAGAAATGATAGTGGGCAAAACTTTGAAGGGTTCGGTGGTAGCAAAGATAAAGATAACATTATCTGGAGGCTCTTCCAAGGTTTTTAAAAGAGCATTGAAGGCATTTTTGGAAAGCATATGAACTTCATCTATAATATAAATCTTATAAAGAGATTGACTTGGAGCATAGAGAAGTTCTCTTTGAAGTTCCCTGATATCATCTACCCCTGTATTGGAAGCACCATCAATCTCAATCACATCTGCTGAAATACCAGCGGCAATCTCAACACAATTATGGCATTTATTACAGGGAGTAATAGTGGGACCTTCAACACAGTTCAAACTTTTAGCTAGAATTCTTGCCATAGAAGTCTTCCCCACACCCCTGGGTCCAGTGAAAAGATATGCATGTGCAATACGCTTACTCAGAATAGCATTCTGTAGAACTTCAGTAATATGCTCCTGGGCATATACATCGGCAAAAGTTTGAGGTCTATATTTTCTTGCAAGTACAATATAACTCATAAATTAAACTCCTTTGCCATAGTTTTAAACTTCTATTATTTAGGCAAGCATTTTCTTCTGGACAATTATATGATTAAAGATAAAAAGGTATTATATCATTTCTCATAAAAATTATGAAAATAACATATAGAAATACTGGAGGTTAGATAATGAAATTGGAAGGAAAAGTAGTGATTGCTCAGGGAGGAGGTCCTACTGCTGTTATTAATCAATCATTAGTAGGAATAACTTTGGAGGCAAGAAAGTTTACGCAAGTCACTCGTGTCTATGGTTCTTTATATGGAGTTCGGGGTATTGTTGATGAAGAATTTGTTGATCTTACTCAAGAGACTACCCACAATCTGGAACAAGTTGCCAACACTCCTTCTTCTGCCCTCCTATCAACCCGAGATAAACCAGACGAAAAATACTGCAAAGAAATCTTTAAGGTGCTGAAAGCTTATGATGTTCGCTATTTTTTCTATATTGGAGGCAACGATTCTGCTGATACAGTTCGTATTGTTAATGAAGAAGCCGATAAGGCGGACTATGAATTTAGGGCAATTCATGTACCTAAAACAATAGATAATGACCTGGTATTAAGTGACCACACTCCAGGCTATGGTTCTGCCGCCCGTTTCGTAGCTTCTGCTTTCACTGGAGTCAATCTTGATAATCGTGCTTTACCTGGAGTTTATATTGGTGTAGTAATGGGTAGACATGCTGGATTTCTTGCAGCCGCTTCTGCTTTAGCTCAAAAGTATCCAGATGATGGACCTCATCTCATTTATATGCCAGAAAGACCATTTAATCAGGATACTTTTTTACGAGATGTCCAGAAGGTCTATGACCACTATGGAAGATGTGTAGTGGCTGTTTCAGAAGGAATAGTTGATGAAAATGGAGTACCTATGATGACTATCTTGAGCAAAAATACGGAAGTTGATGCCCACGGCAATGTTCAGCTTTCTGGAACTGGAGCTTTAGGAGATTTACTAAGTGATTTAGTTCGTAGCAGACTTAAAATTAAGAGAGTCCGTTCAGATACTTTTGGTTATTTACAGCGTTCATTTATAGGATGCGTTTCCGATGTGGATCAAAGAGAAGCAAGAGAAGTTGGTGAAAGAGCAGCACATTATGCTATTTGGTATAATCTGGACGGTTCCATCTCTATCCAACGGACCGGATTTTATTCCGTTAACTATCAATTGGAAAAACTATCCGATATAGCTGGCAAAACTCGTCATATGCCTGATGAATTTATCAACGAAACTGGAAATGGAGTAACTGATGATTTTAAATATTATCTTCGTCCGCTTTTAGGATCAGGATTTCCTACGGCACACCGTCTTCGTGCACCAAAAGTAGATAAGATATTATAGAGAAACCCTTGACATTTTTGTAATGTAATTTATAAGTGATAATAAAATAAAATAATAAATATGGAGGAAGAAATGACCTTTCAAGAATTTATAGCCAAAGTGGAAGCGAAGAATCCTGGTGAACCAGAATTTATTCAGGCAGTTAGTGAAGTCATAGAATCTGTTTGGGATGTCTATGAAAGCAATCCCCGTTTTGTAAAAGCTAATATTTTAGAGCGTTTAGTTGAACCTGAACGGGTTATCATTTTCCGCGTTCCCTGGATGGATGATAATGGTGAAGTCCATGTGCAACGAGGCTATCGTGTCCAATTTAATAGTGCTATTGGACCCTATAAGGGTGGTTTAAGATTTCAACCAAATGTGAATCTATCAGTACTTAAGTTCCTCGGTTTTGAACAGGTATTCAAAAACAGTTTAACTTCCTTACCTTTAGGTGGTGGTAAAGGTGGATCAGATTTTGATCCTCGGGGAAAATCAGATGAAGAGATAATGCGTTTCTGCCAATCATTTATGGCTGAGCTTTTCCGCTATATCGGACCCAACACTGATGTTCCTGCTGGTGATATTGGTGTTGGTGCTCGTGAAATTGGATATCTCTTTGGTTATTACAAAAAGCTTATGAATGAATTTACTGGAGTGCTTACTGGAAAAGGAATCAATTGGGGTGGAAGTCTAGTCCGTCCAGAAGCTACTGGATTTGGAATAGTTTACTTTACCGAAGAAGTTCTTAACACTATTGGTGAGACCATAAAAGGAAAACGAGTCGCTATTTCTGGATTTGGAAATGTAGCCTGGGGCGCAGTTCAAAAAGTTAATGATTTAGGTGGGAAGGTCGTTACCCTCTCTGGACCCGATGGTTATATCTATGACGAAGATGGTGTTTCTGGTGAAAAGATAGACTTTATGGTAACTATGCGTAATTCCAATAGGGACCTGGTACAGGATTATTCTGATAAATATCCAAGTGCTAAATTCTTCCCTGGAAAACGTCCCTGGGAAGTTCCTGTGGATGTAGCTATTCCTTGTGCCACACAAAACGAACTGAATGAGGAAGATGCTATGAATTTGATTAATAATAAATGCATCTGTGTAGTTGAAGGTGCCAATATGCCCTGTTTTCCTAAAGCCATTGAAGCTTTTCAGAAGGCAAAAATGCCCTTTGCTCCTGGTAAAGCTGCAAATGCTGGAGGAGTGGCAACTAGTGGACTTGAAATGACTCAGAATGCAATGCATCTTTCCTGGCCTCGGGAAGAAGTTGATGCTCGTTTGAGAGAAATTATGAAGAACATTCATCAAGCCTGTGTGGAACATGGAAAAGAACCTAATGGATATATAAACTATGTGAAAGGTGCTAATATTGCTGGCTTTATGAAAGTTGCCAATGCAATGTGCGATCAAGGATTAGTCTAAATAGAGAATAAACAAAAAATAAGACCCTGCTTTCAAAGAGCAGGGTTTTTTTATTTTCTGAGAGAAAGTTATAAAGTTATTCAAATAATTGCATTACTGCCTTCATATCATTCCATTCTCCCTACTGATTTACATTAATGATAATCTTATCTTATATAATATTCCAATTAAATTAAGAAATATATCTTTTTCATCTATCAGGGATATGGTTTATAATACTAATAATATTAAAAACAGCTGATAAAATTAAGCCATATAACTTATAAACAATTTTTATCTTAGTTTGTTTTTTTATTTTTATCCTCTATCATCAAAATGTTGTTGATAAGGGTGGCTATAATCCTGATAAATAAGATGCTGGGTTTCCGTGAAGTAAGGATAACTACGATAAATTCCCAGATCTAAAACCATCCACAAAAAACCGCCAATGGTAATAAGATAACTTTATTCTCCTTTTAATTCCACACCCAAGTAACGAGCTGTAATTAAACTGCAAAAGAAGAAAAAAACCATTATAATCAGCTGGAAACTTCCACCCCACCAGAATATTTTTTTTCAGATTGATTTCAGGCATGAAATTGATTCTCCTTATTTAATTTATTCCTTATATGAATATGTTGAAAAATGCAAAAACATAATTATGGAAATAATCATACTGTCAAATCTTTTCAATGAGAAAGTATAACTTATCACTGAAAAAATACTAAAAATGTAAACAGATCACTAATCTTTTAGAAAGAGAAAAAGTAAATAAATTTAATATAGACTTCAAATTTACCTAATATCATAGATCAATGGAGAAAATTTGAAGCATACTGTATAGAAGAAACTTGCGTATTCCACGCTGAATAAAGTTAGAGAAGTCTTTTTAACTTTAAGATAAATCCGGATTTTTCAATTAAAAAAATAATTCCGCTTGACAAATTCGCTATAATTTTGGATAATAAAAAAAATAAATTATCTATCACTTTAAACTAGGGAATATCATAGAGGAATATTATATATGGTTCTCGCAAAAACTTTGTTCTGGATCGCTATTATAGCTATGATTTATCATTTTATAGGCTATCCTTTATCGCTTTTTATAATAAATTCTTTAAAAAAAACATCCAAGAACAAGATTGTAAATGATATTCTTATTTATCCAAGAATTATTATTTTATGTCCTGCCTATAATGAAGAAGCACGGATAGAAGAAAAAATTAAATCTTTTTTAGCTTTAGATTACCCCAAAGATAAAATTGAGATGATAGTAATTTCAGATAATTCTATAGATCATACTAATGAAATAGTCTCCAAATACTTAGACCAAAAAATAAAACTGATAATTCAAACAGAACGCGGGGGAAAACAGAAGGCTCAAAACTCAGCTCTGCCGTATTTAGACTGTGATTTTGTGGTCTCCACCGATGCGAATTCCATATTTGATCCTGATGCAATCAAAGTTCTGGTAAAAAAAATAATTTCTAATCCTGATATCGGAATGGTATCAGGTGAATTATTGCTCCTTCATAAAGATGATAAAAGTTCAGGAGAAGGATTATATTGGAAATATGAGAGTTATTTAAAATTACTTGAAAGCAACTTTTATTCTTTAATTGGTGCCAATGGATCTCTTTATCTTATTAAAAGGGAACTTTTTGATAAGGTTGATCCTCAATCAGTAGATGATTTTGAACGAGCTCTTATTGTCCTAAAAAACCACCAAATTGTAAGCTACGAACCCGATGCTAAAGTTTCTGAAGAAGAATCAAAAAGTGCAAAACAAGAATTAAGACGCAAAGTTAGAATTATAAGCAGGGAATGGCAAGTAGTAAAAAGAAATAGAGAATTGTTAAACCCGTTTAGATATCCAATCATCAGTTTTCAACTATTTTCTCATAAAATATTAAGGTGGTTGATTTTTGTTTTTTTATTGATGGTTTTTTTTACATCCCTTTATTTGATTAATATAAAATTTTTTAGAGTAGTGTTCATACTTCAATGTATTTTTTACGGTTTTGGCATCATAGGTTTAATAGCGCAAAGTAAAGAAAAAAAGATGCCTTTATCAAGAATTCCCGCTTATTTTTGTGTTATGTTTTATTCTTCTTTAAAAGCTTTTATATATTTCATAGGGAAAAAAACGAGTGGGATCTGGGAACCTTTAAGATAGGAGTAATTTTTAAATGAATATTCTGGTTACTGGAAGCAATGGGTTTGTAGGTTCACAGCTAATGTGGGAACTGGAAAAGTTAAATCATAATGTGATAGGTATTGATATAAGCCCACATTGCAATTCAAAACCTCATCCAGAAACTGTTGTAGGTGACATTCGTTCTTTTGAAGATTTGGATAAAGTTAACAATATCTTTCAAACAAAATATAATAACTCTCTAGAGCTAATCATACATTGTGCAGCTGCGAAACACGATTTTGGAATTTCCAGAGAGGAATATTTCAGCCATAATCAGTATGGAACTAAGCGTTTATTAGAGTTTGCTGAAAAAACGGATATCCACAAACTTATCTATCTAAGCACGGTATCTGTTTTTGGACATCCTCAAGGAAGAGCAGATGAAGAAACTCCTTACAATCCAGATAACCCCTATGGTGAATCTAAACTGGGAGGAGAATTGTTATGTATTGAATGGCAGAAAAAAAATCCGCAAAATGAGCTGATAGTGCTTCGTCCAACTGTTATTTATGGACCTCATAATTTCGCAAATATATATAAATTAATAAATACTCTTCATCGAACTCCCTGGGTAACTGTAGGAAAAGGCAATTATGTTAAAAGTACTGTCTCTCTCAATACGATGATTGATATGATAATCTTTTCTCTAGGATTACTGAAACCCGGTTATCAGCATTTCAATTGCGTGGATGAACCTTATATAAGCTTAAATGAACTTATGCATATTATAGCCAGTAATCCAGGTTTTTATATGCCTAAGATAATTATCCCCGAATGGCTAGCAATCTTTATAGGTAAATTATTTGATATACCAGCAAAACTTTTTTCTATTGACTTACCTATAAATAGTGATAGAATGAAAAAATTATCAACGGCAACTGATTTTTGTGCTCAAAAAATCAGGCAAGCTGGTTTTATACAAAGAAAAAGCACTGAAGAAAGCATTTCCGAAATGTGCAATTGGTATCTAGATTACAAAAATTATAAGGAGAACTAGATGGAAAATTTACGCTTAGGGTTAGTAGGATGCGGACGCATCTCTAAAAATCATTTTGAAGCTATATCTCAAATTCCTGAGGCAGAATATGTGGCTGTGGCAGATATTATACCTGAAAGAGCAGAAGAAGCTGCTAAAACATATAATATTCCCTCATTCTACACGGATTATCACCAGATGCTGGAAAAAGAACAACTGGATGCAGTTAGTATCTGCACTCCTAGTGGCTTACATCCTGCTATTGGCATAGATGTGGCTAAACATAAAATTAATGTAATCACCGAAAAACCTATGGCTATCAGCGTGGAAGGAGCAGACAAACTTATCCATGCTTGTGATGAAAACAATGTTCAACTCTTTGTAGTCAAACAAAACCGTCTCAATACAACAATGCAACTGCTTAAACAAGCAGTGGATAAGGGTCGTTTTGGTCGGATTTATCTGGCTCAATCTAATGTGTTTTGGCAAAGACCTCAATCTTATTATGATGCTGCTAAATGGCGTGGAACCTGGGAATTTGATGGTGGAGCTTTTTTGAATCAAGCAAGTCACTATGTGGATGCTCTTTACTGGCTTTTAGGCAATGTAGCAAGTGTGATGGCTTATACTGCTACAATGGCACGTAATATTGAAGCAGAGGATACCGGTTGTGCTATCCTTAATTTCCGTTCCGGAATCATTGCTTCCCTAAATGTTACTATGCTAACTTATCCTAAAAACTTTGAAGGTTCTATTACGATAATCGGAGAAAAGGGTACGGTTAAAGTTGGCGGTGTAGCAGTTAATAAAATTGAGAAGTGGGATTTTGAGGAATATGATGATGATGACCGCATTGCAGAAGAGGTTAACTATCTACCTCCCAATGTATATGGTTTTGGGCATAATCCTTTTTATCGGAATGTGATAGATGTACTTCTACATAAAGCAGAACCTTTAACAGATGGTCGTGATGGACGTAAATCCGTTGAAATAGTTCAAGCTATCTATCTCTCTGCTAAAACAGGTAAAAGAATAAGCCTACCTTTATAAATTTCTTGCTAACTCAATTTTTACTATCTATATCAGGGAGATTCCTTAATCTTCCTGATTTTTAATTGAAGAGTAACAAAAAACTTGACAATAATACCCTTTATTGTTTAATGTATATGTGATTATAACTAAATCAGATTAAAAGCCTTCAGGAGAATAACTTGCTGTTACAAAAATATATTGAAACTCGGCTGGATATGATTGAGACTAGTTTGAAGGAATATCTCGGATCTCAATCCGGACTATCTAAACAGTTAAAACAAGCTATGCATTATGCTGTTTTTTCTGGAGGAAAACGCTGGCGTCCGCTTCTTTTGCTTTCTATATATGAAATGTTGATGGGAATGCGAAAAAATACGGGCTTACCTCAAGCTGTAAAAGCAGCAACCGCAGTGGAATTAGTACATAATGCTTCTCTAGTTCACGATGATTTGCCTATGATTATGAATAGAGCCGAGAGACGTTCCCAACCTGCAGTGCATATTAAATATGGAAATGCTACTGCCATTCTTGCTGGTGATGCTCTATACACTCTTGCTTTTGAGGTTTTAGGACAGATTTCTCCTTCATCTAAAGCCTTAGCCTGTATCCGAATTTTGTCTAATAGTACTCGTTCTTATGGATTAATTGGAGGTCAGGCGGTAGCCCTGGAAAGCAAGCATAAGGTTATGAAAATGAATACATTGCATTATATAGATTTGAAAAAGGTCTGTTCTCTTTTAGAAGCTTCTGCTGATATAGCTTGCACTCTTGCCAGTGCAGATGACAGCGTTCATATAATTATGAAATCTTATGCTTCCAATCTTGGTTTGGCTTATCAGATGATTGATGATATCAGTGCTGATTATATTCGGGGAGGAGAAACTTTGGACTTGGATGAAGAATTTATAATTCCTACATCACGCAATAGTTATACTGGCTTACTGGGTTTTGATAAAGCTCGTACAGAAGTGGAAAAACTCCTTGCTGAAGCAGAAGATTTAATTAAACCATTTCCACATAACGAAGCTCTTAGGGAATTTGTGCAAATGATTCAGGAACGGATACCCTGAGCTATGATAGATACACATTGTCATCTATTACCTCAGATTGATGATGGGTCTACTTCCTTTGAAACATCCTTAGAGATTCTTCGTCTGATGGCAGAAGATGGTATAAATCAGGCTTTTCTTACTTCTCACTATCTGCCTTCTCTTTATCAATATGAACGTGCTTTATATGATGAAAAATTTGAAGAACTACAATCCAAAGTCCAGAAAGAAGGAATAAATATTACGCTTCACCCTGGTTTTGAAGTTTTTCTCCATCCCAACACTTTAAATGATATTGAGAGATTTAATCTAACTCTTGGAACCTCTCATTATGTTCTAATAGAATCCGATTTAAATGGTCTTCCTAAGGACTTTTATGAAAATGTCTATCCTCTTCTGAGAAATGGTTATCGTCCCATTCTGGCACATGCTGAAAGGTATGTAAGCATTATGAATAAACCTCACAATGCTAAATTGCTGATGGAAAAGGATATCTATCTCCAGATTAATGCCGGAAGCATACTGGGACAATATGGAGAAAAGGTCCGTCAAACTGCCTGGGTCCTTTTAAATAACGGCTGGGCACATCTTCTGAGCTCTGATAATCATGCCCAAAAGCCCATTAATTTGCTTCCTCAAGCGATTAATCTTATTAAAGAAAGGATTGATGAACACACTGTGCAATTACTAACTCAGGATTTTCCGCAAATGATTATTGACGATGAGCAAATTCCTCTATTCTATGTATATGTTCAAAAACCACATCATCACCATCAAAAAACTTTCTGGGAAAGGATATTCGGTTAAATGCAAAGATTACTGATAACGGGTATAACAGGTCTAATAGGAAAGTCCGTTTTAACTGCTATTTTACAAGAACAACTAGATTATGAAATTACTGCTCTAATTAGACCAAACACAGCTTTA
>Ga0172382_10007772_pt1 | contig 15132 bp, 8 predicted proteins | sample Leawel138RmetaG_FD_122245 | JGI IMG/M metagenome (GOLD analysis project Ga0172382, IMG submission 122245) | Leachate microbial communities from a municipal landfill in Southern Ontario, Canada - Leachate well 138R metaG | ecosystem: Engineered > Solid waste > Landfill > Unclassified | place...
ATGCTTCTTTAAATACCCGCTAATCTGCTTGGGAGACCATTCATCTCGGACAAGCCGGAATACTTTTTGTCTGATCCATTCCGGAGTAGCCCGGTTGCCGGGCAAACGCTCCTTCCTCTCCTGTGCCATCTCGTGTGCCAGGCGCCACGAGTAGCCTCCATGTTTGTTCTTGTTACGTCGTACTTCCCTTGACACCGTGGCAGGACTTACACCTATCAAGCCGGCAATTCTAAGTTGAACTTAGCCTCTTGCACGATTTGATATATCAATTCGTCCGGAAATTTGTTGAATTTTGTCTTCATTGTCCTGTTTTTAATTTACTTTTTCTGTAAACCTATTTCAGGACTAGACCCAGCTTCCATTCATCCGTGCATTAAGGCTCGTCCCTGTACGCCTGCTAAACCAACTTGCTGATCCTTTACTCCCTCAGTTCCACTTACGGCTTCACTGCCCGAAGAAGGGTATATAGTGTTCTCGGGGCTGTCCGTGAACGGCTCCAACCGATACGCTGTAACTTGCTTCTGCTCCATAGGGTTTACTTTTGTACCGACTGCTCCTTACATTAATAGATTCAGTCCTTCATCTATCCTTGCATCAATAGATTACTATGACCTCTGTCGACTTCTTGCAGGGTGAAAGCTTCATCACTGCCGCCCATGCACTCATCCGTGCGCCCTGCAAAACCTCTCGGGATAAACATTACTGCTTTCAACAGGTACTGCTTGATTTACCGGAAACGGTTACTGTTGGTTTTGGGGCTTTTCGCAATCCATTGCTCTCTCACCCTCCGTTTGTCGGCCTTTTATCAGGTTTCTGTGGTCAGTACGCTGTCTTTGCTGATGGCTTCTTTCAGATTTGCTGTCGCCCGCAACACCCTTGCCATTTGCTAACACTTCCTTCCAACTCGGCGTGTACCGGAACTTGCATCTTGCCGGTAGTAATGGATACCCAACATACAATTAACCCGGCTGGAACAACACATGTTCCGGCCGGGTAGAATAAGTAAAACAGCTATCTACGCTGAAGGGTCAATCTTTAAAGGGATCCAGAGCCTGGGTGGGAGTGCCATTCACAAAGCATCCTTTGTTGTAGCCGTTGTTATAGCCGGGAGGAGCTTGTGGTTCCCAGTAGAACAGACCAAGCAGTTTTTTATTGGTGTCACCATAATCAATCAGCCTCCGGAGCAGATCTTTGCAAGCTTCATCCTGATCATAACTCATTCCAACCTCACAAATCATTACCGGCTTATTGTATGTCTGTATCACAGATTCTATATTAGCGATACAATCTGATAAAACCGATTCCCAGTTTTCAGGTTCAGGGTAAAGAGACATTCCGATGACATCATATTTGGCGTTGTGCGACTTCAGATAGTTGAACATTCGGGTGTAGAGGTCGGCTCGCTGACCACTGTCGAGATGTACCAGCACCAGACATTCGGGAAACAGCTCCTTTACGGCGCTATACCCGCTGTTGATCAGATCTGCAAAGTTGGAACCATTGTCAATATGTCCAAGCGGATACAACATACCGTTCCGTGTCTCGTTCCCAATTTGCACCCATTCGGGTTCAATATTGTGCTCCTTGAGTCTGGTGAGCATATCGGTGACGTGAGCAGCTACGGCATCTTTGAGCTGAGCAATATCGTAGTCAACCCAGGCTGCAGGTGTGACCTGCGCTCCCGGATCAGCCCAGGTGTCACTGAAGTGAAAATCAATCATCAGGCGGAGACCCATCTTGTGGGCACGACGTGCTTTTACAAATACATCGTCGATGTTGTTCCAACCTTCTTCCGGATTAACCCATACCCGCAGACGAATGGCATTGACACCCGTCTCGTTCTTAAGCAGCGTCATCAGCTCCATCTCCACGTGTTGGGAGTTGTAGAAGGTCAGTCCCTCCTTTTCCATCTTCGTCACCCAACTGATGTCAGCACCTTTCGCAAATAACGTTCGGTCGGGAGGCTCAACAGGTTCGGGGAAAGGAATGGTGACGGGGCTCTCCTGCGTGCAGGAGCTCACGAGCATTATTAGACCAATAGCAGCGATATAACGCAACTGCTCTTTTATTTTGTTTATATTCATATACATACAACTTTACTGCATGGTGATGGTTTGTTTACAGATATCTACGGTCAGGGTATAGGTGCCGGCCGTGAGTGATGCATCATCGGTGAGATTGCCTCCGTAGAGGATGAGCTCGCCATTGCTACCGCCAAACTTCAGATCCCAGTTCTCGTTGATGATGATCTGGAAACCCCATGGTGAGGGGCCGGCAATGGTCACCTCTGCTACGTATACTCCCGGGGTCTCAGTGCCACTCATGGCATGAAGCGACCAGTCGTCATCCAAACCGGTGTAAGATACTGAATTGACCGCCGTCAGCTTGTATATCAATGCCCTCTTATACATCTCGATGATGTATAGACCTGGATCGGGAGCGGTGATATTGTTCTCACCACCGAACAGAAGAGATCCTTCCATGGCTGTTCCGCCTTCTGCCATACCATAGGCGTCGCCCCAGTTATCCTTCTCTTCATAGAATTTATATCCCCAGAGGGAGTTGATATTGCAACCACCGCCGTAGCCCAATGCGTCTTCATTGAAGAGGCGCAGGTAGTTATCGAAGGTCCACTTGCCGGTGATGCCGTCGTCTACGCCGGAGAGATATACCAACGGAGGTACCTCAACGGGAGTGGAGGAGCCTTCGGTAACCGTGAGGGTCCACTGTTGCGGATTACTCAGGTCGAGGATCAGTGAGACCTCTCCAGTACCGCTTACCGGCACAATGATCGGTGTTGCTGTACTGCCAAACGTGAGGCCCTCTGCCGAACCGCCGAAGCCAACGGGAATCTCAATGGCTGCTGCGTCGTCAGTGCCGGTGGAAATGTTATATTGCTTTCCTGTGCCTGATATTGAGACTGTGATTGAACCAGTGGCGCTGTTGTTGAAAGAGTAGCTCCAGCGGTTAGCGTTGCGATCGAAGGTCATCTCGCCATTCAGATCACCCGAAACGGTGAGTGCAGGTATCCAGAGTGCACTCCATTCCTTGACCACGGTATTCAGGATGGTATAGTATGAACCAGCCTGTCCCGGGAACCAGAAGTTCCAGCTGCTGGCCTCTTTCGATGCCACGAAAGCTGTGCCGGTAACGTCGTCATTGCCCCATACGGTACCTTCACCCTCACGCAGGAACCAGTTGTACCAGGCGGTCACTCCCAGGAAGCCTTCGTAGATGCCGTCGGATGATGCCGAGTAAAGTGTTTTACCGGTCTCACTCTTTTCGCTGTCGAGGATATATCCGATCGACATGTCGATGAGGTAAGGCGTGACATTCATGTTGAGCACATTGCTGAAGGTGGGTGTCATGTTATTCCCGATTTCGCTTTTGATGCGGATGTAGAGGGGATAGGTAATGCCCCCTTCCATGCCCAGCCTGCTTAGCAGTGCATTGAGCTCATAGTGGGTAAACTGTTGCTCGAAGATGCCATCCTCAGCACGTTGTTCCACAACGGTCGAAAAATCGGCATCCCCTGATAGCTGAATGGTGTTGCTGATGGCGTTTTTAGGTGCCAGCACCAGGGGGTTGCTGAGGCTGATCTCCCCGTTGTCGCTCCAGTAGATTGTGAGTACCAGGTCATTGGCCTTTTCGAAGTCGAGCACAATATCGCCTTCCGTTCCCTGGAGTACCACCTTTTCACCACCGGCGGTAGTCAGGAAATCACCATCTTTCTCACAGGATGTGATTAGTGCGATGATGCTAATAAGCAAGAGACATTTAAATTGTTTCATTTTCATCGGGATAAAGATTAATAGTTAGCATTTTTCAAGTTGGGATTGGCTGAAAGCTCAGTCGCCGGAATCGGGTAGATATTGTACCGGTTGTCCACGGCACGCCCCTCTCTCACGCCGCCTTTCCATTGCCATATTTTTCCTGATCCGGTGAACAGCCCATAGCGTATCAGGTCGGTACGACGTGTGCACTCCCATAGCATCTCACGTCCCCGTTCATCAAGGATCCAGTCGAGTGTCAGCTGTGAGGAAGTGATATTACCGCTCTGATCGCCGCAGGCACGTTCCCGTATCTCATTCACCAGATTCAACGCTTCGGTGATGCTGGCACCCTGACCGCCCCGTAGCACCGATTCAGCCAGCATCAGATAGATATCTGCCAGGCGAAAAACAGGGAAGTCGGTGTTTACCCCCACGGCCTGCGTGTTGGAGGCAGCTTCACCTGCATCGGTGAGATTGCTCCATTTCATCGAATAGTAACCGTTGCTGGCATCACTCAAACCGCCATCGATGTACTGTGTCTGCCCTTCGGAATAGAAGCGACGACGTGTGTCGACAGATGATACATCATCAAAGAGTGCCACATACTCACCGCGTACCCTGAAATTACCCCAGGCACCTGTTACACCTACCTCTGCTTCGGCACTGCCGGTAGCTCCTCCACAGACAATATTGGTGGTAGCGCCCCAGGTAACGGTATGCTCGCTGTCTACGATGAACGAGAAGATGATCTCGTTTGTACGCAAGTGGTTATCGGCATTGAACAATTTGGCCCAATCGCTCTCAAGCGAGTAGCGGTTGGTCCCGATGATCTTTTTTGCGTAGGTAATACAGTCGGTATAACGTGCTGTTCCGGTGTAGATCTCGGCATTGAGGTATAAACGTGCCAGGAGGGCTTGCACGGCGCCACGCGTTGCACGGCCATATTCATTTGTTTCGTTCATGATTTGCTCAATGTCGAGCAGCTCACTCTCCACGTAGTTAAAAAGATCCTTACGTGTATAGGCCTCAGGTTTATAATTGCTGAGAGGAGTGGTTTCATCTACGAAAGGACCCTGGCCGAAGAGATCGATAATATAGCTGTAGGCCAGTGCTCGAAGAAAACGGGCCTCCGAATTCATGGCACGAATCTCACGCTGTTCCTCTTCCGTAAAGTGAGCGATAGCTTCATCCGTGGAGTTGCGGAGGAACTCATTGCAGAGGGTAATGGTATAATAGATGCGATAATAGGAATCAGAGACCCACACATCGTTCTCATCCCACGAGATGAAAGAGATATCCCAAAGGTCATCGCCCTCATTCCAGGTATAAGCTATCTCATCCGTTCCGGCCTCCTGAAGGTAGAAGTAACTGCGGAAAAGGTCGAAGTTGGTGTCCAGGTCCACGTTGCCACCGCCCAGCTCCTGACCGGCAATGACGTAAGATGCGTAGAGTTTTGCCAGGACATTCCTGTAATTGGCTGCCTCACTATATACCCCTTTTGAATCGGTCTCAATCACGGGATATTGGTTCAGTTCGTCGGTACAACTGACGACCAGCATCATTGTTGCCGCCAGCGTGATGATATGATAGATAAATTTCTTCATTGTTGTAAATTTTGAAAAGGTTTAAAATTCAAATCCCACGGTCAACGAGTAGATACGGGGACGCGGATACATTGAAGAGTCGACTCCCGAACTACTTTCGGGATCCACACCATTGTATTCAGTGATGGTGAAGACATTCTGAATCATTGCCGACAGATTGAGCGAGAAGAGGTTGTTGATCTGTCCGAAGTTATATCCAACCTGCAGGTTATCCATTTTCAGGAAGGAGGCATTCTCCACGTAATGATCGCTCAGTTGCTGTCGTGTCTGGAACCGTGTGTCAAGATAGCTTCGACTGAGGTTGTTGAGCTCGTAGGCATTGTATGATACGGTACCAAACGCTCCCGTGTCCATGGCCACACCGTTGTAGAGGTAATTACCCACATTGGCCCGCAGGCTGGTGCTCAGGTAAAGCTTTTTCCATCGTAACGTGGTGCTTAACCCAAACATCCAGTCGGGTGACACAGCATGGTAGTGATACAGATCACTCGTGTTGATGACACCGTCGCCATTCAGGTCGGCATAGAGTCCTTCAATTGGTCTGCCGGTTGCCTCGTCATAGATCTGTTTATAGAGGTAGAAGCTGTAAGGGGCATACCCTTCCGTGAAGACCTGCACCTGTTGCCCTCCCTTTCCCACGGTGGGACCCACAAGCGTGTTGGGCGACTGTGCTCCTTCCACCAGTTTAAGGTTGGTGATGCTATTGTTTTGATAGGTAGCGTTGGCACTGAGCGACCAGTTCCAGTCGGGCGTCTCTACCGGAGTCACATTGAGAACGATCTCCAGTCCGTTGCTTTTCATGTTTCCCACGTTGGTGAGCATGGTCTTGTCGAAGTTCACACCGGCGGGGATGGGTACGGTGGCAAGCAGGTCCCTGGTCTTGCGGTCGTAGTAATCGATGCTTCCGCTGAGACGATTATTGAAGAATCCGAAATCAAGTCCCAGATTGCGTGAGGTGGTAGTCTCCCATTTCAGGTCGGGATTATACCCTTCGGGGCGATAAGTGGAGACCGGTTGTCCTCCAAACATATAATCGGCGCCAGGCTGACTGATGGTGTAGACGGGAATATAGCCATAGTTGGGAATGCCGTCCTGTTGTCCGGTCACACCATAACTTACCCGTACCTTGAGGTCGTTCATTACTTCACTCAGATTGTCGAACCATTGCTCGTTGCTGATACGCCATGCCAGTGCCACCGAGGGGAAGATTCCCCATCTGGTGTCTTCTGCGAAGCGTGATGAGCCGTCGCGCCGGATCGTGGCAGTCAGTAGATACCTGTCCGCAATGCTGTAATTCAAACGTCCGTAATAAGATAGCAGGGCGTGACGCTGATCGGTGGCTGCTGATGTGCTCTGTACTTCACCGAGGGTGTTCAGTTGTTCAAAAGCAGCTGATGTTCTTTTCCAGAATTGATAATCATAACCGGCGGTGAGATCGAGGGAGCTGTTGATATCATCGAATGTCTTGTTATAATTGGCATAGAAAGTAAACAACCGGTTATAGTTTTTCTGGGGTCCGTAGGAATAATCATATCCTGATATATTGTAGTTGCTATAGGCCTCAGCCGGAACATATACAATTCCGTTGCCCTCAGAATAGTCGTACCCTCCTGTAAGATGCAGGCGCAACTCCGGCAGGGCGTGAATGCGGTAGTCAGCATCTACATTCCCGATCAGTCTGTAAGCCTTCCCGTTATCTGTTCGCTGAAGAACCCTCCCCAGTGGATTTGGCTGGGCACCGGTTACGGTGTTGCCATTTGGGTCTGTCACCTCGGTATAGCCGCCGTAGATACTGCTCTCATCATAGACCGACCAGGTGGGATTGTAGACACTGGCTCCGTAAATGGCACCGGTATCACCCCAGTTGGTATTGTTCCATGTGCCCTTACCATTCATGTTCAAACGGAGGTGATCATCAAAGAAGGAGGGTGAGAGGTTGATGTTGACGGAGTAGCGACTCATATCATCCTTTTTCAGTATCCCTTCCTGATAGAACAGACCTGTTGAAATACGGAAAGGTAACCATTTCAGTTGTCCCGAGACAGCCAGATTGTTATCGGTACCGAAGCCGGTTCTGTAAACCTGATCGTTCCAGTTGGTGTTGGCTGAACCGAGGAGTGCTTGCTGGGCACTGCTACCGTCAGAGGTGATGACATCGATAAACTCCTCGCGCGACAGCATATCGGCTGTCCGCGTGCGGGTTTGCTGTGAGTTGGTGGACTGGAACGATATCTTTATTCCTTTGTCACCTCCTCTTTTCGTGGTGATGATGATGACGCCATTCGATGCTCTGCTCCCATAAATTGCCGTGGAAGAGGCATCTTTGAGTACTGTCATCGATTCAATGTCGTTCGGGTTGAGCAGGCTGAGGAAGTTGCCGCTGCCGCTCACTGATCCACCCACTTCCATGGGCATCCCGTCAAGCACGATCAGCGGCTCGTTCGATGCATTCAGCGAAGCTCCGCCGCGAACACGGATCATGCTGCCGGCAGATGGACTGCCTCCGTAATTGACGATCTGTACGCCGGCAATCTTCCCGTTTATGAGCTGTTCGGCCGATCCGATCATACCCTGATTAAAGTCTTTTTCACTGATCGTGGAGACGGAACCGGTCAGATCGGCTCTTTTACGTGTTCCGTATCCAATAACCACCAGTTCATCCATCAGATTGATGTCGGGTATCATTTGCAGATTGATCACATTGCCTGTGATGGGTACAGTGGTCCGTTGGTATCCGATATAAGAAAACTCAAGAGCAGTGGTATTTAATGGTACACTCAGTGTGAACTTACCATCAATATCGGTCGCGGTGCCGGTTGTGGTGCCGGCAACAATAACAGTCACACCGATCATGGGGTCATTGTTTTCATTGACCACAACCCCCCTGATTGTGCGGGTGTCTGTCTGACTGAATGCAAACAGCGGTAAAGCCACTGCAACAGCAACAATCAGTAGTTTTCTGAATAAAGAGATCATTCCTTTTTGCATGTTTTTTTAGGTTAATGAAATGAATAAATAAGTGTCTATGATAATTTTAATTTCTATTGAAGCCATATCCCTTTTATCTCGAGAGTAATTGGCTTTGCTTCTCCGTCTATGGTGATCTGTACAAATTCAATCTCTTCTGTTTTCAATGGTATGGCAGTAGTGCTTTCAAATCTCCGCGAAAGGAAACCGGGAAAGGGGGCAGGCAGGATAAGGGTGGGGGACTGATTCAACGCTACAACTGGAATTTCGATCATTGTGTCAGGGGAAACCCTTGTGCTGTATGTGATGCCCTGGCTTGAGATAAGTGATAGCTCCAGCTCCTGTAACCCTTCAAATGTTCCCAGTGACACCACCAGTAAATGTTTTTGTGCAACATAGGGATGCGATCCGAGCTCATCACCCACGTAACGTTTCATCACAACCATCGGAGATTCTCCAATGGGCCAGCCCTTTGAGGGTAGGTATTCAAGGCGATAGACGTTATGGTCGACTGGTGCACGGTGAATGTACTGCACCCTTGCCTGTTGCGCACCGGGGATTGTACCCACCTCCATGCCATCAGGATCACGACCCGGTTCAACAAGTACAATCGGTGTGGAACCGCACATCATAGCCGTCTTGTAATATTGCGATGAACGGTAGTCCCACGACAGTGGTGTTCCCGGTTCATCTTGCGGGAAAGTGCGTGAACCCTCCGGGGTGAAGGCAACGATGTTATAAGCGAATTCATCTTTCAACACATCTGTACCAATGGTTGCTTCATATTCATAACTCCGAGTGTGATGCATTTTGCAGAGCCTGTTCCGGTTGCTCCAGAAAGAGACCTCACGCGGGTATATTACCAGTGAATCGGGTAATGATTTGGCGAATACCGTGGCACGAATAGTCAGCGAATCTCCTCTTGCAGCGCTCTTCGCAGGCTCATGAACTATTTTGAACATGTTTTCAGTCTCGGCTGGTGCCACAAATGTGGAATCAACATTTGAAGGTAAGCTGTCCGGATTTTTTGTAAGGAGGTAGGTGCCGGGATAGATGTTCATGATGCCGTCTACTGCTTTTCCACTACGGTAATTATTCCGGTTGATGGCTCTATAGGTGTATTCTTCACCCAGTGACGCCAGTCGGATGCTCATAGGATGTTCGCGGTAAATAATGGCTCCCACCTCCCGATGAAGAGAGGGCTTCATAAACGGATCATCTGTCAGCAACAGGTCGGGCATCACCTCCAGACGCCAGGTCTCTTCGTTCACCCTGTCGAGAAAGTAAGCTCCGGTTCCCGGGTATCTTACAATGGGACTGTTGCCCCATCCGGCTATCTGTTGCAGCATGTCGGGATCAATTGGTGGGATGGAGGTGTTGTTGCTGTAGAGGTATTTCTCCTTGCTGTTCATCTCGCTCAGGTTCTGATGATAGCTTACCCTGAAAACATCAAAGATGGTATCCTGCGGATAGACAGCATAATCAGCACCGCGGGGAATTGTTCGAGCCACCTCAGCTGCGATCATCATCGAGAGGGCTTTTTGTGGTGTATAGGCCAGATTGAGAAAGTGAGTCTGGTATTCCGTGTTAAAACGGGCCATGTCGATGGGGTCATAAGAAAATTGGGTAATCCATTGGAAACCTTCTTTGCGTAACGTCCTTACCATGGCCGGATGCAGGTATGAGTAAAGATTATCGGCAGGGTCATACTCATAAATGATTCTGGCCAGCTTATCAAAATTTCTGTTGTTCCTGAAAGGGATGTCGTAGTTGTCTACAAGCGGTAAAAAGTTGCCTTTACGCTCATAGCCTGCCACGAGGCCTACCGGGTACCACTGATAGGTTCCTCCCTGGATATCCGCATCGAGAAAACCCTGTACAATTTGTTGGTTGTGACTCACATTATAGAAGAGCGGTTTCTTCCAGCCTCCTTTTCTGGCCGATGCTACCATCCTGTTGATATAATTGGTTGCTGCCACAGCATCACCAGAATGACAGGGTTCGTTGTTGATTTCAATGGCGATGACATCGGGATCGGCAGCGTAGCTCTTACCTGTGTATGGATTCAGGTGGGTTACAAACTGATAAATGTAACGTTCCTGTATTTCGATTGCTTCTTCGTTGTCATGAATCTGACATTTCTCATAATCGTAAGAAAAAGCACCGGTATCGATGTTACGCTCCGGATAACCGTTACCGAAGTTTGTCTGGGTAGTGAGGACAATATCAATGTCTCGCTTTTTAAGCTCCGCGAGAAGATAGTCAAGCAGTTCGAGATGATCGTTGTTGAGGAGGTTGCCGTTGGCATCACTGATTTCTACATCCCACACATGTATTCTGAAGGCATTAAAACCAAGTCTGGACAGATGATACACATCCCGTTCAACAGCCAACTTTCGGTCTACACCCAGATATCCCAATGCGCGGTAAGCATGAGCGAAAGGCACCGTATAATTTACACCAAAGTAAGAGACTTCCTCATGGTTCTCCACTTTTCGCATAACGCCATGAGCATCAACATATATTTTCCCCTCATCTGCTTTTAGTGTGGTGAACGTAGTGAAACAAAGGATGAACACGAGACTGATTAAAAGATTGATTCTCTTCATGGCTATTCCGGTTTTTTACAAAATTAGGTTTTTCTGTAACCGGAGAAAAGCACAAATCGGACAAAATCAATCTTAGATTGGACATGTCCTATTTTTAACAATCAGGAACGTTCTAAAAAGCTGCGCGGAGTTGTGCCAAATTGTGCGGTAAAACACTTTGAGAAGTATCCGGGAGAGTTGAATCCTACCATATACATCACTTCTGATACGGTGAATTTTTTTTGCTCCAGCAGTTGGGCTGCCTTCCTTAAACGGATTTGTCTGATGAATTCTACGGGAGTAATACCAAGATATTGCTTGATTTTACGGTAAAGCTGTTTCGATGAAATGCCAGTTTTTTTACACACGAATGCGACATTCATATCAGGGTTGGAGATATTTGTCTCCACTACCTGTGCCACTTCCGACAGAAGTCTTTCATCCGGAGAAAGTAGCTCAAGTGGTTTCGAGGTGGTTAACTCGTTTATTCGCGCCATATTTCGTATGGTCTCCCTTGCTGCTTCAAGTTGTTCCTCTTTTTCTTTTTTCTCCTGACTGAGACGCTTACGGACGCGGAAGAAATAAAACACACCATATGCTATAGTGATAAATATCAGTGTGTAAAGGGTCCATGCCCACCATGAATTGAACCATGGGCGAGACATGTATATCGGAAAAGAGAAAAGATGATCAGGGTTGTTTATCGATCTGATTTGTAAATTGTATTTTCCCGGTTTAAGATCGGGTATGGTGATCAGGTTCAATTTTTCCGGCAGTAATACCCATTGCGGATGCAATCCCATCATTCTGTATTCGTAACGAGGTTTACTGTGCAGTGAATAGTTCAGGTCTGAGAATTGAAATGAGATGCGGTTCTGCCTGTGACTGAGATGCAACGCTTCCAGGAATCGGGGATGATAGTTCGACCTGTATGCTTTGTCGTTTACGTTGATGGCAGTCAGGTATATCGGTCGTGTATCCTGAACATCGTATGCAATGTCAGGCGTAACCTTAATTATTTCGTCTACACTGCCCAGTATTACCTTTTCTTCTGTACGATCATAATAGACAACGGTGAAAATCCTGTTGGGAAGCGGCAACATCCGATGCGAAAAATCATCCGTGTTTACAATCCATACCTCACTTGAAGTGGCAACCCAAAGATTGCGTCCTACAACTTCAATATCTTTGATATTTTCATTGCCACTGTTGGAAAAAGAGATTTTTTTCAACAGATTCCCCTTTTTGTCAAGCAGTGCAATGCCTCCCTGAAAGCCGCACCAGAGGCGATCATCAGCATCGGTGATCAACAACATGGGTAGTGCATCCAACTGTTTACTCAGGTTAAATGAGTGAATTTCTCCGCTGTTGTTTTCAATTTTAACAAGATGCCAGTCCTTGAAAAATAGGATCCATTTGTCATCATTTTCATCGATGATTATTTGATTGATCAGGTTATTTGGAAAACCATTGGTTGCATTATAAGCATTGTCCGCAATGATATCACCGTTGTGTGTCCAGGCATGATTATTGTGAATTACATGAACGCCACCCAAGTAGCTTCCTATCCATAGGTTATGAGCGGAGTCTTCAAGAATTTTGTAAGCCCAATTGGCATTGAATTTTCCGCTTTTATCGATGATTGTGAAGGTGGTGAACTGTTCCCGGTCGTAATCGTATCGATTGATACTCCCATCCGTTGCAACCCAAAGGTTTCCCTTACTGTCTTCGTATATATCACGGATACGATTGTGTGAGATTGTTTTGTTTTTATCTCCCATCATATACCAGTCCGACTTGTCTTCACGATATCGGATGATGCCATTCGATCCTCCCAACCACAAATTGTTTCGTGAGTCACGGTAAATGGTAAAAAAACGGTTGCCATCACCCCGTCCTGTCAGATGCCCGATAGAAATGATCTCTATCAATTGATTGTCAATGGCTAACGATACATCATATTCAGTGCCTGCCCAGATATTGTTGTCATGATCTACCTGTACACTCCACACAACATCATTGCTGAGTGACTTGGGATTACGGGAATCGTGGTTGTAGTGTCTGGTAATGCCATTGTTGTGAATGTATAAACCATTGTCAGTTCCTACAATGATCTCATTGTTATTGTTGTTTATTGCCAGTGATTTAACTGAGTTACCATCCAGTGCGGCTATTTCATTGATAGTGTTACTTTCGGTGTCAAGACTATAGAGAGCCCCTTCTACTCCTATCCATATCTTCTTTCCTGTCCTATCTTCTGCAAGAGAGTTGACAAAGGTGTTGCTTCTTCTAATAATATGCGGCAGCGCTATCTGTTCTGTCCTACCGCTCTTTTTTGACAACCTGCACAACCCGTTGTAGGTACCTATGTAGAGGTCGCCATCTTTGTCCAGTAACAATGAATATACAGCCTGGTGTGGAATACCCACAGAGTATTGCTGAATTGTGCCCGATGTCAGATTGAAATAATAGAGTCCGTTGAGTGTTCCGATCCAAAGGATATTACCGTCGGCTGCCATTGCTCTCACCTCAATTGGGAACATGCTATTGAATGGGAGATATTGATCTTTTTCAATCTCATAAATAAGTACACCCAGTTCGGAGCCCAAGTACAATTTTCCTTCGATCTCCAGCCCACAATATATATGTGAGTTGGAAATATCACCCACCTGGAAATGGGGGTGACAATTGTATCCGTCGAAGTCATAGAGACCCTGACTGGTGCCAAACCAAATCAGACCATGTGAGTCCTGCATAAGAGAAAAAACGGTGTTTGCATCATCAAAGAGTGCAACACGCTCCCATTCTCTTTCCTGGCTCATTCCGCTGATGCTGATAAAAAGCATGAGCAAAATTGCATAATACTTTATTTGACTCTGTCCACTCATTTTGTGATTTGTTCTTCCGGTTATGTTACGCTGTTACAACCTGTTTGAATGCAAATATAAGGAAATTCCGTTGTACATACCAAATTTTGTTCTTCATAATCTCCTTACGGAAAAAATAAAAAAAACATATCTTTGTGTTTTATGATACATAATTGAGTCCACTTTAAATAGAGTCTGCCTATAAATTATAAATTGTTGATAAATAGTTCTCTGTGAGCTTTGTAGTGATTATTTTTTTAATGATTATCCGTAAGACGTGCAGTTTGTATTTTTGACCTGTCTATAGGGTCAATAGTTCGGTAAATATTGATTGTATAACATATTTTTATTTGTCATTGATTATTCCGATTTCTCCTACTGAAATCCATTCTTCGTTGTATGCTCCCTGATGAGTCACAAACCTGAAATATCGAGCATAGTAAGAATCATCAAATTCAACAATCTGCAAAACAGGATTATGAGCAATATTACTGAATTCGCCATGATCAACCACCTGCTTCCAATTTTCCCCATCGGAACTGAGATAGAATGAATACTTAAAAACTGTACCGCTTTTGTTTCCCCCTCTACGAGGTAAATAATAAAAACCTTTTACTTTGAGTTTTTCACCCAAGTCCACGGTGATATGATGAGGATGTGACAATATATTCCCCTTCCATTGAGTATGCCACATCGTAGCTTCATCATCATCAATAGCATTAGATGCGGGAAAGTTAATTGATTCATCGCTTTTTGAAATTACTTTCCATTTCGATTTATTTGTGTAAATTTTTTTGGCAATTATATTGCTTTTTTTGCTAAAATTATTGATAAAAGCACATGCCTTAACAACACCTTCGCCAGGAAAAAGGAAAGGTTCCGTATATTTAGGAGAGGAAGGTAAAGGATCGGACCCATCCAATGTGTAAGTAATCACAGGATCAAGCGTCTCTGTCGTGATTGAAACAAATCCTTCCTTATCCCTTGTAATAACCGGATCACTTAAAATTTCAGGAGCCAAAAAAAGCCCAAAGTTAGAGATAATGGTATTACCACGTGCTTCTTCAATTACAAGTCGAATTTTTGAGGTAGTAATTTTTGGTACTCGCAGCAACTTTTTGTAACCGATAGTCGTAGACGATGCTATGGATTTCCACCGATCGCCATCCCATACCTCCACTTTAAATCGCTCGACTCTTTGTCCTTGGAGTTACTAACTTTGCTGGGACAAGTGCGACAAGAAGTCGATTAAATAACTGTTCAGCGAGCGTGACTGAACCTATTATTCCGTTAATAGTAGCCTAAAGGAACATGCGACAGGAGTAATCCGGTG
>Ga0172382_10007773_pt1 | contig 15131 bp, 7 predicted proteins | sample Leawel138RmetaG_FD_122245 | JGI IMG/M metagenome (GOLD analysis project Ga0172382, IMG submission 122245) | Leachate microbial communities from a municipal landfill in Southern Ontario, Canada - Leachate well 138R metaG | ecosystem: Engineered > Solid waste > Landfill > Unclassified | place...
AGCTCCTTCTCGGAGGGTATACGCTCACCGGCCTTATACTTTCCTGTTTTTATTTTTTCTACCAGGTCGTTGTATATCATTTGATATAAAGGCACGCTGGCTTCACTCATGTATGCTCACCCTAACGCGTTAGTTATAAAATGCAGGTTATATCAAATATAATATAACATTTCTAAATGATATGTCAATATATATTGTCAAAAAAATAGCGGTGTTTGTCCAACACCGCTGTTTTTAAAAGTTGTTTTTCATCATAAGCTCTTATTATTCGTCTTAAATTAACAACAATAACCTGATTATAGCCGACATTTTTCTGTTTCGGAAAGCTTGTCAAAGATTATTTCAATTGTAACAATCTCTTTTGGCTTTACCGGTATATCATTCACACTGTTGTTATTTACAGCGAGAGGCGAAAGCCTATCCTCCCGGAGATTAACCAGATAAACCTCAAGGATGGAATGCTCCGATCCTATAGTAAAGCTGCTGACCTCACCGGATGAATTGTAAACCCTCAATATTATGCTGTTTCCCTTCTCCTTGGCCTTAAGGCAGGAGTAAACCATATCTCTGCCGTCAACCTTAAGCAGCTGCTGCTCCTCCGGAAGGCTTACGCCGGGATACCGGTTTTCCCTGTAAAACAGCCCGCTTGTTCCGGAACCCTGTACAAAGGGTCTGCCCCCCGAGAATTTCCGTTTATCCACGGGCTGGTAGAAGGAAAACATCGGGTTGTTGAAGTTATTGGCCCTTTGGGGAACACCGGCTTCGTAAACAGTGCCGCTGAATGGGTATACAGCCAGCCTGAAGCTGTGCCTGCCAAGGCATTGGTTCTCCGGTACCAGCCACCTCTCCTCAACCGGAAGATCCGATGAATCCCTGGAGATAAAGCCGTTGCCCCTGAGCAGTGTCAAGGCTATGGTGCTGTCCTGATCCAGCTTGTGTTCATATTCATGCAAAGCTTCATTGAAAATCGCAATGCCGCAGTTTTCGCGCCATACGCTCACAAAGGCGGTATTGGGATGCTGAGCCACCTCTGTCTTCTTTGAACGTATCTGATCCCTGTCCCGGACAGCTATGTCGAAGGGGATCCCTGCATAGCTCAGGTCGGAATCGATGCCGGTTGGGAACAGCACTCTGAGCCTGTGATCCCTGGCCCGGTTGTCTACCGATATTACGGCATCAAGCTGCCTGCTGCCTTGATCCAGGGACAACAGAAGCTCCACCGGTTGATCGCAGAGGCTTTGGCTCCTTTCGCCCTTGTCAAAGCAGTATTCCTCAGGCACCCTCATGGTAAGGGATATCCTGCATGATTGGGTCAGGGTATGGTTTTCCACACGTTCGACAGAAGAATCGAAGGCGGTAGACAGAATGGGCATACTTGCAGGGTTGTCGTTGTAAACATAAGAGTCCCCGGTATCCTCCATATCCTCTATTGCAAACAGGCCTTTGTACTGCCTTCCGCTCTCCTTTTCAAGCAGGCAGACGGTTCCGTTTTCCATGATCTCCGCTTTAAGATACTCGTTTTCGAGAATGCATGGAAAATCTGAAGCATTACCCAGGGATTTGTTTTTTTGCATACTGTCTGAAACAGTCATTTCCTCCACGGACTTCACAGGCTCTATGGTATATGTCCTGTAGCTGAAGCCTTTGAGCCCGGAAACCCAAAGCTTGATGCGCCATGCCTTAACATTTATTACCCCGGGAAGATTTATGGGGCTGGTAATCCCCTTTACCCTCTCGACCACTTTCAGCAATTCGAAGGGAACACTGCGGCCCATAGGATCCGTTATGACAAAGCCCCTGACATCCTCATCCACCGGAAACTCAATATCAGCTTCAATTACACCGGAACGTTCCTCCATGGCCGTGTTGAATACGGTTAACAGGTACTGGCCCTGATGCTTGCCATCTCTTGAAATATATGAGCTAATCTCCTCCATGCCCCGCTCCAGCAAATCGCCGGCGCACTCCTCGATCCTCTTGAACCTGTCAACCATATGCTGATGCACTCTGTCGACGCTGCAGCCGCAGATGCTGTCGTGGGCATGGTTTTCCATCAGCAGCTTCCATAGGTATGACATGTACCCCTTGGGATATTCCTTGATTCCGAGGGACTGCAGCCAGGCACATACAGGCTCCAGGCGTTTTTCAAGCAGCATCTGACATTTGTTGTTCCACTGCTTTAAGTAAACCCTGGACGACAATGTGCCGGCAAGTATATTATGCTTGCCGCCGATTCTCATTTCACCCTTGTAGCGGTCAATACTGCCGATATCCTTCTTCAGTCTCTCAAAGTATTCCGGCATGGTATCCTGGAATATCTGGCTCCCGTCGGTGAGCCTGTCATTTAGCTCGTCCAGTATGGGCAGCAAATCCTCCTGGGCTTCCAGATGATCGACACCGTTCATCAGCAGATAATTATCCGTGGATGAAGTCGACTGAAGGTTTTTATCCACACCCTTAAGCAGCCTGAAGGCCATGTCTATGTCTTTGGGAAAACGCTGGGCATTGTTATACCAAAAGGGCATATACACCGCCAATACCCTGGAGCCGTCTTCACATTCCCAGTAGAGCTCCGCCTTTCCCTTGAGCGGAGAGCCGTACCCCCTTGCAAAAAGGCAGGTATCTATTCCAAATTTATTGAAGATTTGGGGCAGCTGCGATATAACCCCGAATTGATCCGGAGCGTATCCTACCATGGTGCATTTTCCAAATTCCTCGGCAATCCGGGATCCTGTTATCAGATTGCGCACCGTAGCCTCGCCGCTGGTTAAGTAGAAATCGTTCTGAACATACCAGGGGCCTACCAGAATACGGCCTTCACCGATGTATTGCTTCAGCTTTTCTCTGTTTTCCGGGCGGATTTCCAGGTAATCCTCCAGCACAATCGTCTGTGCATCCAGGTGGAATATGTAATCCGGCCAGCTCTTAAGTATATCCAACAGGTTGTCTATCAGTTCAACCAGCTTTATGCGGAAGTTCTCGCGGGGCATATACCATTCCCTGTCCCAGTGGGTATGCGATATTACGCAATAGTTTTTAGGCATTTCCTATCAGTTCCCTTCGTTATACAATGCTATTTTACATTACAACTTGATATCCTGCCATATTATTCCTTAATAATATATAGCTGCGGCTGAGCTTTTTTTTTAATTTCCGCCGCTTTAGGACTGCATCTCGAGGTGTTGCTTCAATAGGTCAAAAAAGGTATATGGGTCAACCACCTCATAGTTGTGTTCGGGGTGTTCCCTCTTTATCCTTTCCGTCAGCTGTACCATAAAGGAAGGCGTGCAAAGGATCGACCTGAAAATATGAAACTGGGGCTTACCCGGCTGGGTATTGGCATAAATTATGCCGGCTGCCTCATCGGTATCCTTTGCCAGGAGTGCTATATCGGCCGTATGGGGATGAAAAACAGTGCCTGCTTCCATTGGCGGCACGCCCTTCCCCCCGCCGTTATGGCCCACTCCGTCAGGCGAAAATAGTGCATAGGCCCTCTGCACCTCAGGCGTTATGGGCTTATGACCATTTATTATGAATCCCGTAATGCTCAAGTCAAACCTGTTGTAGTATTTCAGGTTGTGCTCCACCCAAACATCCATGGCCGAGGGCAAATCAGAGTGAACCCTGGGCTCCAGCAGAAAAGTCGGATTGAGGTACCCGGCCCCCGAATCGCCCGCCGCAAAGAAATCGTTCTTAGTCCTTGTTCTATATACATAATCGAACACATGGGGAGCCCTGTCGGACAGATTGGGATTGTAGGGCCACATAAGCGGAATCATTCCCCTAGCCGGGTCATTCCATATGGAAGGGGTCATCCTGGAAAGCCACGCAGCGGAGTCGTAGTCACCCATGTAATAAAGTATATATGTCTTGTTCTCAAGCTTCCGTTTCGGTGGCCTTTCATTCTTAAGCAGGGATTCATCAATCCTGAACCTGCTGAACATGGATGCATTGGCCATTCCGCACAGGTTTGGAGCATCGGCGTCCATTATCGCATTGTAGGCCGACAGGATTTCCCCGTACTTCCACTCCGTGGGCACTCCGTCATGCTTACAGTGGTTGTTGTTGAAATCAGTATATTTGACATGCCAGGGCGTAAACCCTCCCACCGAGGTTATCTCCCTGCCGCCGTTCTGCTTGTATTGGGAGAGAAGCAGCTCCTTCATCACTGCCAGATCAGTACCCAAAGGCTGGTTCCTATCGTCGTTGGGGGTCTCGTCGTCCCATGGGCTCAAGTCAAAGAAGAAGGCTTTATTGGCTATATAATAGTCATGATTGGCCAGCAGGGTATTGTCCATGTTGCCATAGCAGACCGTGCCTTCCTTCCATGTATATGCATCAGCCATATATGCCATAAGCTTTGGATTACAGAGGCCTTTATCAAGGTAATGCTCCTTGGCCCAAAGGTATACATCGCCCTTGGCGCTGCCACAGCTCTCCCTGTTGGTTCCGGGGATCAGCCCCCTGCCTGTAAACATTCCCGCCAGGTTTTTCCCTACGGGGAATTGAGGTCCGTTTTTGACCAACCTGCTGTAAAGGCTGCCCTCCGACTCATCATAGCGGATTGGTACCAGGCCTTCCACACCACAGATTGTGGCGGCTGCATTGGCAGTGGCAGGAACAGCTTCATCCCACAGCACTACCCCTTTTATACGGTCTTTGAATATTTCAACAAGCTCGTTGAAATCCTTTATGTTTACAACCTCATCAATCCCGAGGCTGCCGTATTCCATAATATATGTAAGCCAGTATTCATCGCTTCCTTCAAGGAAGTTGATATATAGAACCGCCCCGCTGCGGTTGAGCAGGCCCTGCAACGAAGCAGTGAATTTCAGTGCATCATATTGAAGCCTCGAATCGGGGTTATCCTTTAAATATCCGTTCATATCAAAATAATACATGCCCTACCTCCAAAATCCCCTCATTGTGCTGCGGCTTCTGCCGTTTCATCATTTTTATCTCGTCCTGTTATTCATCCGGATGCCACTTTACCCCTTTGTCTTCCATGATCAGCCGGCCATCGGCAAAATCCTGGCATAGACGCCCGCTGTCATCGGAATATATATTCCCGGCGGGGCTGCCAAGGGCATCCCGTCCGCCGTTGTCCATATAGGCATCCACAAATCCATCAATGGTTTCTCCGCTCTCCGTTAGTCCCACACCGCTGTTGCTGGCAAAGAAGGCATAATACACCTTTTTTCTCTCAAAGCCGTGTTCGGAGCTTTTAATCAATCCGTAATGCTTGAATTCGGAATTCGGGACATTCTCATCATCCTGCCATGTATAGATGAAGGCTGCCTTTATCTGCGGATGCTTCTCAATTTCCGAAAGCATCCCCTCATAATAGCTCCTCTGCTTTTCCTCGCCGACGAGCTCACTGTCCCAGCTGTATTCAGTAAACCAAATGGGATAGTCCCCGATAATGGGACGATCCTTGATATCCTTGTAATCCATGTTCTCATTGAAATAGGTTTCAAAATCCCTGCCAAAGTAAAAGCCTTTGCTCTTTCTGTTGTCCAGAGGATCCCCGCCCGTACCGTAGGGATGCCATGAAATAATATCAAGGGGGAGCCTGCCGTTATTGTCATCCCTGTATTCCTGCATGACGGTGCAGTTGAATATGCTCTCCTCCGGCCTGAACTCAATCCGCGGCCAGCCATGATAGCCGAGCCATTCACCCTTTTCGGCGTTGGCGGATACCGGAGCCACGAAAAGCCTGTCCGGATATAAGGGCTTCAGCCTTGTATAGGTCTCTATCATCATCCTTGCATATCGCTCCAGCCGCCTGTTGTCCCCGTTGGTAAGATAAACCGAAGGCTCATTGGAAATCTCCACGGCATCCACCGGATAGACCTTCAGATGCCATTCCACAGCATCCACATACCGGTCGATGCTTTCATCCGTATCTGGGAAACCATCCCTGTTCTGAAGAGAGTTGTACCCTACGATCCCAAGAACCTTAATGCCGTACTCATGGGCTGTGTTAATGATCTTTGTGTAGTTTTCAACCCTTTTGGGGAGTCCTGCCAGATCATGGGAAGCAAACTCCTCAAATTCGATCCTTATCCACTTAATGCCCATGTTGTACCATTCCTTGAAGAACCTGTCGGGCTCCGCTGCCATCCCTACATAATATCTGCCGGTTACTATGCCTTGTGCCAAACCATTACCCTCCAAGCTGTCTGTGCCGTTCTGCTGAGGCACATTTTCCTGAGCTTCGTCATTTCCTTCTCCGGCGGCTTCCCTGTCCGGGTCTGCGGCTGTGCTGCCGCCTTCAGCTTCCTCATCCTTGTCTTCATTTTCAATGGGCTTACCGCCGGCATTTGCCTTAAATGCCTCAATCTCCAAAGCCCTGTCATTTTCCCAGATCTCCTTGATAGTGAGCTCCTGGTTGAAGCCGTTGGGCACCGCCGGACCCGCCATATTTGCCCTGTACATGGACGCCAGCATCTTTATATGCTTACCGTCATCCTCTTCCCACTGCTCACGGATGAGGGCTTCCTTAACAACCCCGTTCCATACCTCCCGGGGAATCTCATAATCTCCGATATTGAACTCGATTTCAGCACCCCTTGCCAGAAGCCTTCTGGAGGGGAACTGGACAAAACCCTGGGGATCCTGCCCCCGCACCCATTCCCAGGAGTGCTTCAGAAAATCATTTCTCTCCTCCTCGGAGAGGGATGCAAACCAGCAAATGTCATCTCCTGCATCGGCATTGTCAAACTCCACCAGATAGGGCAGGGACTTGGTGGTCCATCCGCTGGGGGTAACGCCTCCCTTGCTCTTGCCGACTATGCCGACATTTGTCCCTTTGCGCAGTCCATAAACAAGCTCACCGGTCTTTTTGCTGTTTTCATCCTTGATATTGAAGCCAATGGGAAACGAGTGGAAATCAAACAGGAGCCTGTTGTCCACTGTAACACCGTTGGTATGGGCATCACATAAAACCATACCGCGCCTGGCGTTCCTGGCTGCATATCCCCTGACCATGTCAAGCATCTCCATCCAGTGGCGATAACCCGGATCATTGCCGGACATCTGGTGGATCTGGCCAAAATGAATTGCCTCAAACCCGGCATCAATAAACCTGGCCGCCCTGTAATAGAACCACATCTTTGTTTCCAGCCTGCTCATGTCGGGAATCGAACCTCCGGGGCCCCATGCATTGACCCCCTTGTTCCTTGGATAGAGCATGGCTTTGTAGCTGAAGCTTCTGTTTTCAGGCTCAAGGCCGAAGGCAGTAAAAACCCACTCGGGGACAGGGACATTCTCAATCTCCGGAAAGATGGCTTCAAAGACTGTAGCCTGGAGTATGATCTCAGGATCCTTTTCATGAACCGCCGCAACCCTTTCGGCCGCCAGCCTGAAGAATTCTTCCTCATCCGGGGGTTGGGTCCAGGCCACAGCTGCGCGGCCGATGAACTTGGCGCCCATGTTCAAAAGCATCCTCAAATCCTCTTCAAAAAATAGGGTTGCCGTTTCAGGGGCACTGGCGCATAATCCTGCGTGGGTAACAGCTCTGGAAAGATAATTCTTTAGCACCTCTTCAGTAATCGTACCGTTAAACTCATAATTCCTCTCAGGAACTTCAATCATATCGGAAGCATCCTCCTCTTCCTCGCCGGAACCGCCCCTTTGCAAAACAGAATGCAGTACGGCGGCAGCGGAACCCAGGGCAAGGAATCCACATAAAATAAATATCAGCAGCCTTTTCCGGGCCATGTCATTGAATCTCCTTCCTGCATATTACCCCAACCCATGGAATAAATCAACATAGGGATATCGCAAGGATACAGGTTATGAAAAAATAGCCCTTGTTTTTTCGGAACAAGGGCTATTTGATTCACGAAATAAAACAATGGTCAATAATAACTGTCTCTGTGATTACTTGTTGTAGAATTCGTCTATCGCAGTCTGGTTAATCTCTACGATAGCTTCCATAGCTGCTTTGGGGGTATTTTCACCGGTACGGGTTACGCTGGCGATGGCTCCGCCGAAATCCATGCCGGGAACGCCTACTGACAGGTCAAGATCCACACGGCCGTCAAACAGGTACAGAATGGTTTCGAGGGATTCATCATCGCAGAGGTAATCATTCCGATATACTTCTTTCCAGTCATCGGGGCTGGTACCCTCAAAGGGCTCGCAAATCGCATTCCAGATTATAGCCGCCTTGTCAAGATCGCTGTTGGTGGAAGTCATGCAGAAGAATCTCTGGTCAGCATGCTGTGATACATAATCGGTAGCCTGGGGTCCCATGGGGAACGGAACTATACCATAGTCATCCTGCATTTCGGGAGCACCCCAGACAGGAGCAAACCAGAACTCCATGGCGAAGAAGCCTACATTGCCTTCCATGAAATCATAGGCAGGCTGTGTCCAGTCGGTGCCTTCGGCCTGGAACTTGTAGAACTTGTCAACATTGATTATTTCATAAACAAACTGAAGGGCTTCATGGGCGGCAGGATCATTAAGACCAAACACATACTTGCCGCCGTCATTCTTTACAACCCTTGCACCATTGGACCAGATGGCCTGTTTCTCAAGACCGTCACCAATGGTGGTGATGCCCCAGATGTCGTTGATGTTGTCGCCGTCGGTGTCCTTGGTGATGTTTCTCATTATCTCTCTGAATTTATCCCAGGTCCATTCCTTGTTCCTGAAGAGCTCATATATGTCAGGCTGTCCTTCTCTTTCCATCAGAGACTTGTTGAAGAAGAGCACTGCTCTGGGCTGGATTTCCTTGAACTGCATTCCGAATACCTTGCCGTCATAGGTAGTCATGGGGAATGCTGCCGGATTCCAGCGGGGGTCATTGAGATCGATGCCGGGAACGGTGTTGAGATCAGCCAGGTAGCCGCCTGAACGAAGGGCCTGGAACCATCCAAGGTTGGCATCAATGATGTCTGCATACTTGTCGCCGGCCATTGCTGCTGCTATAACATTGGGAACCAATTCTTCAGGTCCCATGGAGATAGGAGTGATCTTGCAATTGTATTTCTCTTCGATTTCTCTGTATCTCTCGAGAAGCTTGTCGCCGTCTTCGCTGGCACCCTCTTCAGGGAAGAACTCACCGATCCAGTGGGAAGCGAATATGAATTCATAGCCGCCCAGATCGATAGCTTCTGGAGTGGGTTCCGGAGTGGCTTCTTCCGTCGGTTCAGGTGTAGCCTGCTCTGTCGGGGCAGGTGTGGGGGTTGCTTTTGTGTCTGCCGGCTTGCTGCACCCGGTGGCCAGAGCGAACACCAGCATGAACACCAAGGTAATAGTCAGCAATTGTTTGATACCTTTTCTTGTCATAATGACGCCTCCTATAATTTATTTTTTTATTAAAACCCAATATTGCTATTGGTGTTTTAACCGTGATTATATTGCTTTGAAGCTCTTAATTGGTGCAAAGATACGGGCAAAATACTTATCAGCCCACAATACCGCTTCTTTCAATGCTTTGAACGAAATACCTCTGGGCAATTACATATACCAGGAACAAAGGCAGCACAACCATCATGACGGCAGTGTTTCTCTGGGTTGATACGATAATCGGGTCTATGAACCTGTCATCACGAATGCTGTTGAACATGGCTGTCGACAATACCGACAACCGGTTAAGGAACAGCCCGCTGTAGAAGGTGTCCGTCCATTGCCATGCAAAGGAGAAAAGGAATACGGTAATCATCATGGAGCCCGCGCTGGGAAGCATGATGGTCAGGAAGGTACGGAACACTCCGGATCCGTCAACATAGGCCGCTTCTTCAAGCTCCTTGGGCATGCCCCTGAAGAACTGGCGCAGAATGTAGATATAAAGCCCGTTCTTGAGCCCTAATCCTGTCACGGACAGTATCAGAAAAGGCCAGAAGCTGTCAATCAGGTTTATGCCGGGGTTGCCGGTAATCGCCTTTATGATGCCGAATACGTCAAAGAAACGGAAATGCATGTACAGGGACACCATGATGGTCTGGGGCGGCACCAGCAATGTAAATATAACCAGGGCAAAGAGCAGGTTTCTGCCTTTGAACTTGAACCTTCCAAAGCCGTACGCAACCAATGTGCAGGATATCATCTGCATTATGCTGGTGGAGATGGACAGGATGAATGTATTCTTCCCGCTTACAAGCACATTGAGGGCAGTCCATGTATCCTTGATGTTTTGCATTGTAGGATGCCTGGGTATATATCGGACTGTAGGATCAAGGTAATCGGTGGGTGTCATGAAAGCCATGGATATCTTGATAAAAAACGGGTAAATAATCATATAGGCCACACCGAAAACTATGACAAACCTTAATATGCTCCAGCTCGCCCTGCTTAGAAAACGAAGACTGAGGTATTTGCCCTTAAACCTGGTCAGCCTGTCTTGTCGGCCCGCTGTTAAATTCAACATTTCAACACCTCCTTTATCTTATTCCTGGTAGAAGACCTTGGATGAAATAATCCCGCCTACTATCAACAGCACAACTAGTATAATCAGGAAATATATCCATGCCATGGCCGATGCATAACCGTAATCAGAGCCGACAAAGGCTGTCTGTTGGATCGTATGCATAACAGGGTTGTTGGGGTTGGTAAAAGAGTCAATGACGGTATAAACCGTATTTACCAATATCAGCGGGCTGATCATGGGCAAGGTGATCTTCCAGAAGCTCTCCCAGCCGGTGGCGCCCTCTACATATGCTGCTTCAAACAGCGAAGGTGATATGGATTGCAGTCCTGCCAGGAAGATCAAAATCTGCACTCCCGAATTCACAACCACGTCATATATGCGTTCGATGGCACCCAGCAGATAATCAATCATTTCAGGGGTAAGCCTGGTGGTCTGCAGCAGGTAGTAAGTCAATTCATAGATCCTGAACATTCCGGAGGTGACTCCCGTATCAGCCCCCTCGCCGGTCTTCAGTATATTGAAGAGCATGTCGGTGGCTTCCGCCCTTGCCACTATTCCTGTTACGAGTATTACAGGAAGGAAGAATATGGATCTGGCAAAGGTCCTGCCCCAGAATTTCTGGTTCAGCACATTGGACATAAAGAAACTGAAGATGATTATTATCGGCACATTGGCAGCGGTGTCGGACAGGGATTGGACAAGTATCTGCCGAAATTGAGGGTTTATCATCAAGGCCTTGTGGAAATTTTCAAACCCTATGCCGGTTGACACAACACCTTCTTTGGTCATTTCCAGGCTGCTGAAGCTGAAAGTCAAGGACTGCTTCAGAGCTACCAGAAACACCAGCACAAAGCCGATTAGAAAGGGAGAGATGAATACATACCCCATTATACTCTGCTTATCCTGCAGGGACAGACCCTTCAGCTTTTTGCGTTTCATTTGGAATTACCCTCCCTCACTATATAATCCTCTGCTTCGACGACAATACCATCCACCTCAGTCTTGTGCTTATTGTAGTTGACTATGATCTCCGTGCCATCTTCAAAGGTCGTGCGATAAACTCTTTCAGCCAGGATCTCGTGGTCGACAATCCTCTGATCCTGAAGCCTGCCCAGGAAACTGTTCACGCTGTTATAATGCTCAACGGCTTTGTCAATCCAGTTTTCGTAGTGGGTGGAATACAGATGATTGAAATCTGTATCCTTTACACTGTAATCCTGCTGGTATATCCAGGTGTAATAGACACCTGAACCGGTTTCTATGGACTTCAGCAGGTTGCGGGTGTAGTCCTGGGCCAGGTTGATGGGCTCACCGGCATACTCGATAAAGCCATGAAGGACAATCTGGTAGAAGGGCACACTCTCATCGGAAATCAGGAAATGGCTTGAATCCGCCGGCATATTGAGGATATTGCCTGTATACTTGAATACCGGCGCATAGCCGCCGTTTACCATGGTCTTGTAGCCATTGGCGGCAAAGTCTTGCACGATCTGCCGATTTATCCCCATTGATTGCTGCCGGTCAACCAAAGCACCTATACGGAAATCGGAATTGACATCCTTTCCTATATATCTGAAGGCTATGCCATCCTGGCCGTATTTTGCGAAATCCCTTGCAAATCCGTCAGCCACGGAAAGCAGCCGATTCGGGCTGAGGATATAGTTGCTCTCTCTGAAGTACCTGAGATAAGTGGCTATGTTGAACCTGGCAATGGAAGCAATCTGCTTGTTCATAAGCCTGGCTGCATCGTCACTGGCCCTGAAGCTGTCCAGGAACTTATCCTGGTGGATATAAAGGAAACCTGCCTCCGGATAAAACTCCATGTTGTTCTGCTTGATGTATTCCGTCAGCTGCTTGTAACCCCGTACGCCGCCAAGCTCGCCCTGAATGCTTATATTGTCCGGGATGCTGTGGTTCATGCCTCCGTTGAACCAGCCATCGAACCTTAGCTTAATATTGCCGATACCGGCGGAGGACAGCTCGCCGAGAATCTCTACCGCCTGGTCAAAGGTGGTCAACGGCTCCCTGACTTCCCTGGGCATGCCGAGGAACTGTTTAACCTTGTCAATGGAACCTATAGTCTCCAGGAAGAAAGGAATATCAGCCTTGGGCTTAAGCCGAGTCAAAATACCTTTATCAACCAGGTAATGCTGATAGTATTCGGCCATACCCATATAATCAGCCTTATCACCGGACAGGAAGGTGTATCTTATTTGTATATCGCTGTCAATCATCCTTGGCTGAAAGATACTGAAGCCCTCGCGATAGGTCAAACTTCCGGTGGAAACGAAATCCCTGGCAATAGTGGTAAATTGGGTGGATACCGTATTGTAGGAATTGATTTGACCGCTGGTCGATGCCTTTATTTCAGCGACGGCATCCCCGTCCTCTATGATTGCAAAGAAGGCGGCATCATCATTTTTCAGCCCGAACACCGGCATATATATCAATTCGTTGTTTTGAACCTTTTCTATCCTGGGCAACGAGTTATCAAAGCCATATACAGGCTGCACATAAGCCTGGGAATAATTCTTGAGCGTATTCAGGCTGATCAGTGCGCCGGAACCGTCCGGTACAAATATATATCCTTCATCCTCTGTGCCGGCAGCGCCGAAGTAATCCAGGAGGGAAATTTTGTGTATCGGAAAACTCTCATGGTCGTACTCAATTTCATCGACAGGGACTCTGACAACCAGAGTATCATTCTCCAATTTATATTCCAAAGGTATGATGAAATTTGCTTTTGCGGCTTCCGCTTCGGCATAACCCGAGGCTACAAGATCCTGCTGCAAATCATCCAAGGTATAACCGGTGGCTTTAATATAGGACTCAAGTTCGTCCACTATCCTCTCGGTTACACTTCTTATTTCATATAAGTCATTTTGCTCAAGTACAGGATATTTGTCGAGGAGCTCCTTGCGGTGAGCGTCATCTCTTGCTTGACTCAGGGAGAGTAATCTGTATTTCTCGGTCAGCCTGTCCTTTGCCCTGTCTACTTTGAGCTCTTTGCCATAGAGTTCGCTATATCTGTCTTTGGTCTCTTGAAGATCCAGTTTGGCAACTATCTCCTCGAACCTCTCCTTCAGTATCAGCGGAGGCACCAATTTGGCTGCACCCACCTCGCCAAAGGTGTAGATCACCCTTACTCCGCCGGGGATCTCGGCTGTCTCTATCTGGCCGTAAACTGCGGAGTCGGTGTAGCTGTTCATTGTATACTGCTTGCTTTCCACATCGTAATATACAATGGAGATTTGTGAAGACAGCAGATCCTTGTTTATGCCCTTTGCAATCGGGTCCTGATCCCTTCCGCGCGGGTTGGAAAGCCATATTTTGCCCGAGGCCTTATCTCTGACTGCTGTTTCACCGGTTGCTTCGTTTACGTACAATCCCAGCCAGGGAGTCTCCGAAACCAGCTTCATAGGCTTGAGCAGCTCTGCATCCTCTTCTGAAACCGGCACCTCAGTGGGTACCTCCCTTAATGCTGAAACCGATGCATTATCGGAAGCCTCCCGGGTACCTGCATCCTCCTGGGCACCCAGGGCATGCTTGTCAAGGGATGAGAATGCTCCCACAGCAGCCAGGCATATTATAACGATGAATATCAAGGACAGTTTGAATTTCATAATCTTGTTCCTTTCCTTACATCCTGAAGGTTAATTCCCTGTATATGCTGGTGGCAAAACTAAGGATCACCTGAATAAGATGCAGAAATAAAAGCGCAATGAATATCATAACCCCCATACCTACCAGTATGGCTAAGCATGTTATGACGGTCTTGGTAAAGGAATACTGATGTACTGTCATAGTGCCGAAGAGAAGGAGCCCGCCTGCCCAGACAAGGGACAGAATGCTGAAAAACTTGTAGAAGGCCTCCTCCTCGATTGTTATGAAATTGCTGAATATAATCAGCGGAAGGTTAATCAAAACAAGGGGGACCAGGGCATATGCCGTAGTTATCCATATGTCCTTCATGCTTCCCTCTCCGTCCATAAGGGTGGTCAGGCACCAGTTGGCCACGCACCACAGCCCGAAGGGCACAAGTACGCTCAGAATCTCCACATAGATGTTGAGCTTTGTCAGGTCGTTCAGATTGAATAGAAAGCCTGTAAACTGCCGGCGCAGGATATAGGTGATCATAAGAAGCACCAGTATCACATTGGCCGCCTTCATGCTTCCCCTTTTTTCATGCTTGAGATCCCAAAACCCGTCAAACGGGTGAAAGATCAGGTGAAAAGAATATGCCAGGCTTCGCAACACTTCCATCAGATATGAACCCCCCCTTCGGTAGAGCTTTCTTATTGCCATCCGCAGAGCCTTTATTACAAAATAGAGCGCTATCACCCCAAGGACTGCATAGCCGAAGTGACCGCTGATGGTCTGCTTCCTGAGAAGCTTGTAGGCCTTGGAGTATTCATCCCTCTTGTAGGAGAGCTTGAAGAACTGCATTGCCTTCTCATATTCGCCCTGGCGCAGATAGGCCTTTCCAATGCCTATATAGGCCAGATCCGAGTTGGCATTGTAGTTCAATACTTCCTCCCACATTTTGGTCGATTCATCATACCGGCCCATGTAATGGAGCTTCACGGCCTCCGTCAGGCATTTTCCGTATTCGGTTCTTTCAAATACGGTAACAGAGCTGAGCACCTTGTCCAGCACAATAATCTGGTCGCCTATGCTCTCAACGGCTACCGGGGTCCTGAAAAGCCCCTCCTGAACTCCTATTCCTCCGAAGACATACAACAGGTTGCCA
>Ga0172382_10007776_pt1 | contig 15123 bp, 15 predicted proteins | sample Leawel138RmetaG_FD_122245 | JGI IMG/M metagenome (GOLD analysis project Ga0172382, IMG submission 122245) | Leachate microbial communities from a municipal landfill in Southern Ontario, Canada - Leachate well 138R metaG | ecosystem: Engineered > Solid waste > Landfill > Unclassified | place...
TAAATATCTATTTCCACGAAATAACGACTTCCCCAAATTTGTATGAATATAGGGATTTGTGTTTTTCGGAATTACAAGATGGGCATTTGAAAGTTCGATTTTTAACACTTCATATACCGTTTCTGCGCAATACCTACTTCCGAGAAATGAATTCAAAACTCGGAAGTAGATTTTTGGTGAAAAGAGTATGTAATTTTTGCTGACGATTTACAGTATAGAGCGTAGCTGCCGGTTTAGATTTTTGGTATTTCATCAATCTCAAAGATTCGGTTTTGGACAGCATATATCACTAACCCTGCAACGTTTTTTGCCCCGGTTTTGACAAATATTTTATTTTTGTGGCCTTCTACTGTTTTGGGAGCGATATACAGTATTTCACTGATTTCTCGTGATGTTTTTTGAGTACAGATCAACTTGATAATTTCAGTTTCACGAGAGGATAATTCATTGGTATTGAATTCTGGTTTGGGCGCCCTTACGGATATTTGATCTCTGATTATTTTCAGTTGTTCAAGCGTAAAGTGATAGCCGTTCAAATAAACCGAATTAATTACTTTTTTCAATTGAGCAGGAGTTATTCCTTTCGGAAAGAAAGCGCATACTTCATTTTTGAACATAAAACCAAGAAAATTCTCCTGATAATAGGAGGAAATGACAATCACCTTTATAGAAGGATAGTTTGTTCTTAAATATTGTAGAACTTCTATCCCATTCATTTCCTGCATTTTTAAATCTAACAAAAGGACATCTGGGATACTAATACCTGATAAATTTTTGAGCTTATTGAGCAACTCCATTCCGTTGCACGCAGTCATAGTTATGGAGTAATTTCCGCATGAAATAAGAAAATCAGTAAGAAGTTTTACAATTAAAGTGTCATCATCCGCAATTGCTACCTGTATTTTTTCCATATTACCGATTATTCAGTGTTCATTTATGCTAAAGATTAGTATTGCGCTGGTTCCCTTTTTCCCAGATTTTATTTTATAGTGTCCTCCGAGTAATTTCACACGATTTGATAAATTTTTCAATCCTTTTCCGTAAATAGATGTTTTCGCATTGATATCAAAGCCGATTCCTTTATCACTAATTATTAAGGCAATAAGTTTTGAAGTTGTTTTTAGCTTTACTATTAAGTAGTCACTTTTTGCATGATTATAAATGTTTGTAATGAGTTCTTGTAAAATACGTATCAATTGTATTTTTAATTCCTGTGAGATTCGGGGCGATCCATTTATTTTCTTGTAATAGGTCACTTGAAAATGTTCCTGCCACGGATTTATTAGGTCATTGATAACCTCACTAATACAACGATATCCAATCATAGGAGGACTTAGATCATGAGAAATATAACGGGTTTCAGTGATAATTTCCTCTATGAGCTTATCTAGTTCATCTGAGGGGTGATTTAGGTGATTCTTGAATCGTAATAATGTAAGTTTACCTAGAATCGAATCGTGAAGATCCGAAGCTATTCTATTTCTTTCTTGCTGCCTGACGATCACGCTTGTTTTTATAATTTTTCTTAGATAGTCGTGTTGATGAAAGTCAATAATTTCGTTTTTTTCTACTTTATATTTTTGCCATATATAATAAAGGGCAATAATTGAAGTAGAAATAAGGGATATAAAAAGTAGAATAAAAAATATCCAAATTCCAATTGTTTGATAATAAACCATGTTAAATTGGAAAAAGTTATCAATAATGTGGTTAGTTTTTTCAAACTTAATAACTAAAAAGTAAGAATCAAAATATTGATCTCAATTTAATTGCGGATAGAATCCAAACAGGTGAAAGTTCCTGTTTATTATAATCGGGTAATTTCCCTTTCCTAAACTTATAATCTTTATCAGACCTTTGATAGACCAATTATTTACTGATAAAGAGCACCATGATTTTTGAAGTATTGTATAAAATATCTTCATTGCTAAATGAAAAACTTCGTATCAACTTTAAATTGAATAGAAATATTGTTAGCGTTCAGCAACCTGAAAATCTAATAAATGAAGGGGCTGTGTCCGTGTTTTTGGTGAATTTGGAACGGGATACATCAACCGGAATTTCATTTGGAAATAAATCTTTGGCAGGAAAATATACTTCAAAGTACCGGCCGGTTTGGGAAATCAATCTCTATGTCATCATTGCTTCTGTATTTCCAAAAAAGCAGTATAGTGATTCTTTGAAAATAATTACAGAGATTTTAAGAATTATTCAAGAAAATCACATTTTGTCTTTTGAACATAAAGGTTTAAAATATTCTGTTGAACCTGTCAATGTCTCTTTTCAGGAATTATCAAATATATGGAGTGTAGCAGGAGGGAATTATTACCCATCCATATTATGTAAGATCAAAACAATTAAAATAGATAGTAATGCAATGATCAAGATTGATCCAAATGTCGAAGAAAGGAGGATTCAATTATGATAAAAACAGGCAATTACTGGCCCTTAATGACTATAGACATCGATCATGGATATTATGGCAATGTAGTGCTGCCATTGAATCTTATTCCTGATAAAGAATCGGATCAGTTGCTTCAAAAATGTCAGATTATTATAAGACGTATACATAATACCTGGTCTTTATATACTGAAGAAAAGGGACTGGAATATTTCAGGAATGTGGGAAAAATCAGATTTGAGTTGCAGCCTGAAGAAGATATTTTCTATTATGTAACCCAAATCAAAAATACAACCTGCATGAATTGTTCCCTGGAATCTATTGCGGGAACCATTAAATATGAAGTTCATATTGATTCGAAGTCTGAAGAAGTAAAGTTGGGGTTTGAAACACCTTCTAAGTTTCTTGAGTTTATTGTGATTACACAGAAAACTTCTTTTCAAAAACTCGTGATGACATCCAAAAACATTACTGATAATATCGAGTTTAACCCCGGAAGGAAAGTAATATGGGATGGTTCTCAAGGGGCTTTCCAATTTAGAAGTACCCATCAAATTAAACTCAGTAAAATAAATGATTATCATTTGACATTAGTGGATCTTACTGATTATGGAGAGCATATTTTATTGCAAAACATTTCCAGTCCTGACCCACGAAATCTTTCTATTTATGAACCTCATTCGACTATTACAGCATATTATACATTATAAGACAATTAAAAATAAAACCAATTAAATTATGAGTTCATTCAAAACCCCGGGAGTGTATATTGTTGAGAAAAATGCTTTCCCAAATTCTGTTGTTGAAGTGGCAACAGCCGTTCCTGCTTTTATAGGTTATACAGAATATGCCAAAAATGGCAATAAATCATTGCTGGATAAACCTTGGAAAATAAACTCATTAGGAGAGTTTGAGCAATATTTTGGAAAGGGCCCCAAACCATTTTTCGAAATATCGGAAACTACTGAAGCATCAAGAACTTGGTATGAATCAACCTTAAGGTGCAACGGTAAAGACTATAAGATCAAACGACAGGATTCTTATAACTTCTATTATGCTATTCGATTTTTCTTTGCAAATGGCGGAGGATCATGTTATATCGTCTCTGTAGATGAGGGATATTCAGGAGAGCTTGAAAAAGCCAAATTGATCAATGGAATCCAAACACTGGTAAAGGAGCAAGAACCCACAATATTAGTAGTCCCAGAGGCAGTTTATTTGGAAGATGACCAATCATGCTTCGACATACAAACGGCTATGTTGCAGCATTGTGGTCATACGATGAGAAACCGGTTTGCCGTGTTGGATGTGTATGGAGGATATAAAAGTCCTAATGATCCAAGCGGGAATGTGATAACAAACTTTAGGGATAAAATTGGCACAGAGTTTCTTGATTTTGGGGCATCCTATTATCCATGGGTCAATACCTCAGTAGTTCCAACAAGTGAAGTCGATTTTACAAATATTTCAAATTTGGATGAGCTGATTAAGGTACTGAGAGATGAAGCACAAGGAAAAGATCACTTATTGGAAGTGATCGATAAGATCAATTCTCCAGACGATGAGCTTACTCCAGACGTAATTCACAAGATTCTTTCAAAGCATAGTTTAGCCTATCAGGAAATTATGAAAGAAATGTTATATACGTTAAACATGATGCCTCCAGGGGCTGCTATGGCTGGGATATACACTTTAGTTGACAGTACAAAAGAAGTATGGAAGGCTCCTGCTAATATCGGACTTTCTAATGTGGTTAGTCCCATGGTAAATATTTCACATGCAGATCAGGAAGATTTGAATGTACCCTTAAATGGAAAGTCAGTTAATGCTATTCGCTATTTCGTAGGTGAAGGCGTAAAAGTCTGGGGCGCCAGAACACTTGATGGTAATTCTTTGGATTGGAGATATATCAATGTGCGCCGAACAATGATCATGTTAGAGGAATCTATCAAGAATGCAACCAAAGCATTTGTATTTGAGCCAAATACAGCCAATACTTGGGTGAGCGTACGGAGTATGATATCCAATTTCCTGAATGGGGTTTGGAAGCGTGGAGGACTTGCCGGTTCGAGTCCTGAAGACGCATACAGTGTTCATATAGGCTTGGGTGAAACAATGACTCCTGAGGATATTTTGGAAGGAATTATGAATATAACGGTTTTGGTGGCCGTGGTAAGGCCTGCTGAGTTTATTGTTATTACATTCCAGCAGCAAATGCAAAAAAGCTAATCAATTTAATATTAATCAATTAAATAATTTCAATTATGGCAGGAGAAGCACAAGATAGTGTATGGCCCTTACCCAAGTTTTATTTTCAGGTAAAAATTGGTGATACAGAAGTAGCCTTTCAAGAAGTATCTGGTTTAGATATTGAAGCACAGATTATTGAGTACCGCCACGGTAACAGTAAGGAATTTTCTACAATTAAAATGCCCGGCATTAAGAAGACGGGAAATGTCACACTCAAGAAGGGTGTATTTGTAAAAGATAATGCATTTTGGGATTGGTTCAACCAGATAAAAATGAATACAATTGAGCGGAAAACGGTTGTAATCAGTTTGCTGGATGAAGGTGGTAGCCCTACCATGGTTTGGACCCTCAACAATGCATGGCCTACCAAAATTACAGGTACGGATATGAAAGCTGATGGCAATGAAGTAGCGGTGGAAACAATTGAAGTTGCCCATGAAGGATTGACCATTGAAAACGGATAAAAATAGATGGGGAAATGGGAAAAATAATAAATTGGGATCTTCCTGTAGCCTTCTATTTTCAAGTGTTAATGCAGGGTGCCGAGTTCTCTTTCAAAGAAGTGTCGGGCCTTACGACCGAACTTGAAACCGAAACGATCATTGAGGGAGGAAATAATGATTATCAGCATTTGGTACCTCGGCATGTAAAACATGGCAACTTGATTTTGAAGCGGGCTTTAAAGGCACTCAATAGGGAAGATGTCCAATGGATTGCTTCATTTTTTAATGGGAGCCTCGTGTTTCCGATTTCAACTGTTTTGGTCACCATAAATTTGTTAGATAGGGAGGGAGAGCCAATTTATTCCTGGAATTGCCATCATGCATATCCTGTCAAATGGGAAACAGATGTGTTGGATTCTGAAAAAAACAGTGTTCTCATTGAATCTCTGGAATTGACCTATACCTACCTGGAAAGAATACCATGCCAATCATAATTAAGGAAATACAAGTCAAGGCAACAGTTCAAATGGGCGACCATCGGGAAAAGTCATTAATAGGTGAAAAAGAACGGCTCAAGAATGAGATCATTCATGAATTGAAGGATTTTTTGAGAAAAGAGCACTTAAGGAAATATGAACGTTGATGAGTGATAAAATAAAGATAGTCAATGCGGATGATCAAGGGCAGAATACGGAGTTTACTGTACAAATTAATCCTGCTTCAGTAAAAGTAGCCAAAAAAGTGGCTTATGATCGAATCCAGGCGATGGGTCGGGAAGAACATATTGCCAGGTATAAGCATCATGAACCTTCCACGCTTTCCTTTGAAATATTTTTGGATGATACCGGTGCTATACCAAAAGGCAATAGTACCTCATTGATCCAAAAGGTAGAACAACTTGAGAAGGCCATTTATAAAAAGAAGGCCAGTATCAAAGAACCCGGTTATTGTATTATAGTTTGGGGAACGATTATTTTTCACGGAAGGGCAGAATCTTTAGATTATGATTATACACTGTTTGCTTCAGATGGCTCACCGCTCCGTGTAAAAATTTCCCTCACATTTGTTGGGTATTTCAAGGAAGGCTCCCAAGGTAATTTGGCAGCAAAAACTGCAGAAGTGATTACTTTTAAATCGGGAGATTCACTTGCGGATTATTGTCAGAGTATTTATGATGATGCTTCCTATTGTGCAGATGTAGCGTCTCAAAATAACCTAAACAGTATTCGTAACATAGCGTCAGGTACCGTAGTTAACTTTTCTCCCTTAAAGCGAAAATAGTAATTGGAAATGAGTCAGCATCCAACCTTTACATCTTTGTCCTTAAATGAGGCGAAACCTGAAGAAGGAGTTTTGACGGTCAATATATATGTGAACGATAAGATGGTTGTATGGGTAAACGACCCAGATCCCCCTGGAAAGTTTCGGTTGCTGTCAATTTGGATTAGGAAGGAGGTAAATAAAATTGGCAAAGCAGAGATTAATCTGAAGGCATGGAGTGAAATTAAAGCAGACGAAGAGTCAGATAGTGATGATGAATACTTTACACCGGGAAATTTCATCCGAATTGAGACAGGCTATTTTAACACTTCAACGGAAAAATCAATATTTGAAGGGATTATAATTGCACAGCAAATGGAGATTGACACCGACTCGGAAACCTCTTTGAAAATAGAATGTAGGGATTGTATGTACCCTTCTACTATGGTTCCAAAAACTCGTGTCCATAAAGATGTGGATGATAAAAAACTGTTGAGTTTACTTGTTGGAGAATATGGCCATATCACACCTTCCATTGGTCAAACCAATAATAAGCCTCAGGATATTACTCAGTTTAATATGAGTGATTGGGATTTGATACTTCAGCGGGCACGTGCCAACAATTTTTGTGTAATTACCGAAGGTTCTAAAATGGTTGTTGATAAACCTGCTCTTGCAGGTGCACCAGCATTCACACTTCGTTTTGGCGACAATATCATAGGCATCAAAGGAAAAATGCAGGCATCCAAACAACTGTCCAAAGTTCAGGTGTTGGCTTGGAATAGTAAGCAGCAAAAACTAATGAACCTAACCGTTTCAAAAGTGGAGGAAAACGATCAGGGAGAAATTTCTCCTTCTGCTCTGGCTAAGAAAATCGGGGATAATGAACTTATTCTCACGACAAGTGAATTTACGGATGACTATTCTATCAAAAAATGGGCAGAAGCAAAACTGCAGGAGAGCAGTTTAAAAAGGACACAAGGGGATATCACTTGCAAAGGTACAGCAGCAATAAAGGCAGGCTGTATCGTTGAGATTGTTGAAGTTGGAAAGCATTTCGATGGAAGTGCATATTGTGGTGCTGTAGAGCATGAAGTGAGAGACGGAAAATGGTTAACTACAGTATGCATGGGTTATCCGGAAAGTGTTGGAGGAGATGGAAATGAAATATCCTCAGAAAATACGACAGCTATAAAAGGTATGCAGATCGGAAAAGTTGTCCAAATACATCAGGATCCGTCAAAGGAATATAACATCCTTGCAGAACTACCCCTTTTCAAAGGTGATCAACCCAATACAGTTTGGTCTCGATTTGCAACCTTCTGGGCAAGTAGTCAATATGGCGCATTCTTTTTTCCAGATCCTGGAGATGAAGTTGTAGTTGGCTTTTTTGATAACGACACTAATAAGCCCGTAATAATGGGGAGCCTTTATAGCAGTAAGCAATCTCCATCTACTACTCCCGAAAAAAACAATAATATCAGGAACATTGTTACCAGGTCTGGGATGAAACTGGAGTTTGAAGAGGCAAAAAAGAGTGTCACTATAGAAACACCGGGTAAGAATATCATTGAAATCAGTGATGATGGAAAAAGCATCAGGTTGATGGACCAAAACAATAACAAAATAGAGATGACAGAAGGAGGCATTTCCATTGAGTCAGCAAGAAGCATAAACCTGAAGGCAAAAACGGATATAACTATTGAGGCAGGCACTAGTATTGATATGAAAGGGAAATCTGCCATAAACCTGAAATCTGCCAATATTGAAGCAAAAGCTGATCTCGGTTTTACTGCTAAAGGTGGAGCCAAGGCGGAGCTTTCTGCTGGGGGACAAACGGTAGTAAAAGGTGCTCTCGTCATGATAAACTAATTATTAAATTATAGAAATGCCGCCAGCTGCAAGATTAACTGATATGCATATTTGTCCAATGGTGACTCCTGGATTGCCCCCAATACCGCATGTTGGAGGGCCGATCTCAGGCCCTGGAGTGCCAACTGTCCTGATAGGGAATTTACCTGCAGCTGTCCTTGGTGATATGTGTATCTGTGCTGGACCACCTGATAGTATCATCAAAGGCTCATCAACTGTATTGATTGGTGGAAAACCTGCAGCGAGAGTAGGAGACAACTGTGCTCATGGCGGAAGTATAATGATAGGTTGTCTGAATGTAATTATTGGAGGATAAATGGAGAATAGTGATTTTTTGGGTATCGGCTGGGAATTTCCACCTGCATTTGATAAGGGAGGAGTTAGAATGGTGGCGATGGAAGCTGATATAAAACAAAGCCTGGTAATCTTGTTTTCTACGGTCAAAGGAGAGCGGATCTTCAGACCCGAATATGGTGCCGAAATTCGACGATGGACTTTCTCTGTCATCAATCTTTCGGAAGAAACACTTATAAAAGATGCAATCACAAAAGCTATCAGAGTTGGAGAACCTCGTATAACTTTAGTGGCAGTGGAAATAGAAACTAAAAATGCACTTGAGGGAGAGTTATGGATTCATCTCGATTATTTGGTCAATGCTACTAATAGCTCAGATAATCTGGTCTTTCCTATTTATCTTACAGATGATCATAAGTAATTGATTGTTATGAATGCAGATGGTTTAAGTCAAACGGATAGAATTAAGCAGATTTCATCTCTGAAATATCCCCAGCTGCTCGATAATGAGTTTGATGCTTTGTTGAAAAGGTCACTTGAGATTGCTTCCTATCTCAAATTTTTCCATCAAAGCCTTTCAGGAGAATTAATTGGTGAAGGATATTTTGACGAAGTTTTTAGAAAGTCATTTAATAGGGGGCAATTGGGGGAGCATTCAGATGGCAATTTGGAGCCATCCTTGGCAGTGCTGGGAAGTTTTCTCGAAAATCTGCAACAGACAACCGATTTTTTCAATGAACGATGGAAAGATCTTCCTCGTTGGTATCACAATGAACTACTTGGAGTCTTGCCAAAACCATTGAAAGGCGATAATGTATGGACTTCCTTTCAGAGCATTGGAGACAGTTCCATTACTCTACCTAAGGGAACAGGATTTAAAGTAGATTATCCAGATAATATTACCAATTATTATAATTTGAGAGATGAGGTTGAAGTACATGATATATCTATTGAAAAACTCTATTTGTTGCATCTACAAAAGCACTTGAAGGAAAGTAATTCTTTATCCTCTTTACGTGCTATCAATTTAGTGGATTTGGTTTTACGGGATGCAAATATTCAAGAAGCCAATTTACTTGAATCAGGTACTGGTATCAGGATTATTTCTCCAGTTTTATTGCTCAGTGAAGGAGTTAGGAAGGTCATGATTCATTGCTTTCCCACATCACAAGAAAGTTATGGAAATCTGGGAAAGACCTCATTGAACGCTCTTTTTAAAATTAATATTAGTACTACAGATGGCTGGGAGTCTATTGCAGAATATAATATTATAAAAAACAATGATGAGCTATTGATAGAATTTATTCTGCCGGATTCATTTCCTTCTACCTCAGGTTGTACATTTGAAAAACATAATTTCATTTCTGAAAATCCCGTTGTGAATCTGTACCTCAACATGGACTCATCAGATTTTCAAAAATCCAAGGTGGACTCTTTCCTGATTAGTAAAGTAAAGTTAGCCGTTTCAGCTAAAGGGATCACCAACATAAAAGTGTATAATGAACTTGGGAAGGTGGACAATTCAAAACCCTTTGCTCCTTTTGGAATCAATACTGAAAAAGGAACATGGTTTACTATTGGAAATTATGAAATAAGTAAAAAGGACACCAAGAAAATTTACACTAATTTTTATTGGGAACAACTGCCAGATCATCCAAGAGGAATGGCGGATCATTATGTAGAGTATGGTGGGAATATAAGTAACCGTTCATTCAAATTGGAGGTAAGGTATCTTTCAGATTTTCAATGGAAGGAAGTAAGGGGTAAAAACCAGTTTCACCTTTTTGACACAGAGAGTGATACCCATCAACTGAGTGATGTTACAGTAATTGGGCCAGTAGATATTGAAAAAATGCCGATCGTACTACAGGATGAAGAGGAATACGATTACTCACTGAAAAGCCGTAATGGATTTGTAAATTTTCGACTCATCAGTCCAGAGATTGGTTTTGGTGAACAGCTTTACCGACAGGTATTTACCGAGCAGATGATGAAGAATGCCCGGAAAAAAAAGAAATTCCCATCAATTAAACCACCGGTTCAACCAATTTTGAAAAGAATCACGTTGGATTATGAAGCGGAGGATATTATTGATATGCGAACAACCCGAGATTCGGACATTGGCCGTGTTCAGCATATTTTACCTTTGGAAGAATTCGCCCTCAAGGCACCACGGCAAAATGACTTTATCCATTTTGTACCTCGAATAGAAGATTACAATCTGTTAATGGCCTTAAATGGTGTTAAAGAAAATATAAGGCTATCCCTGTTTATTGATGTTATGTCGCAGGAAAGTAATGGTCTTTATAGAAGTTCCATTCGAGAAAAGCGTGAGGACCTTCGTGAAATAAGGGTGTATTTGGGAAATCCGGTTTATTGGAAAAGAATGCCACTATCCTTTATTGTGAAGGATGAGACCATGGCTCTTTTGATGAGTGGGAAGATCGAATTTCAGTTTCCAGATACAATTGGAAGAGAATTGTACGATGACCGAGGATCCTTGTGGTTACGTATTGCATTTGATAAGGCAGACGCAGATGATTTTCCAGAAATCAAAAGTATTCATGTTAATGCGGGTTTATTGGAAATGAGATTGCCTGAAGTTACTGATGATCAGGCTCTAATAAATCAGCAGGAAGGAGAAATCGTAGAGGAAAATTTAGTGCCAGGATTAGGGAATATTGTGCGTATAAGCCCTTTTTATGGAGGATGGCTCCAGGAAACATCGGAACGGATGTTTTTGCGAATAGCAGAATACACATCACATAAAGGAAGGGCGGTCACTTCAAGAGACTATGAAAGATTAGTTTTAGAAAATTTCCCGGAGATAGCAAAGGTAAAATGTTTGATATCAAAACAAAAGACATCTGGTTGGGCAAGTGTCCACCTCATAGTTTTTCCTCACCCACATGAAAGCTTGGAGGAACAGCAACTATTGACTCCCCCTCATTTACTTTATTTTATTGAAAAGTTTATCAGGGGACTAACTTCAGCATATGTCCAGGAGATCAAGGTGGTCAATCCAGTATATGAACAATTGATCATTCGATACAATTTTAAATTTAAAGGTTACTTCTCTTTGAAAAGAAAGAAGCTCTTGGAGCAGATTATCAATAATTGTATTGCTCCTTGGGGGTTTAGCAGTCAACTTCCCGAAATTGGATTTGAAGTGGACCTTAAAAAAATGTATCAAAGGATTGTCCATGAATTTGAAGGTGACATGTCCTTCACCGATTTTTCTGCCATTTATATCAATCAGACTAAACAGGAGTTTAGAATTCATGAGTTTTTTTACCTAAAGGATGGAATTCATTGTGATGATTACATTGTAAAGCCGTTGGAACCCAACAGTATATTGGTTCCGGCTAAAGAACATATCATGTTATCAGCTGTTGACCACTCTGTTCAATTTGGGATCAATGATATGTCAATTGGTAACAGTTTTATTATTCCTAAAAATTGAAATGATATGAAAATATTCAGTAGAGATATTTTAAAAGAATTTTTCGGCGAAGGGAAGCGGCCTACCCAGCAACAATTTGAGGCCTTGATCAATTCTTCGTTGAATATATTGGATGATGGTTTTTCTAAAAACACAAAAGATGGACTGAAGATTTCTCCAGGCCAGGATAACCAGACCCTAATGTCATTTTGTGCCAAGTTGGGGGCGGATCCATCCTGGGTATTTACTATTGATGATAACGAAGACTTATTAATAGAACCAAAGAGAGCTGATCGACAACCTTCACTATTGTTGAATTCTCGGAAAACGGTTATCACAGGAGATGTAGAGGTTGAAGGCATAAAAAAAGGAAAATCACTGGATCCTGTGCTGTTTCTGCCGGTGGCAGATGGGCGATGGCATGATATCACAGAAAATTTATATGGTATCCATTCTATGGAAGTCACTGCCTCCATTACTGGTGAAATTGGATCAGGTCAATACGCCATTTTATCTGCATGGACTACCAATTGTTTTGGAAAGAGCCGAATACGGAGGATAGGATCTTTCTATGGTTTCTTTGGTCATAAAATTAGAATCCGATGGAGAAAGAATAAGGATAACACCTACAGGTTGCAGATCAAGTCCAGATTGAGGTATAAAAATGGCAAACAATTGCCCATTCATTGTGATATAACTTACCGTTACAAGTATGAAAGAAAAGTTTTTGAAAAAGCGGGACAAGGATAAAAATTATTACAAAGATCTCCAAGCAAAATCACTGCAAAGGCTTAAGGAGCTTAGTGGAAGGGTATGGACCGATTTCAATATACACGATCCCGGTATTACCATTACGGATTATCTGAACTATGGACTTTATGATCTGCATTATCGCTTTTCATTCCCATTGGAGATTTATTTGAATACTGATAAAGGGCATAATTATGTAGAAAGGGGGTTGTATCCCAAACAGGGACTATACGTAAATGAGAATGTAAATGAAGGGGATGAAGCAGCGAGAAAAAGTATTGTTACCGAAGAAGATTATGAGGAATTGATACTGGGAAATTTTTCAAAAAAACTGGAAAAGTGTATTGTAAAATTAAATCTGAAGACGTTTAGATACGATGTTTTTGTAAAAACCGGGCAAGGGGATTTGGATGCGGAGGCTACACAAAATTTAAAACGGGATATCACTGAACTATATCATCAGCACCGAAATATTGGAGAGTCTTTAGGGAACATTTATTTTGACTTTACTCCTCTGGATGACAAATCCAGATATCAAAGGAGAAGATACACGAAAGATGTTCCATATCAATTTCCCGAATTTGACAAAAGTCCAAAAGACCCAATACCCAATCATCCTTTTGTGGCTGATTATCATACCATACAATATGAATTTCCTGATACCTATGGCATAAGTCAGCGTGGAATTCCCGATCGGGATGACCCCGGCTATGAAGCGAAAGTCCTCCAATTAAAAGCGTACCTTTTAATTTTCGATATATTAATGGCGGAGCAGCTTCAAATGGTACAGCGTACTGCAAGTTTACTAAAACTGGACAAGAAAACACTCAGACGAAAGTTGCCTCATGTATCAATTGTTGATGGTGAAAGAATTATAGATCAACAAAAAAAGCAAGAAATCGATCGGCAAATAGAAGATAGATTTTATGCTTTACAAAAATTCAGATACTTAAATGTGCTGGATGCGTTGTACGGGGAAAATACCCGTGCTTTTGTGGATACAGATAGCCTCTCTACCTTCAATAATAAAAGGGAATCTCTTCTCACAAAGCTTCCCTTTCTGAATGAAAGTAGATTTAAGTCTTTTAATGTAAAAGAGCCAAACAGTATTCCCATTATTCAAGAAATTTATGATGGTTTTTTCAATTACGGTAAGGAGAAATCCAATTTGCCAGTGAAGGAATTAAAAATTCTTTCGGATGAAGTGTTTTTCAAACGATACGAATTTTTGTTGTCACCATACTCAACTTTGACTGGTGATCAGATCCCTAAGGAGGAACCCTCTGAGAATAGAAAATTCTATGATGAAAAAAGGGATTATTACATATTAAGACTTCACTTTAACTTGGTGTGGCATGGGGTATTATTCGAAAGTTTATTGGACTATGGTACGGATTTGTCAAATTATAGAATTCTGAAGAAGGACAGCAATTATTTTGTGGTCTTTTTTCATCCTACGAAAAGGATTCGAATAGATATGAGCCTCTACTTTACAGATAAAAACAGGCTTATTGATATGACAAGGTTGTTTTGCGATTTTTTGTTAAGGTACCAGCCATTTCAAGGATGCAAGCCTTTTTATTTAATTGAGTACATTCATTTTGATTTTCTCCCAGCAGATCAACTCAAAAATGTTTTGGTAGTAATACCAGCTCAATTATCGGAAAGTAACGCAGCGCTAATGTTGAGAGAAAGGCTCCCTGTACATTTGCATATCACATTTTATTATTTACCAGAACACATACTTCGGAGGTTTAATAGGGTGTATAACAATTGGAGGAAGGCGATGGCCAAATCCGCTGATATTAGAAGTTACTATTTGGAAATGCAATCAATTTTAACACCATATAGATCAACGATGTAATCCAACAACTCAATGAATCAGGTTCAGAAAATATCGTTTCAGTTTTCTGGTGAAGAAGAGCACTTCTTTACCAGATTGTATGCTGAATGGGATGTTCGATGGATTCCCTTGTTGGAAAAATCTGTAGACAGGATACTGAAAAAACACAATGATGCTTCTCTTGTTCTAGAAATTGATACAGTCCCGTTAGATCTGGGCTATATTTCTGAGCCGGATTTTGAACGGAAGTTTTTACCACTTTTTGAGGAGCATCTTGAAAATCAATTATTAAAAAAGCTGTATGATCCGTCGGGCTCCGGAAAAACCATCAGGAAATTACCTGTAGAAGATTCGCTATCGGAATTACTGTTTTATTTTCTGCTTCACGGAACACTTCCCTGGCATACCAGCTTACAGTATAAAAACATAGATAACCTGTTTATCGAAGTTGCCAAAAATAACTCTGCGGAATTGCGTAAGTTTTTGCAAACATTCGGGCATTATACCAGTTTGCAGAAAAGGCTGGTCTTTCAACTGAACGATCAGTCGCTAGCTGAAGGAATCCGTA